>Ga0209107_10001262_pt1 | contig 14156 bp, 5 predicted proteins | sample LakErihyJuly2011_2_FD_187460 | JGI IMG/M metagenome (GOLD analysis project Ga0209107, IMG submission 187460) | Freshwater microbial communities from dead zone in Lake Erie, Canada - CCB hypolimnion July 2011 (SPAdes) (version 2) | ecosystem: Environmental > Aquatic > Freshwater > Lentic >... | reverse complement strand
GTGAAGTAGACCCATTTTATTAAAAGGTTGAAAGAATATGAAAATTTCATTTATATAAGAATATACATATTTTTAATATTAAAAAATTTAATTTAATTATTTAAATTTATTTATAAATTTGTGATAAAAATTTATTGATAATTATTTATTTTTTAAAATATTTTTTAATTATTTTTTGTAGAAAATTTTTATTTATTTGTATTTTTTATAGAGGCCCTGAAGTCTAATATAAATAAATAAATTTATACAATAAATTTTCAAATACTTTTAATCAAAAAAAAATTTAATTATTAAAATAAAAATATTTTTTATAAATAATTTTAAATTTTTATTTTAAAAAAAAATTAAAATTAAATTTTATTTAAGTGAATTTTTTATTCTTAAATATATAAATAAATTTTTATAAATATATATTTCTAATGATTAAATCAATCTTCATCTTATAATATTCTGAATGCATGCATCAATTATCCTTCTCTATAGTTATCCAAAATATTGACAACTCTATTAGTTATCATAAAATTAAGTCTAGTATGCAACAAACCTATACCATTGAAAGCTTCCAAAAGCTCATTATCTTTATTTTTCAATTCATCATTAATAAGCCTATTCGATTCCTTCATATTATTTATTTCTTTTATAAGTTCAATATCTCTTTCAATCAATTCTTACTTAGCAAGACCAGAATCATCGCCATCATATTCTAACAATGCTTTTTTCCTATACATATCATTCTAATATAAGTATTATGTGTATAAAATACCTTTAGAACATTGAAACTTTGGAATTAATTTTTTTTGAACAAAGTCTTTAGAACAAGGTGCATTCTCTTAATTTTTGCAATCTAAAAAAAAATTATTTGAAGGATTTTTACGTTAACTAACGATCTTTGCACTTATTCAGAGAATTTTTTTGGATCAACATCATTTTAAAACTCGGGGGTTTCGGTACCTCTTCTATGAGGTGTAGAAATAGGAGAATAAGGTTACGAATTCCAAGGATTTTTAACATCCTCATCTTAGCGTTCCAAGAATATGTTATTACGGATAGTATTTTTAACATTGATAAAGGCTTTGAGAAGATTTCTATTTATTACACGTTTAATCGCTAATTTCATTTAAGTTACCTTACTATAAATTTCTTTTTAATTTTGGCTCTTTGACATACTCTCAGTAACCCATAGGCGTTATCGAGGTAAAATAGGCGATTAGTTTAATAATGGAGTTTTTAATTCAGCCAACTCTTGGTTAGTTGTGTATCTACTTAAACTCAAATCCACATAATTGGTAATTCGACTAATATCCAACTGGGATTAGTTATTAGGGCTTCTAGAATTCCTTGGTTTTTATTATTTATACAACGCATAATCTCTCAACCTCCAGAAAGAAACCAATGGATTTAATGCTACATTCTTAGCAAGATATTTTACAGATCTTAAGACCCACGGATTATAAGGTTTTCGATCTTTACTGATCTAGCAAGCTTCCATCAATGTATCCAAACCTTCTTGTAATCTAAAAAAATAAATCAAAAGAAATCTACTTAAATATCTCTCTAATCTTATTAATTCTTGAGAAAATTATCAATGATCTCATTTTCCTCTTCAAATTCCAAGCAGCAGCTCTCTACTTAATCAAATAAAGTCCATTTCTTGCACTACTATCCTCATATTTCTAAGCAATATCAACCATCCCTTTAAGAAGTGATACTATCCTCTTAAGCTTATCAAATGCGAATTTTTGTTATTTTAAGCAAAAACCTTACAGTTTTGCATAAATATTTAAAGCTCTAATTTGCGGCCCTTTCTAAATCTTTTAGTATTGAACAAAGAATTATTTTGCTAATCTTCTATAGACAAAATATCTTATCTTCTTAAGAGCGTATCTTGCGTCAACTTTAACTCTCCCTCGATTTTCTATCTTATACAAAGCGGTTCTGAGTCTATCAACGTAAATGGCAGTAAGAGCTTCAGTAGAAGTTTGGTAATTATTGAATCTTTTTATACGTGCGTTTTCAGTTAATTTGTGGCAAGCCCATAATGTTCTTTTATTGATTAAATGTTGGATATGATCTAAACAACTATTTCCATATTAATCTCTTTACATATAATTATTAGTTTCTTCAAGTTTAAGTTGTTTGACTTTCTCAAGCCATTTATAAAATGACACCCCTTGCTTTTTTTAGAAATATTTCATGCATCTTGTGTACAATTTTTTGACCAGCTCTTGGTTAAGTAGCTTGAGTTTCAATTTACCTATTGAGTATTGGAAAACTTCAACTCTTTTCTTTGTCAAAACTGATGCCATTTTTATCATAATTTAAGTCATTTTGAATAAATTTCTGAATTTTTTATAGTATCCCGCCTCAATATTCGAAAGTTTCCATCTCCAAAGATTATTGCAAGCTTTCTTTGAGACTATTATCTCAGTGTGTTGAACCAAACTACAAAATCCAATTTTCTTCCTATTAGTAAACAAATTATCCACAACACTCAATAGAATAAGCTTCGCAGAGAATTTTTTCCTTATGTCTATAATATTCTTCTTATGTTACCAGATTTTTAATATTATATGCTGTAAATATTAATAATTTTTAATCATTTATCTGACAGCAAATTCTTTTCCTTGGACCGATTTTTAGACAAGTTTAACACCTAATTCAGGTAAAATTTGTTTGTATAATAGATGATGGAGATTGTGGTATAAATTAGTGGTTTATTTCACCTTATCCGTGTCCTTTAAGTTCTTCGCATATTCGTGCATTTTTAAGAACATATTGTGATTTAATCCTCTTGTCTTCCTGAAAAGAGCATTGCAAATTAATTTTTTGGAGGAATCACCTTCCCAAATATGCCCCTTGAGGATTCTGAAACTATTTACTTGTACAACTTTATTGCATAGTTGGACTAATTTCCTCTCAAAAATGGATACGTTGTTAATTTTATTTTTATCTAATTTTTCTGGCATATTCTTCCAAGTTGAATGGAATTTCTAAAGATGGCCTAGTTTTGTACCAAGGCAATTAGCCATAAATTTAATCTGATGTCTGCATACAACACTGTTAATTTTGAATTTATTCAAAGCCTTTTTCTATAACACAACTGAGGCTGATTGATTGAAACGCAATAGCCCTGACACGGCCTAGGTTTTTTGTAAATCCGTTAATTGGTCACCAATCTTCATAGCGCGGACAGCATACTTCCATTTCTCAAAGATTTTCTCTTGACAACATTTAGAATTATCAATCATTCTTTAGATAGCTGATACCATTATTTGTTTATTTTTTCTTTCTATTAAGGCATCAAAACATTCTTTTCTTAAATAATCATTTATTTAATTGAATAGATCTGCAGTTTTTCTTACCATTTGGACACCTTTAAGACGCTTGGATGAGCTGATCCATTTCTACATTAACTAATATTCTTTAGAACGGGTTTTTGCCACCAAACCCAACATTTCACGTCTTTTTAAAGCATCTCCGTCCTACCAGATACCAACCATTCTGTTCCATCCTTTTTTAATAGATTTGTGGGCAATGCCTAATAAAGCCCTTTGGAATATGTTAGTCATATCTATTGCGCTATAATCCTTCTTTTCAGGTAAGTTTTTAATAGCTTTAAACACACGTAATTATTGACCTAAACTTGACTACATAAGGGTATTAAATACATGTCCGAGGATTGATCTAGCTTTGCCAGCTTTCTTGAATTTCCATAGAACTTTTCTCAAAGCGTTGTTAGCTGACCCATTAAGGAACTATTATAGAAGTAGTACACATCGAGTTTTGGTCTTATTGTCCATACTCTCTAATATTTTCTTTTCATGTACCTTTTACTTCCAAATTTACAAACTCAATCTTATATGTTACTATGAATTTTAGACCATTTTATTTAAAGCTTAAAGCATTTTTTGGATATCATTTTCATTCAAAAAAACTCCTTTATAAATCTTAGTTCTAGTGATCTCATTGATTCTAGTAAAGAGATTGAAGGTTTATTTCACCTTGTGAGCTGTCTTAATCATTTATGAATAATGTCTCCAATTATATAAATGTTATAGCCCACTAGTTTTATATACGATATTCTACAATACTCTTTTTTTAAGATTATCTCCTATAATCTCGTCTTGTCGTAAGGCCCTTATGGAAACCTTATTGCGTTTAAGCCATAATCTAGTAAGATTTTTCTCGAATTTATTGACTTTAAGTATCTATTCATAATTTTTTTTCTCAGGGAGTTTCTACCAACTAGTGAATATGTTCTAGATCTTCCCAGATTTGCAATTTCCCAAGTGTTTGAAGAACTTGGATTAGTACTTCTTAATCCTCGAATTTTTGTGGAGTTGGTTCATGACTTTATGGAGTTGAGTCTTCAAAGCATTATTATTGAATTTCATTAAACTGTTTAGCATGTACTTTCTGTTCTATACTCCAATATTCTCATTGAATTTTAATTGAATTATCTTGTCTCTCCAGGTGAGTAACATCTAAGACTAATTGTGCATTGTGTTCTTTATCATTCTGTCCAATGCCCCGCACATGATCTTTTATTGTCTGTTGTTCTTATTGAGACCGGCAAAACCGATTTATATTTCCACTTATTTATTCAAGTTTTCAAAGAGATCCAAAGTTCTTTTACCTTTAGTCAACTCTTTAGTTGTGAAGGTTACGTTCCTCCACATTGTGAATCTGACTTTCTGCTCACCAGTTGTCAGTTGTATTAAATGAATTATAGAGCTAGTTTGTCTAACATTGCCTTCCTCTCCATCACCAATGAATTTTTTGAAAGGATAACCTACTCTTTTCTTTACAAATCTGTCTAAACCTTGTTAAAATTTATTCAATCTCCTCAACTCATCATCATTTTATCTAATAGGTATCGATTTAATTTTAAGCAGGAAATTATAAGCAACACCTATACCGCTCCCCATCAAAGTATTCATGAATTTATATTAGATCTTGAATATCTTATTGTGCTTTTCGAAACTATACAAACACTTTCTTAGGTTGTCCTTCCCGTTTTTTTGTAAGAAATTCGTAAGCATTTTTACAATCTCTTTCTTCTTGTCATTGTCTAGTTGTGATAGAATACTCAATTATTTAGCAACAAAATTCCATTTCATAAAATTATTTTTTAGTTTACTTTAGTAGTTTCTAAACATCTTCTCAATAATTTATATCTTTTTATTGATAGCTTCGGATGAGAGGAGGGGGTCAACCATATTAGACGTAAGTTGGCTGTTAATACCAGAGAAGAAATTGAATACACTCTTGCTCTATTTGTAACATTTATCAGAGAGGGTCTCACTTTTCCATCTCAAAAAGAGTTACTTCTCAAGATTCATTTAAGATATAAAGAGAACATACAATTAATTTGATTTCACACTCTACCCTTCATTAAGACCATTCTTGAACCTTCTGAAAGCTAGATTAACTTTCCTGTTATTGATCGCCATTAATCTTTTCTCGAATTCATTTGTAATCTTTATTGCGTTATAATCCTTCTTATTTGGTAAGGTTTTGATGGTATCAAAGACATTTCCTGCTCTTCCAATACCTTGGCTTCTAAACGACTCAAAGAATCTTAAACAAACCATCTTAACCTTAGATTAAAATGAGAATTATTTCAACACTCTCCTCTAATTCTACTTATTATTGTTGTTAAGGAATTTAGTCAACATATTAACCATTTCCTTTGACTTTTCATCTCCGAATTAATTTTGCATTTTCGCGATTCGGTTGATCTAATTCCAATGTCTGAAAGCTCTATCCATACCCATAATACAGGTTCGGAAGATTTGTTCCATAGCCTTCTACATCTTGATTACATCTGATGAGTTAGTAAACACCAATGCCAAATTTTGTTTCTATACTTCCTCGAGTCTTTAGAAGAAATTGACGGTAGTTGAGCATTATGCAAGTACCTTGCTTCTTTTTTTGATGTTATTCCATTTGAGGAACATTTAGCTGTGCTTGGAAGTAGTTGAAGCAACTAAACCCAACATAATATTCTTTTTAGCACTGTTTCCAGAAGCGCCTTAATCGCATAATGGGGCATAACTTTATCTTAATCTTCTTTTGAGTAATAGTGTTAAGGATTTTTCAAATTTGTTGCCCACTTTATTTTTAGGTTTAGGGATGCCTTTCCAATTATTAAATCCTTTGAGAATTGCACCATAATTAGTGGCCAATAACTTATTTAATATCATTTTTTGAATGTTAATGCTCTTCTAATTTGTACTAAATTGGCCTAAAACTTCTTACAATCTTTATGTTCTATTAGAGTTCAAGCTTGAAGTCAAAGTCTTTATCAATTTAGTCTTCATTTCATTTGATAATTTTGAAGCAAGATTCATTTGGATACATAGTACCTTAGCGTTTTCACTCCACTTTTTAAAGGTATTCACAAGTCTATTTACTGAAGCATTGAACAACTTTTACAATGATTTGACTTTTATCGAGTTTTCTCTGTCCTAAAGAATCAAACACATATTTTATATGATCTAGTTATTGGCAAAGAACATAAAATTAGACACTTATTTGAATTTTTTACCATTAGTGTTTTCTCTTACTTTGTTTCTCAAATTGTCGAAAAATTTGTTACATTTTTTCTTGTTTTTTTAAAGAAAAACCTACCAAGTCTCCTTTTATCTCAAACAACCTTTCAAATATGAAGCTTTCAGAGGATCAAAACCTTATTATTTGATTCTAAATTAAACGAATCTTGTTAATCTTCTCTCTAAAGTATTGGTTTTGTTCAGTAAATCGTAGTTTTTTTTTTCAGGAAGAGCTTTCCACTTAGCTAAGAAACTTAAGTACTAACCCCCTCCTGAGTACAACATCTTCCTAAATATTTTTGATTTAATCTTTTCCATATTCTTATTGATCTCCATTTTAGTAAGCACATTTCTAAGTTTAGGAATATTTGAAGTGTTCAAAAAAGCTGTTAATTTGTTAACAATATAAGCTTTATCTTATTTAGAAATATTGTCTATTTTAGCTAATCTGGTCATGTAAAGCCATTTCTTAAGCGTTTAGGACTTAGAATTATTGTAAACTGCTAACATCCTTTGAATGGCTGATGTTTTGATAGCAGTAGCTCTTTCACTGTCAAAAATTATTTGGAAATTAGTTGTTGAGAGTTGATTTAGAGTTTCAAAGGTTGAGTTAATTAAAGCGCAGTTCTCAACTAATCTAAGACTTCTTATTTATTTCTTCCAGGTTACAATTGCTTTAGATGCTGGTTTTTGGATTTTGTACAATAATTGGTTTATGAACTTTCTTTTTAAATTCTCCGCCTCGGGATTATTATTAGTAAGAGGTTTAAGAAGATTCTTATTGAATAATCTTTAAGCTTTTTAGATACTCATTAACTAAGGTGTGTATGCTGGAGGAATACCTTTCCAGGCTTTGAACATAGAAGTGATTCTTCCATTGTTTGAATCAAGTAGTACGTTTAATACCTTACGTGAGATTATTTTGACCTAAGCATTCATGTGGAATTTAGCTAAAGATTTCCTCAATTGCCGTTTAGGCGAATTCAAGAATCTGTCGAAATTTTTCTGGAAAAGATTTTTTTTTTTTGTGCCCATTTTCATCTATAATGTTCTAATCTTGGCGTTTTATTACCAAAGGAAGAAACATTTGTCCTAATTAGGAGTCAAATTTCTCTATAAACGGTTTATAACATATACCTGGAGGTTAAATGCTCTTCCATCGACATCTAAAAAGAGATTCTAGTATTTTTATTGTACGAGTCTGTTGATACTTCCAAAGAAATTCTAAACTTCGTTGCACTAACGAACTATCTTTAAGTCAGTAGTTTATTGATTCCAAGCCCTCAAAAATCGTCCTTCAACGTTCTAAGTTTTTTCTACAAGTTCTCTCAAAATAGTTTTCATATTCTATTCTCCCTAATCTTTCTAATATTGGAGACTAGCAAACGAAGTACGGATTCTTCTATTAAACAAGTTAAGGAAACATTACTCGAAAAATGTAGATTCTTTCAATGCTATTTTATCTGGCAGCGACTTCATGCGATCTATTAAGGCTTTAGCTCTTCCAACCGTAGACTGCATGAATTTATTGCATATTTTGAATTGCCAGTAAACATTTTTAGAATACGTGTAGAATTTATCTAAGACTCCGCTAGCATTTCTCTTGACTTTGTGTTCAAAGTACATATGGAGACGATCGACTAGTATCTTCTTGACGATTCCGTTATTGTTTTGATCCATTGTGAGGAACTTAGCCTTATAGAACCAATGCCTCACACAACTTTACAAATCTCTGCTCTTGATGTAAAGCATTTTTTCGAGAACTTATTCTTTCAATGCGCGTTGGAGATTGGAAACACTGTCATTTATTACATCCAATTTACTGATCATATTCTCATTCATTTTTGAGAAAAAGCTGACAGTCTCCCTGCTTCTTTAAAATATAATGTCTTCATCAGTTATTTTCCTCCAGTTTTTCCATAATTTTTAGTACTTTGACTAAGTTGCGTATATTATTTAACGCACATTTTGGATCTTTTGCGAGTCTCCGGCGGCCCAGGCTCCCTGCATCTAATCTCTCGCGCATTGAAGTCTTCTAAACTTAATTCTGTTGAAGCTATTCATAAGTTAATTTGCCTGTGCGTTTCTAGCTTAATTGATTCTACTAGGAATATTCTTCCAGGTCTTGAATCCGATCAACATTCCTCCAGAAGTGTTTAGCATAATATTATTGAAGATTTTTCTAACCTTCCCCTCGACGAATGAATTCAAGCTGAATTATCGAAGAACTCTCTTCATATGTTATTTATTGTCCTATTACAAAAATTTGCCAAACGATTTTATGAAAAATTCTTTCTCTCGATTGCTGATTTGAGAGTTTATTTTAGCGATTTTTGCGTTAGTATTCCATCTCAACAAACAAAAATTCACACTTTTCTTGCATTTTTCTATCAGCTTTTAAATCACCTAAACTTTGATATTGAGATCTCTATCAGATTAGAATACCAAGTCAAGGTTCCCCAGAGCTTTAAGATTCATAGACTCAAAGAAATCATTAGTTTTTCTGATCTATATTATCTATTATGTCCTTTTTACATCAGCGTCCCAAAGAAGAAGGAACTTCACTCTTTTACTCTAGGTAAGATAAATAAAAGTCTTAATTGTATTGGTTTAGTAATTTTTCGCCAAGATGTTTTGATTTTAGAATAGCTTAAATGATTTCCTTAAAGATAAAAGGGAAAGATTGTTCATTTTGTTCTGGAAATACTGTATCTTGAACTTCTAAGTCTCCGATAAAACCTTATTTTCTAAGTCATTTAATCTGTTTTATTCCAATTTATAAAGAACTTTGTATAAATTCTGTTGATTTTTTGTCAAGTTTTTGTAAGAAAGTGCCAAAATAAGACGCATTCTTAACTATTTACTTCCAGTGTAGGTTTTCTTCATAGGGGTAAAACTCTAATTCAACCTTAGATAATATAACCTCTCGAGTCTTTCCTAAAATTTCCCGGCATTTCTAACCCTAACATAGTCCTTTTTAGGAGGTAAAACGTTCCAATTCTTGAAAATTTTGACAACCTTGCCAAGGGTGGTTTTAAGCATCACTTTCATGATATTATTTCTTATCTTAAGGTTACTTGCGTTCTAAGCGAATTTGTATAAGACATTTCTAAGAGAATGCTTAATGCTATTGTTGACAAAATTGTGCAAATTTCTTATCAAATTTGACGTCTGATTGTCACCCATTGATTTGGTTATATTCATGAGTCTTCCTTAGTAATTCCACAAAACAAAGAATTTTCTCAGCTTATTTATACCAGAATTAAAGATCTTTAGTATAACTTATTCCTTTATTTTGGCTGCTCGACCCCCTTCCAATTAATTGAATCTGTTAGTAATCTGGATATTGAGGTCTTGGAAAAAAGCAACAGCTTGTCTCATCCTTAGACGCCTATTGGTCATACCGTTATAAGCTCTCCATTGTCTCAACATGGATTCTTACTATCCCACTGTTGCTGCAATGCATTTATTAAGGATATACTGTTTGTCTCTTCTCCCTTATGTATAATTGTCTGATAGGAAATTGAAGGAACATTTTTTGACTCTTATTTTGAAGAAATTTGTTAATCTTGCTTCAACCGTGTTGCATTTCCTCATGTTATCATAGTCTGGCTTTTCAGGTAAACGGGCGATTTTGTTGAACACTGTAAGCATCACCTATTTGATACCTTTATCGAATGTTGCAAATAATCCTTCCTTGAGAATGTCCATCTTCCACTACACGGAAAATTTCTTTATAACATACCTTAATTTACTTTAATTGCTATTATTTGCAAATTTCTCAAGCATTTCGATAATCTAAGCTTTCTACGAAGAATCTAAAGCACATTGCAAAGATTTAGCCCTAACTTATTCCCTAAACTTGGCAAAGTATGTCTTGAATCTGTTGCAAGAGCCCTAAAGTAATCTTGAAACGACCTTCATCTTTTTCTCATAGTCTTAATTGTTCAAAAACCCAAAGGCTTTATCTTAAAGCACTATGTTAAGACTGTCATATAAGCTGGTAACTAAAGAGCACTGTCTCACAGCTTTGTAATTTTAAGCCATTCCTTACCAATTCATAAAATATTTTTGTTCCCCTTTCATTGTTATTTCGATTAAATAACGTATTTATTATTTTTTACTGAACAATCCATCGTCAAAAGCTCCTTTGAACTAAGAGAAGGATAGATTAAGTCTCTTATTAGCGAATCTATTCAATCCTGACTGGAATTTATAGCATAGATTTTAATGGGAATGATCTCTTTTCTCTGGTAGGTTTTTAAAACCAATAAAGGCTTTATATCCCTTTCCAGCAGAAGAATCCAAAAGGTTTTGATAGAAATCTAACATTTTCTTACGTATTTAAGAATTAAGATAAAATTAAACCAATACTTTCCTCATATTCGCGTTATTTGATTTAGTTATTACACTGGTCAATTAACCCACCAATTCCTTTTTGTGGGCGGCTAGAGCTTCTTACAAATACCTCATCTACATAGACTAAGAATTCGCATTGGCTGCCCAAATCTTCAAAGCATCCCTACTCCTATTAAGAGATTGTGCCAGTAATCTATTAATTGAATTCTTTTTAAGTTCGTAATCGTGAGTGGAGATAAATAAGAGCTATGTTGATTGCTTGACTGCTTCATCAATGCCAAAAAAGATTTAAGCAGTTTTCAAGCATCTTTTAAGGATTTTAGTGGTTTTTACATCGTATTCCCATTTTTAAAATAAACGTTTCTAGTTACCCATAGTCAGGTAAAGGAGTTAAGTCATTATGTTTCTTTTAGCCCCGTCACCATCAGAGTACTTTTCCTTTAAATATTTCCAAGAACCATCAATAATTTTTTTAGATGCAAACCTTTATAATACTGATTATAGCTTATTCACCTACCTCTTTTACGATCTATCAGGAATACTTTTGATTTAGTGGAAAATTTTATATGTTTATCCCGCTTTTTTATTCAATAAACTCTTGAAAAAATTCAATTAGTATTTAACAATCACGTTATTTTTGAAGAATTATTTGAGCACTTAGGTAATTTGAGCACTTTCGGCTACGTTTATGTATTTCTTCATCATATTGATGTATTTTACGAGATTTTGGTTGTTAAGGGTCTGGTATTTAGCGTTTCTCTTCCATATCTGAAATTAATTGCTTAGACTGTGAAGAGAAGATGCAACTAATCTGTTCAAGGCATTTAGTTTGAGCTCTTGATCTCGAGTGTTTTCCAATACTGGGGCCATATTTGCATGCATTTTTGAATGAATGGCCTCTATAAATTCCGCTGCTTTTCTGCACATCGTGATTTATCTATGATTCACACTTATATTAGCCCACTTAAAGAATGACTTAAATTCCAATCTTTCAATTTTCTCAAAAAGGTTCATGACAATCCTCTACTTGGCAGTCTATCCCTCATCATATTTATCAACCAAAGAATCGTAACTTTATAGAGTTTTTTTTCTTACATAAAACTCGAGCAAATCCACAAGTTACAAACTGTTTTCCTTAAGTCTTTCATACCTCAGGTCTGGCATATCCTTCCACTCATTGAATAATTAGTACAATTGTCCAGTCTTACTTTACATAATAATTCCAACATAATGTTTGGCAATCACATAATCTGTATGTTTTTGATACCAAATCCCGAATTTATCTTGTTTTAATCTCAAGAAATTTTAATTTAGGATTACATTCAGGAGATCAGCAGCAGTATGGAAATTGTCTTTTATCTCTAATCTTTATTGTTGTAACAATTTTATTTTTTCGAAACAGAATTTTATTGTTTTCCTGTTGAACATACTCGACAATATGTTAAAGCAAGCAAATGCTTGACCTGTTCTATGATTACCTTTACAACTTCTCATTAGTATTTTCTCGAAGGCTTAAGCTGTAAATTTTTGTTTAAGAAAATTCATAACATGATAAAGGCTTACCATACCCATATTTCTTTTCTTATTTCTAGTTATTTTTTTAGTAGGTCTGTTTTTTGCTAACTAATGGGTCAATCTCCAAAGAATAATTTAGGGGTTAATCTTGGCATGCATAATCACTCCTTTTATGGCATGTTCCATAATATTTTTAATAGATTTAAATCTCCAACGTGTGTAAGCTTAATTTTTAGTCAAAGTTGGGTGAAAATTGCAAAGTGCATCAAATATTTTTGCCTTAACTTTTATAGTTAATTTACTGTAATTAGATATGCCTTTAGAGGCATTATCAATGGCTAATCTTCTGAAAACTTTTTGCAAAAATTTTGTTTATTTTTTCTAAAGCAATATCACCATTTTTTTTATTAAATGCGGTTTTTTACGCTATGGACAGGATAAAGTGGCCCATCTTCTCAAATTTTTTCTCTTAGTAATTTGTTAGATTTTAAAAATAAATTTAGTGATGACAGCTGGAAGAAGTTTTTTCTTTTCCCATAAAACATTTTATTTTAATCTTTTGAAGCAAACCTTCATATTTTTTACCTTATGAATTTGAATATTTCTCAATGATTTCTTTAATATTTCGAAGTCATACCATTTTGATCTCAGTTTTGCTAAGGCAAGAACAAGGAGTTTGTTCTTGAATATATTTTATATGTGAGTTAGGGCCTTATAAAATGCTAATTATTCGAATTGTTTTTTTCTTGCAAAGTTTGTAATGCTGAAAAAACCGATTTTTTATTATTTTTTATTGAGATTCATAAATAGTTTACGGTGTTTGCTTAAGTAGATTTTTCTTAAATATCTAAGACTATCCCTCTATAATTTTTCATTTTTTTTGTCGATATACTTATCAAGTTTGGAAAAAATTCTGGATTTTAAAAATTATTGTTTTAGGTCTTCAAGTTTCGTGTTGATTTTTAAAGCATATAAAGATTCCTAAGCGATATTGAATTCTTCTGTACAGGCTCTTGCGACATTTGCCATAGTATCTTTTTATTAAGGATCTTGCAAGAAAGTTTTTATTACAAAATCTTCATCTTCTTGAGTAATATTAGGCTACTGTAATAACTGTACTAACCTTTTCATTATATTTTATATTAAAAAATACCTTAATCTCTCTTAGCTTTCCTCTTTTTGCAGGCCTTCCATGTATTTTATAAAGTTTTCTGTATTTTTTTAGTCATATTTGTTAGTATTTGAATATATTTAATCCCTATTGATTGTTATAATTAAAAATAATAAATACTGTATTTATTTGTAAATGATACCTAAATCGAAAGTTTCTTTCAGTTTTATTACCATATTTTGGCCTTTTTCGATCTAAATTTATTGTTTAAAAAAATGTTTATACTTCTTTTGAATTCGAACTGGCAGTAGCAACAAAAATCAGGATGGCTTTAATTTGTTATTTAAGTTCTGCACTATCCTTAATTTAACTTACTTTTAAATCAGACATTGATTGAATATATATTTTTATATTTTAAGATATAAATAAAATAAAATTTTATTAGATAAAATTTTATTTTAGTTATTATAAATATATTTTTATTCGTTTTTATTTTTACTTACTGTTATATAATTTGAAAAAAAAATCTTAGAACTTTAATTTTATAAAATAAAATATAATTAATAAATTTATTTATTTTAATAATAGATATTTAAATATTTTAATAAAATTAAAAA
>Ga0209107_10001261_pt1 | contig 14173 bp, 9 predicted proteins | sample LakErihyJuly2011_2_FD_187460 | JGI IMG/M metagenome (GOLD analysis project Ga0209107, IMG submission 187460) | Freshwater microbial communities from dead zone in Lake Erie, Canada - CCB hypolimnion July 2011 (SPAdes) (version 2) | ecosystem: Environmental > Aquatic > Freshwater > Lentic >... | reverse complement strand
GAGAAAGTTCAGTGCTAGAAAAGTCCACACTAGTGCCTGGGAAAACTTGGATGGGGTCGAAAACCCGGGGGTCAAAAACCCGGTGGAAAAGTGGAATTCTTGTGAATGCGCACGAATTCAGCTGGCTTTAGGACATAAATCGAGTTGGGGCAAAGCACTACTGCACTTATACCGTGGTCGCTGTCATCCCGAGGCGCAAAGGTCAAGGCGAGCGATGTCACTGCCCGTGTGCGCTCTGATGGACTCGTACTGCAACGTGTTCTCCACAGTCTTTGTTTTCATAGGCCCGATGCTACTGTCGCACATTCTGCGTGTTTATACCGCCACAGACGTCCTGCTCTGCAAGCCGTGAGATAGACGCCGCACTCTAGCCGGCGCCGAGAGACGCGCGGACAGCGCAACGCTTGCGCTCGCGCGAGCGCGAGCGTGCTCCTGCGAGCGCAAGCGTGCTCCTGCGAGCGCGCCCGCGCCCGCGCTGGCCGTCGCGCGGCCGACCGAGAGTGAAGTCGGAGTTTATTAAGGGCCCATAGCCTAATAAAAGCACTTCGCGTACACAAGTGTCCTGGTTTCGCGCTTTTTACATTTCACTTGCCGCCAGGAAATGATCAGCGAGCGCCTCTCGCTCGTGATGAAGCTCATCGACGACGACATTGACCAGGACATCGACTTCCACGAGCGACAGATCATGCAGCTTCGTGTGTGGTGCCTTGCGCACGCAGAGTTCCCACAGCCGCCGCGCGAGACCATTAAGGCCTTCAAGACCCGCATGAAGAACATGTGGATCTGCACGGCGAACGTCTGCGGTCTGCACTTCTGGGCCCGCCGTTTTCTGGTCCTGCAGTTGTGCCCGCCGCGCAATCTGGCAGATGATGGCTTGGCGCTCGCTATGGGCTTGCATCCGCGCCTAGGTGCAGGATGTATCTTGTCGAAACTGAGCGTTGACGTCCTCGGTGTCGTGCTGAGGCACTTGAGCGCTGATGTCGAGGCGGACACGCAGGCAGCATTCGAGGCAAAGTACGCGCTATGGAAGTACTTTATCAACGTGAACATGAAATGCCATTCCAGTGTTTTATTTTACTTTAGACTTTATTCGTCAGACATCGCGCAGTTCGAACGTGCGTGTTCTCTCTTCATGGCAGACACGGATAAAGACCCGATGTGGCGCATGCTGTTGCAGGACTAGTCACCGATGTTCGATCATCGTGCGCGCCTACGTTAGCGAATACGAGGCGTGGATTCTGCGCCTTTAGTGGTTCGTTAATGGAATAAAATAGTATATAACAATGTCGGTTATAGAAAAACATGACGGAATGTGGAGATAAGCGCGGCTATGTAGCAGACGACGAACGCGACGAGCGCGACGAGTGTGATTCTCCGCGGGTGCCGAAAAAAGCCAAGTGGGATCACGACACAAAGCCTCGTTTCGGATCAGAGTATGATTTTTCTGAACACGGGGATTCCACGCAAGATAATATGTCAACAGCCTCGGACACAAGGAGAGCAGAAACAGACACAGAGGTCGAGAGCGCATGTTCTGAAATCGAGCCGGAATCCACAGACGAGAGCGAGAGTCTTAGGAGCCATGACACTAGTCAATATGAATCGGAATGCGTAAGCGAAACCCTGGGGAGCAGTGACACCAGAAGCAGTGACAGTTCTGAGGACTCTGGTAGCGACGGTTTCGACCATGAGGACTCTGGTAGCGACGGTTTCGACCATGAGGACTCTGGTAGCGACGGTTTCGACAACAGTGTTCAGGGAGACAATGGGGATGACGCCCTGAGCACCGCGTCTACTGTTTAGATTCGTCCTGAGACTTCAGTGACACGCAAGTGCTGTATTCATTAAACGATCTTGAAAGTTGAACACTTACGCAAGCGCGAGCGCGCCCGGGCCTTGCGTTGCAAAAAAGAAGGCCGCCGAAGCGCGTGCGCCCATGCACTGCGTATGCCTGTCGCGTCGGCGCCAATGCCCACACTCGCGCCGACGCTCGCGCTCGCGCTCGCGCTCGCGCTCGCGGGCGCGCCGGGGGCTCCGCCCGCGCTGAATGCCCCGCCCGCGCCGCAGGCTCTGTCCGCGCCGCAGGCTCTGTCCGCGCCGCAGGCTCTGTCCGCGCCGCAGGCTCTGTCCGCGCCGCAGGCTCTGTCCGCGCCGCAGGCTCCGCGCGCGTGCTCAGTGCATCTCGTGCGCGCGCGCCCGGCCTTCGCCCGCGGCGCGATGATGACGTTTCCGCTGCCGGGGACGCGCGCCGCGGGCGCCGCGGGCGCCACAGGCGCCGCGGGCGTCGCGTGCTGCGCCAACCGCACCGGGAAGCAGGCGCAGACGCGACGTCTCGCGCGCGCTCGGGGTCCGTGTCCGCTGCCGCGCGAGGGTCCGGTGCTGCTCGAGCCGCGGCCCGTGTACCCGCCTGACGCCGGCGGCCCCGGCGGCCGCGGCGGCGCCGGCGCTGCAGGCGCTGCCGGGCTGGGCGAGCGCGCCAGCACGCTGCAGACGACGACAGCAGTCTCGCTGGAGACCCCGTGCTCGTGCGACGACGTCTTCGACCTGGAGCGCCGGGTGGCGAAGCTGCAGGACCACAACCGCGAGATCACGCGCCGAACGCTGCGCGTCGAGCACATCATGTCGGAGCTCCTCGAGAGCTTGCAGAGTTCGGATGACGTGGCGCTGCTCGAGCGGAGCACGTGCTCGGCCGTCGTGTACAACGAGCAGCTCACGAGCTCGCGCCCGCTGCGGCTGCTGCGCGAGGAGCTGAAGCGGCTGCAGAAGAAGTGGTCAATTTGAGCAGCGGCTCTCGTCATCACATCGTCATCAAATCATCGTTACTGTGGCGGATGGCCCTTGTGCTGAAAAAAAATCAAAAAAATGAACCAGCGCCGGCCCTTAAAACGGTTTTCAGGGCGTCCGGACCTTAAGTGCCCTCGATCCAATTCCCCGTCGTCGTCTTTATTGATTTTCATTCTCTGATTATTTGCTCTGGTTTGTGTTTTCTATTTTATTTAAATTTTAGTTACTATTAGTATTAATAATAAATTAAATCAAATTCAATTGAATTTGATTAAGAAGAAAAGAAAGTTCAGTGCTAGAAAAGTCCACACTAGTGCCTGGGAAAACTTGGATGGGGTCGAAAACCCGGGGGTCAAAAACCCGGTGGAAAAGTGGAATTCGTGAAAATTCCACGAATTCGTGGCGCCAGTGCACGTGCCTCGTGGATATTACCCGGTTCACGCACCAACCCGGTCGAGCGCAAGAATCTGCCGAGTGCTCCAAGGCAGTGCGTGCGTTGCTTCTGCGTCCACAAACGTCTCGGCGTCGGCGGCCGTCATCTGCGCGGGCACCTCGGGACTGACGCTACTTTGCGAGATTTGCGACGTGCGCTGGGGCTGTGGCAAAGAAAGTTCCCAGAGGCGCACAAAGTTCTCGCTTGTAAAATTCATGCCCGTGATCGCCATGATCGATGCTTGCACGGATTGCTCGCGCTGAAGCGCTTCATACAGAATCCGTAAGTCTTGGTTCCAACTACAGTTGAAGTTGCTGCGTAATTTGTTAGAGCCTTGTATGCGCTGCATGCAGGCAATCATTGGCTGGTCGAGGTATCTCGTGAACACATGCACGCCTGCGGACATTCTAAGCGTCGATAGGAAGTTCTCGAGCCAGAATTCGAAATGCTCGCGCCCTATGTCTAGCAGGTCAACGCGTACGACCATAATCGTCTCCATCATGCCCCCCGCGCGTGTTTGCCCACTCATGTACATCCTCGGCCACATGCTCCAGGAAAAAAATTCGAGCAGTCTCCACCGGGCCTCGTCGCTGGGCACGAAGCCCCAAAAGCTGAAGCACACCTCCGTCTGGTAGGGGTCATGCACTGGCCGGAAGGTTGTTTTTGACGAAAACATGGCACGTATGTTGGCCGTGGCAGTCTTGTCGAGGCCCCAAGCGCCGGCAAGGCGGGTAATGATGCGCCGCCCGTTGCCTTCTGGCTTTCGAATCCGCAGCAGCGGCGCACAGCCTGCAATACACGCCCCGTGCTTGTCGCTGGCGCTATCAATAGCCAGCGCACTCATGCTGCGGGCGACCTATTTGTTGTGTGATCTATTTGTTAATGATGATTTTATTAGAACATCAAGTGTTTGTACGTGTAAAATTCGACAACGGAGTTTTACCGCAACAAGCTGTCGCAGAAGAAGACGGTGGTGGAATGCCAAGCCCTCTCTGTAGTTTCGCAAGATTTAGGATGGTTCAGCGTGATTTTATTTTTTAAAGAACTTGGGCGCAGAGCGTCTGTCTTTCCTAAGTCGCTATGAATGCACTCGTGTTCAGGCAAGCTCATCCCACAATAGGCTTTCTTCCCACGCGGGACAGTCGATGTCCAGCGCGAAATCGTCATCCGAGAGGATCACCGTATACGTGCTGTTGCCACGACACGCGCTCTTGGTGCTGCAGGCATTGGTGCTGCAGGCATCGAGAGCGAGCTTGCTCGTGCTCTTCAATCCTGGAGCATAAGCTTCGTCGGCCTCGTCTTCAGGGTCGTTGCTCAAAAAGGACGCCACGTCGATACCTTGATCGCCAGCGCGAGCGTCTGCGCACGGCAGGGGCGGTCGCGCCTTGTACCATGAGCCCTGAAGCCGGTTTTCCACGAGGCGGGCGTGGCCCTCGTGCTGAAACATGACAACGTACGAAAACGCTTCGGCGTGCGCGTCTGCGAGCCTCGGGAGCACGTCGAGGAGCATGCACGGGAATACTTCGGCGCCGTCGGGCGCCCAGACGAACGAGAGGGTGGCGGCATGAAGGTCGGAGGGCCTGAAGGTGAAGATCTCTATCAAGTGCTGCCTGAGCACGACAATGTCTTCTGTTTTCCTGCCGTGCTCTGTCTTGACGAGGTCGATCTCCATGAACAGGCACACCTGCTTCCAGACGACCGCAGACTTCAGAAGCTCGTCCCAAGGCGTCATCAGCGTCCAGTCGCCGCGCGACCGCGTGAGCTGGTGCACCGAGCACGGGAGACCAGAGCTCTGCGCGCGCGGGGCGCTCTTCGTCTTCGGCCACAATAGCTTCGCGTGCGCCAGGGCCGACTTGTAGGCTTCGTGGTCAGCCATTAGCTGACGGGCTTGTGCGCGGGTTCTGTGGCCCCGTTTCCTCAAAAAACGTCCTTTTCTAAAACTATTAAAAAAATCATTTTTAAAAATGTTCCATTTTTTTTTAAAATATTTCATTTTTTTTAAAATATTTCATTTTTTTAAAAATATTTCATTTTTTTTTTAAAATATTTCATTTTTTTTTAAAATATTTCATTTTTTTTAAAATATTTCATTTTTTTTTTTAAAATATTGGGTTTTTGAAATATTCCATTTTTTTTAAAAATATTTTGTTTTGTAAAAAAATAAGCGTATTTACTGCAAATAATCAATAAAGCTGGTTCACGGCGCAGACGCTCGCATAGGGGATGACAGACAGCAGCGTCCGCGAGCCGGCGCGTGCATTCGGCGATCCTCTAGCGCTGCTGTTGAACCCAAAGCTGCGCCGAAGCGTGATCTTGCAGCGTCAGGAGGACTTTGTGGAATTCGGACTCTGCGTGCTGGAGCTCGAGGTCGAGCGCACGCGCACCGGGCAGGCGAGCGTCTGGCCGGAGTTCGAAGACTTCATGGACGCACAGATCGAAGCCGCCGTCGGCGCGCGCGCAAGTGCCGCCGACAGAGAGGCCGCGAAACGGGAGATCAGGACGGCCGTTTCCGCGCTGCGGTCTGAGCTCTAGAAAGAGTGTGACGCAGAACGCACGTATCCGGTGTTTAATGATTATGATAAATCGCATGAATCAGCCCCATGCAAACGCCATGCACGCGTGCTGCTGCGTGTCGATGCATCGGCTGCTGTTCCGAGTGTTGTACTGGAAGAGCGCTCTTGAATCAAGCGAGGCGCCCAGCCCGCCTGCGGCCGGGGCGTAGAGGACCACGCCGGCTGTAGGCACGCACTTTGCGGCGGGGGCCATCGACAGAGTCTGCACCGCGGTGCTCACAAGCCGCGCGACTGTCGCGTTGGGCGCCAGGTCGCGCGGCGCGCGGCGCGCGAGACAGTGCGATAGCGCCTGGCAGGCTTTGGCAAGCGGCTTGTGCGACGGGCCGTCGGGCTCTGTGAACACAAAGAGCAACGCGTCGTGCTGCGTCGCCTTCCAGACCCGCAAGGCGTTCACCATGAAGTCGAAGTCCTCGAGCCGCGGCTGTGTCGCGCGCGGGGCGTAGTACAGCGCGAGGCGCTCGGCGCACGCGCGGCGCTCTGGACCGCTTCGGCGCACGTCCACCGAGAGCTTTTCTGAGCGTGTCTGGTGGAAGAGCCGGAGCGCGTGCACGGAAAGCGGCACCGACAACGGGCGCTCGGGCGCGCGGTACCAGAGGATGCCCCAGTGCAGCATGAGCACGACCGCGCTGTGCAGGACCAGCATGCCGAAGAAGAACCGGAGCCTGCTGCTGAGCGGCGCGGGCGAGGGGTGCTCGGCCGCGCGGCGCGACGGCGCGTCTTCGGAGCGATCTCTGTCGTACGCGCGGCGCAGGTGCATGGGGGCAGGCACGCTGGCGGGCCTGGCCGACTCGAAGGCGCACGGGAACAATTCGCAGCGAAACAAAAGAAAGTGTAAATCGTTAAAAAAACGAAACATACAAAAAAATGCAACTGTTTCGAAGAAGAGATCCTGAGATCTTGCGAATTCTGTGGAATCTCGCGCTTCCCGGCTCTCTGCCCGTCGAGTAGTTCAGTCGAGGCTTTGCGAGCGCGCCAGTACGCCCGTGCGCAATGCCGCGCGAGGACGCAAGCGATTCCCCGTCGGCGCAGCGCACCCTGACGGACATCTGGAGCACGAACCTGAACCCCATCCGCAACGCCGTGGCGCAGCTCCGGACGCCCGCGGAGCGCGCAGAGGTGGCCTTGATCGATCGTCCTTTTAGAGAGCCGGCATCGGAGCGCGCCGCACGGCCTCGCGACGAGGCACGCGGCGGAGCGCACGTCGCGCATGCACACGAGGAAGCACACGCCGCGCGCAGCGAGGCGTACGCCACGCAGGACTCCGCCTGGGGCGTCGGGCGCGGCGGGGTAGGGCGCGGGGCGCAGGGCGCGGGGCGCGGGGCAGGGCGCGGGGCAGGGCGCGGGGCAGGGCGCGGCGTCGGGCGCGGGACAGGGCGTGGGGCGGGGCGTGGGGCAGGGCGCGGCGGAGGGCGCGGCGCAGGACGCGGCGCGGCGCAGGAGGGGCTCGGGAAGAAAAACGCGAGCGCGCGGGCCGGCGCCGAGAAGCGGAAGCGAACGTCACTGGACGAGGAGGACATCGACAACACAGAAAACGAGCAGGAGTCCGATGACGAGGAGACGGCCGAGGACCAGCAGTTCATCGACAACTCCTCACAGGAGGACGAGCCAGGTCTGCACGCGGCCTTCGCGCACCGCTTCGCAGAGCGCTCCGGTGAGCGCTACGCCGACGAGCGTCCCGAGCGCGCTCCGGCGCTCGAGGAGCCAGAGCCGTGGAGCGACAAGAAGAAGACGCGCTCGGAGCGGCGCGCGCTGCTGCCGCTGCTGGAGCGGGGCATGGCGGAGGCCGACCGCAACGTCTGCGAGTACTACCACAAGGCGCCGTACGGGCTGCCGACGCCGAACCGGCTCGTGACGCCGTACTGGCTGCAGCAGGGGCACGAGCGGAACAACAGCCAGCTGCTCAACGGCGCGTTCGGGAGCGACATGCAGCGCGCGTGGTGCAACGACCGCAGCGGGCATGGCGAGTTTGCGATGCGCTTCCACGCGCCGTGGCACGAGAAGATCCCGCTGCGCGCGGTGTCGACGGACCTCGCGGACACGGTCGTGGACCCGCTCGCGTGCAGCTCGAACTCGACGGCGAAGATCCTGCACACGATCAAGACGACGCACAAGCAGACGGAGCTCGACCTCATCAACGGCAAGTTCATCCAGAACGTGTTCGTCGGACTGCAGCACACCTCGCGCGAGCTCGCGCTCGCGATGCACAGCGGCCCCTTCGGCGGCATCCAGGGCAAGGCCGACGTCGTGCTCTGGAACATGCGGCACGGCGACGAGGTGAGCAACACAAGCGAGGACATCCTGAACCTGGTCGAGCTCATCAGCGAGGGGCTGCAGGGCACGCAGGGCGACGAGCTCTGGCCGAGCGTGTGCACGCTGTACACGGAGCCGTTCGTGCGCGGGAAGCGCGGGATGCAGCGGGTGCAGAACGGCGCGCAGACGGTGCGCGAGTACAACCACCACAAGGCGGCCTCGCGCAGCGTGACGCACACGGTCGACGACGTCGACCCCGAGCTGCGGCGGCGGCTGTGGGAGCTGCGCATGCCCGGGGTCGCGTTCCCGGAGCACGACAAGCGCCAGCTCTCGCGGCTGGTGGACTCGCGCTACCAGAGCAACGACCCGAACGTCGCCGGGGAGCCCGTGGCGAACGCGCCGCAGCCGCCGGTGACGGAGCCTGTGCTGGCGGACGTCTTCCTGTGGAAGCACGTGGTGCGCGGGATCGACCAGCAGACGCGGCGGATCACGTACGTGAGCGTCGACGCGGTGTACATCATGGCCAAGTTCCCCGCGAACGACCCGCTCGTGATGCTGCAGCGCATGGCGGAGAACCGCACGAAGCTCTGCACGCTGCTGACGAACACGATGAACCACATGAACCTCGTGCTCGGCAAGCCCTCCTGCGCCTTCGACCAGCTCTTCAACACCGACCGCGCGGGCGCCGCGGACCTCGTGTGCGAGGCGCGCATGGTCGAGGGCTTCTTCCGCTACTGCGACACGCAGCGCATCCGCAACGTGAACCTCGGCGGGCTGCGCATGGACGTCGCGAACTGGGCCGAGATGCAGCTGTGGAAGCGCTACGTCGACAACGTCGTGGACGCGCGGCGCACGCACTTCCAGATGCTCACGGACCTCGCGCTGCAGGACCGCGCGAACGGGCGCGAGAGCCGGCTCCCCGTGGAGTCGTGGGCGCTCGACTACTACCCCGGCGTGAACTTCCGTAAGGTCGCGCGCGCGCAACTGCTGCACGAGATGGAGACGCTGCAGGCGGGCTGGGTCGAGAACGAGGAGGCGGCGAACGCGGCGGCGAGCCTGCGCGACTGGCTGAACGCGCAGATCGTGGACGCGAGCGCGGAGTTCGTCTTCCTCTGCGAGGGCGAGGCCTTTGCGCGCAACTGCGGCATCTGGTTCAAGATCAAGACGGACAGCAAGCGCTCCGAGGAGGAGGAGCGCGTCGAGCAGCTGTCGAAGCGCAGCGCCAAGGCCGAGGAGAGCCTGCTCGGCACGATGTCGCAGCCGCAGCAGGACGTGAGCATGGTGCGGCTCTTCCTGACGAACCTCTGCAGCGAGCAGGACCCCCTCGACGAGTTCATGGCCTCCTCGATGTGGATCCCCGACGTCGACTGGCTCGCGCGCGAGATGCACCGCATCAAGCAGGTCGACGCGGTGCAGTGGCTGCGCGACGCGATCGGGCAGTACCAGCTCGTGATGAACATCAAGCGCCTGCACCAGACGGACACGCGCCGCGCGGAGCTCTTCCGGCTCGTCGGCAAGGAGAAGCACCCGCTGCGCTCGACGCTCGCGCAGATCAGCGAGAACACCAACATCGACATCCTCTTCCGCGCGCGCGTGCTCAAGATCAACTCGGCGATCAACCAGAGCCTGCAGGTCATGCGCTCGTGCGAGCTGCTGCAGTTCCGCATCGCGGCGATGAGCGTCGAGGACCTCAAGAAGCAGGCGGCCGTCGCGGACGCCTGGCTGAAGGACTTCGAGCCGCAGGCGGTGCTCGAGAAGCAGCTGCTCGCGGGCGAGGCCTGCGCGGAGGTGCTCAGCGGCGAGCTGCTGCTCGCGCACTTCTGGGCGCTCTCGACCGCGCGCATCGACGTCGACCTCTCGTACATGAACCAGCTGCTCATGATGCTCGACCGCGCGTGCATGATGACGCACTGCATGAACACGCCCGGGGCGTACGGGCAGACGCTGCGCGTGATGGACATGGCGGGCACCGTGAACGTGCTGCGCGAGCCCGAGAAGAACAACCTGAAGCAGACGGAGCTCTACATGTACGACCCCAAGTACGCGGGGGCCGGGCTCGACCAGACCAAGGGCAACAAGGGCCAGCAGGAGAACGCGCACCTCAACTTCAACACGCAGACGCCGGCGCTGCAGCGCGAGGCCGTCAACAACTGCGACCACAGCATGCGCAACGTGAGCAAGCTCTCGTACACGACGCTGATGGGCAGCGGCGTGCTCATGAACGGCGAGGGCGTGATCCTCGCGCACCAGCGCGCGCACCAGACGGAGCTCGGGCTCTGCTGCTACTGGTCCGAGTTCGGCAAGGAGGGCGCGGAGGCGCACACGATGGGCTGGATCGAGTCGACGATGGCGCACAGCGGCAACGCCGACACGGGCACCGAGGCCGGCGTCAAGGAGGCCTCCTGGAACACGACGGTGCAGATGGAGAACCAGTCGGTGTGCCCGCTGCGCAAGCTCCCGGTGACGATCCTCACCGGGAACCGCCCGTGCAACGCGACGCCGGCCTCGGCGGTGGAGGGCGGGCGCTGGATCACGATCGCGAGCAGCACGCAGGACAAGGACAACGGGCTCTTCATCTGCGGCGGCGCGCCCGGCGCGCACGACGCCGACGCGCGCGCGCAGCTCGCGCAGCACGCGCAGGTGCTGCTCGCGAACGACATGAGCACCGGGGACGTGCGCTCGGACATCCGCATCATCGACCGCGTGACCGCGCAGAACAACATGCTGTACTTCCTGCTGCTGCAGTGGCTGCGCAAGGACGTGACGCTGCTGTGCTCGAGCCTCACCGTGGACCCGCGCCCGTACTGCTACACGCTGCGCAGCAACTACCGCAACATCGAGTGCGCGGTCGGGCGCCTCGCGAGCGGCCTGCGGCGCCCGTACCTCGCCAACGCCAACGTGTGGCACCGCAACGCGGTCGGGCCGTGGAGCCGCGTGCTGCTCGTCGCGACGCACGTCTCCAACGTGATGGGCGCGGCGCTGCTCGGCGCGCTGCGCCGCGCGCGCGCGGGCGCGGCCTTCGACCTCGCGCAGCCCTACTTCCTCGGCGTGCGCGCGCTGCTCACGCAGCCGATCGGCTTCCTCGCGACGCTCGCCTCGCTGCACCTCTGGCTCTCGGCCGCGGTGCTCGACATCAACGTCATGATCGTGAGCTGCTACGTCTTCCACTTCTCGGCGTTCCAGCACACGTGCACGCTGCGCGTGCTCTCGCTCGTGCTCGCGGGGCACGCGGACGCGCTCGGCGAGGACGACCTCGACGCCTACCTGCGGCTCTGCGACTTCCTCGCGCCCTGCGTCCTCGAGCACGACCCGGCGGCCGCGGCGGGGCTGCGCCCGTGCGCGGGCGGCCCGCGCCCGGTGCTGCAGGGCGTGCTCGACCCCCCGAGCAAGGAGGTGCTCGAGAAGTGGGCGTACTGGAACGTGCCCGCGGCCGAGCAGGACATCCGCCAGCACCACGTCTCGCGCACGCAGGGCCCGCGCGCGGAGCTGCGCAGCACGTACTGCCAGCCGAACCTCGGCTTCGTGCACAGCGAGTACATCAAGGGCTTCGGGAGCCCGCCCTCGGGCGGGCACCACACGCAGCCGGACAAGAACATCTGCGGCTCGCCGCAGCGCACGCTCGCGACCATGTTCGCGCTGCAGCAGAAGGAGGAGGCGCACCGCCGCCGCGTCACGCAGGGCGTGCAGATGCTCGAGCACGAGAACACCCCGCGCTTCTGGGCCGGCGTGCGCGCGGGGACCGCGCTCCCGACCCCGAACATGAACACCAACGACGTCTTCAAGCTGCGCTTCCCCTTCGTCGCGCACACCGGCGTGTGGTGGGACGAGGCCGTGAGCACGGCCGGCGCCTGCGACGGCGTGCTCAAGCAGTTCATCCTCCAGAGCGCGCTCAGCCCCGCGATCTCGCAGCACGAGTTCTTCGCGCGCCTGCTCGCGCCGTACCTCCGCCGCCGCGGCATGCGCGCGCGCGTCTACGGCGGCCCCGACGCCCTCGGCGCGCAGCGCGACGCGTGGGCGACGCCGGTGATCGACTCGCGCCAGAACATGTTCGAGTTCTGCTGCAACCCCTCGGTCTCGGTGCAGGGCAAGACCCAGGGCATCGAGGTCAACCTCTGCATGCGCCTCGTGCACTACGTCGTGCTCCAGGGCCTCGGGCTCACGCGCGACTGGAGCCCGGCCGCGCACGACAACGCCGCCTTCGCCTCCTGCGTGCACCTGCGCAACATGTCGCACGTCTCGCTCGGGTGCCTCAGCCTGCTGCTGCACACGTGCGTCGACAAGGCGCTCGTGCCCGTGAACAGCGGGCTCATCCACCTGCCCGCGCCCTCGCCGGTGCTCCACGCCAAGGCCCCCGCCGCCATCGAGTACGACGCGCGCCTCCACGTCGACACGCACACCGCCGCCGCCGACGGGCGCAGCGAGAACATGCTCAGCGTCTCCGCGCGCTCGCCCTCGGTCCTCAACTGGACCGTGCTCAGCCTCGCGCGCGGCGAGCAGCTCCTGCTCTACCGCAGCGTCGCCGAGGCCTGGCCCGAGATGAAGAACGCCCGCGCGCGCCACGAGCTCTTCCCCTTCCCGCCCGAGAGCGTCGCCCACGCCGCGCACGTCTTCGGGCAGATCCAGGCCTGCGCGCGCCGCTGGGCGCTCGAGCGCGCCGCGCCCGGCCTCGCCGCCGCCAACGCCGCGAGCGCCGCCGGCCTCGCCGCCGGCCTCGCCGCCGGCCTCGCCGAAGGCCTCGCGCGCGCCGAGCCCGCCTGCGCCCTCCGCTACCACAACGACCTGCTCCCCGCGATGCTCGCGCTCGGGCGCAGCGTCGGCCCCGACGAGGTCGCGCACGAGCAGTGCACGCTCACGCTCTGCAGCGTCCAGGACGGCCGCGAGCTCCCGTGCATGTCGTGGGAGCACGGCCTGCTCTTCACCGCGCGCGTCGAGCGCCAGCGCGTCCTCCTGCGCCCGACGCTCCCGACGCACGAGTGGCCCGGCGCCGAGGACTTGGCGCACAGCGAGGTCGTGCCCTTCTCCGCGATGCCCTTCCCCGACGACACCTCCGTCTGCGTCTCCGAGTTCCAGGAGCTGCTCAAGCACGGCGTCTGCCTCGAGGGCCGCAACGTGCTCGTCGACACGCGCCACCCCAAGCGCGCGGGCCTCCGCAGCCTCCCCTGCGTGCTGTGCCCGGTCGTGCACTGGCCGGTGCTCCTGCTCCTCGCCCAGGACGGCTGGACCGTGCCCGCGCGCCCCGGCCTCCACGTCCGCCCAAGCGCCGACCTCTTCCACGAGCACGCCGAGCGCTTCGTCGCGCTCCACTGGCACGCGCTCACCCCCCGCGCTGTCGTCGAGGCGCCGCTCGCCGCCCTCGCCGCCGCCGAGCGCCTCGAGCCCGCCGCGCTCTGGGCCGCCCTGGACGCCTGCCTCGCGCAGGACGCCGCGCTGCGCATCGTGTGTGCGCCCGCCGCCCGCGCGCGCAGCCCCGGCGCTGGCGGCTCGGTGATGATCCCTTCGGGCCCCGCTGGGGGCCCTGCTGGTTCTGCCGCCGACGCCGACGCCGACGCCGACGCCGACGCCGACGCCCCCGCCGACCCCGCCGCGCTCCAGTGCATCTGGCTCGAGCGCGCCGGCGAGCTCGAGTTCTTCGCCTCCGTCGCCGACCTCTGCCACGCCGCCCTCGCCCCCGAGACCGACGGCTCGCGCCCCGTCGCGCTCGTCGCGACGCTGGACGGCCGCGCCTGCAACGTGCGCGCGCTGCCCACCGGCCGCCACGTCGCCCGCTTCTGGGACTTCCACCCCCCGCCCATGCTCCGCGAGCTCTGCGACGAGGCCGCGCGCGCCTGCGCCCTCGGCGGCGATCTGGTAGGGATCAACAACCGGTCGCTGCGGACGTTCGAGGTCGATCTGGAAACGACGGAACGCCTGGCGATCCTCAGCCCCGTGCGCGCCCTTCTGGTCGCCGAGAGCGGCATCTTCACCCCGGACGACGTTGCGCGCGTCTCCGCCGCCCACGCCCAGGCCATTCTGGTCGGCGAGAGCCTGATGCGTCAGGCCGACGTCGAGGCCGCGACGCGGGCGCTGCTGACCCTATGATCCAACGTGATGAGCGTGGTGAAGCGACGCCGTTAAGTTGACATTAGGAAGGAAC
>Ga0209107_10001260_pt1 | contig 14178 bp, 13 predicted proteins | sample LakErihyJuly2011_2_FD_187460 | JGI IMG/M metagenome (GOLD analysis project Ga0209107, IMG submission 187460) | Freshwater microbial communities from dead zone in Lake Erie, Canada - CCB hypolimnion July 2011 (SPAdes) (version 2) | ecosystem: Environmental > Aquatic > Freshwater > Lentic >... | reverse complement strand
AGATCAAACAAGGATGTAAAGTAGACAATAGACAATATAAATAACAATAACCAATTAACATTAACCAAAAACAAATTTTATTAATTATGAGCAGTAACAGTTTTTTCGAAAGCAAACAATTTAAAAAAATAATGGCATACGTCTATGGATGGGGTGCTGCAGTAGTAATCATTGGCGCATTATTCAAGATTATGCACTGGCCTGGAGCAAACTTGATGCTGATCTTAGGACTTGGAACTGAAGCCTTGATTTTCTTTATATCCGTATTTGAACCCATGCACGCAGAGTATGATTGGACTTTAGTATATCCAGAATTAGCAGGTATTGAGCCGAGCGAAAAGAAGGCTAAAGGTACAATTTCTCAACAATTAGACAAAATGTTGGCTGAGGCTAAGGTAGGTCCAGAATTGATTACGAGCTTAGGAAATGGTTTGAAATCTTTAAGCGACAACGTTAAAGACATGGCCAGTTTGAGCAACGCTACATTAGCAACCAACGAGTACACATCTAATATCAATAAAGCTGCTAAGGCAATCGAATCTATCGGTTCTGCATCTAATGAGATTAGTAGCTCAATGAATTCATTTGCAGGTGGATTAACTACTATGGTTAATACCTTGTCTTCTACTGCTAATGACAGTGCTGAATTCAAAGACAATATCAACAAATTAAATAAAAACTTAGGTACCTTGAACAATGTTTATGGTAGCATGTTAAGTGCTATGGGTGGTGCTTCTAAGAATTAATTCTTTCCAAACAATTTAAGAAAGGAGAATTAAGAAATGGCAAGTGGTAAATTATCCCCCCGGCAGAAAATGATCAACATGATGTATTTGGTGTTGATTGCATTATTGGCGCTAAATATATCGAATGAAATTTTAAAGGCATTCCACCTTATGGAGGTTTCATTCAGTAAAGCTAGTCAGGCTTTAACTGATAAAAACAAAGCCATCATGGCCGCTTTCAAAGCTGCTGAAGAGGATCCATCAAAGGGAGCAAGAGCAAAAAAATGGGCTGATAAAGCAAGACAAGTTCAGGCTATTTCTGATGCTTTTTGCAAAGACGTCGATAAATATAAAACAGATATCGAAGTTGCTGCAGGTGGTAGAAAAGAAGCGGAGGCTAACGAAGCTGGAATCAGAGAAATGAGTAAAGGTGATGACATGGAAGGCCATAAACATTACTTAGGCACTGACGATCCTGGTGTTAAAGGCAAAGGAGACGATTTAAGAAAATTAATCGACAACACAAGGGCTAAAATGTTAACTGTTTTGGATGGTGTTAAAGATGATAAAGCTGTTAAACAAATGTTTGAAAAGAATACTGCCTTTAGAGTAGAAGATTTCAAAGATGAGAACGGTGCTCTTAAAACTTGGGAAAGAGATGTTTTAGGACATTCTCCTGTAGCAGGTGTTATGGCCATACTGACTAAGGTACAAAACGATTGTAAATCATTAGAAACAGATATACTAACTAAGTTATCTGAGAACATTGATGCAACTGTTGCTAAATTTGATAAAACGGCTGCCTTGGTTATTGCAGAATCTACCAATGTGATGGCAGGATCTCAATTCAAAGCTAAAATTGCTCTAATGGCATATAACTCTGAAGCAGCGAATGAAATCATGGTCAATGGACAAACCGTTAAAGTTGTAGATGGTATTGGAGAATATACGGCTACCGCCTCTGGTGTAGGAAGTCATAAAATTGATGCAAAGATTAAGACCGTTAATCCTGAGACAGGTGCAATAGATTTTTGGGTAAATGCTGAGCCAATCGAATGGACCTCATTCCAACCATCTGCTACCATCGCAGCTGATGCGATGAACGTTCTTTACATCGGATTAGATAACCCAATGTCAATTTCTGTTCCTGGTGTTACGCCTGGTAATACTTCAGTTAGTGCTGGTGCTGGCATCTCGTTGGTGAAAAAAGGGGACGGCAAATACGTAGCTACTGTATCTTTGGGTCAAAAGGAAAGCACTATTTCTGTTAGCGCTAAAATGCCTGATGGAACCAGCAAAAGAATGGGTGAACAAAAATTCAGAATCAAGACTGTTCCAAAGCCAGTTGCTCAATTGGGTACTTTGATTTCAGGTGCATACAACAGAGGTGAAATTAGCATGCAATCATTCCTATACGCTTACCTTGATGGTTTCGTATTCGACGGTGTTAAATTTACAGTAACTAAGTACCAAGTAATCTTCATGCCAAAAAGAGGTTATATGGAAGAAGCTGCTGTATCTGGTAACGGAACTGCAGCAATCAAAAACTTTGCAAACAAAGCAAAAACCGGAGACATGTTGGTTATTCAAGGTATTAGGGCTACTGGTCCTGGCGGCGAAAAACCACTAAATCCAATTACATACACATTTAAATAAAGAATATGAGAATCATTATTGCAGCGGTATTAATACTTTGTGCCTTCACTAGCAATGCACAAGTAAGTTACGCAGATTTCATCACAAGCGGAGAGCACACAAGCTATGTAAAAGTTGCTGTACGCGACAGGCCTGTTATCGCCTACCCAGCCCTTAGAGAAGCTGATGTGAAGTTTTCAAGACGTGTCATCAGATGTATTGATGTTCGTCAGAAAATGAACAAGCAACTTGAATGGCCCCGTCAACCTCTAAACAGGTTGTTGTACGAAGCTATGGCTAAAGGTGAAATCATTCCGTATAAAACTGATTCTCTTTTGTCTTTTTTCAATACAGAAGATTTTTCTAAAAGAGGCGGAGAAGAGGTAATTACCTTCGTGTCAACAGACCCAGATGACCCTACCATTGGTAGAGATTCTGTCTACTATGAGCCTTATAAATACGAAAAAATCAAAAAGTATTGGGTAATGGAAGATTGGATTTTCGACTACAAACACTCTGTATTCAAACCAAGAATCATCGCGTTGGCTCCAATGTTTGCTCCATCTTATGGTGGACAAGTTGGAAAAGAACAACCTTTGTGTTGGATTAAAATGGATGAAATTAGAAGTTTGTTAGCCAACACTGAAATGTTTAACCGTTACAACGATGCTTTACGTTTGAGTTTTGATGATTTCTTTCAAATGAGAATTTTTGATAGCTACATTGTTTATGAATCTAACATGTTTGATAACAAAATAACTGACTTTCAAGAATTTGAAAATGATGCGATTGGTGCTTTGTTAAAAAGTGATGAAATCAAAAATGACTTGTTTATTTTTGAGCATGACTTATGGCAGTACTAAGAATCATTTACTTCTAAAATATTAAAAAATCCTGGACTTGTCCGGGATTTTTTTTGCCTTTTCTTGTTTAATATTAGATCTGTAAAAGTTTTAGTTTGCCTTTTTTTGTTTTAATTAATTCTTAAATCCAGGTTATTTCATTGATTTAATGGGTTTATAGTGCTCAATTATATTGGTGTTACAAGAATAAATGCCTACCTTTGCAAACTTTTTCAGAGTAAAATACCTCCCCAAAATTATATGCAAGCCATTAGAAACATCGCAATTATTGCCCACGTTGACCACGGTAAAACCACACTGGTAGACAAAATCTTACACCACTGTAATTTATTCCGTGACAACGAAGAATCGGGCGAATTGATTCTTGATAGCAACGATTTGGAGAGAGAACGTGGTATCACGATTTTTTCTAAAAACGTTTCTGTTCAATACAAAGGAATTAAAATCAATATCATCGACACACCTGGTCACGCGGATTTTGGTGGTGAGGTAGAACGTGTATTGAAAATGGCAGATGGTGTTGTGTTATTGGTAGACGCTTTTGAAGGTCCTATGCCACAAACCCGTTTCGTTTTACAAAAAGCATTGTCATTGGGTTTAAGACCAATTTTATTAATTAATAAAGTTGACAAAGAAAATTGCCGTCCTGAGGAAGTACACGAATCTGTATTTGATTTGTTTTTCAATTTGGATGCAACAGAAGGCCAATTGAATTTCCCAACCATATATGGAAGCAGTAAACAAGGTTGGATGAGCACAGATTATAAAGTCAAGACTGACAACATCTCTCCGTTATTGGATTGTATTTTAGATTACGTTCCTGCGCCAATAGACAACCAAGGTACCTTGCAAATGCAAATTACCTCGTTGGACTATAGCAATTATTTAGGCCGTATTGCGGTTGGAAAAATCCACAGAGGAACGGTTAAAGAAAATCAACCAGTTACTTTAGTTAGAAACGATGGCAGCATGGCAAAAATGCGTGTTAAAGAATTGTACACGTTTGAAGGTTTGGGTAAAAAGAAAGTAACAGATCTAATCAATGGCGATATTTGCGCAATTGTAGGTATTGAGAATTTCCAAATCGGTGATGTAGTTGCTGACTTTGAAAATCCTGAAGGCATGGAGAAAATTCAAATCGACGAGCCAACAATGAGTATGATTTTTACCATTAACAACTCACCATTCTTTGGTAAAGAGGGTAAATTTGTAACCTCACGTCACCTAAGAGAGCGTTTAGAGAAGGAAACAGAAAAGAACTTGGCACTTAAAATTGAAGATACTGAGAGCCCTGATAGTATTTTGGTTTATGGTAGAGGTGTCTTGCACTTATCGATCTTGATTGAAACCATGAGAAGAGAAGGATATGAGTTACAAGTTGGTATGCCAAGGGTAATTATAAAAGAAATTGACGGACAGAAAAGTGAGCCGATAGAGATGTTGGTTGTTGATGTTCCTGAGCAATTTTCTGGTAAAGTCATAGAATTGTCAACCCAAAAGAAGGGTGAATTGCAAATTATGCAGCCAAAAGGAGATATGTTGCATTTAGAATTCAAGATACCTGCAAGGGGTTTGATGGGCTTAAGAAGCAATATGTTGACCGCTACTCAAGGTGAGGCAATTATGGCACATAGATTTATTGGCTACGAACCATGGAAAGGCGATATCGTTGGCAGATCAAATGGTTCACTGATCAGTATGGATACGGGAATGAGCACTGCATATTCAATTGATAAAATGCAAGACAGAGGTGTATTCTTTATTGATCCAGGAGAAGAAATATATGAAGGTCAAGTTGTTGGCGAAAATTCTAGACAAGATGATATGGTGTTAAATTTGGTAAGAGCCAAGCAATTGACCAATTTTAGAGCCGCTGGTAAAGACGATAATGCTAAAATGCCACCAAAAAGGCTTTTTTCTTTGGAAGAAGCACTTGAATACATCCAAAAAGATGAATATGTTGAATTGACTCCTAAGGCATTGAGAATCAGGAAAATATACCTTAAGCAAACCGATAGAGAAAGATACTCCAAACAATCTTCATAATAATTTTCTACAAAATGTGAATATTTTTATTAAATTGTATTTTTTATTCAGAGATATATCTATAAATTTGCACCCAATTTTAATTATAAAATAGAAAATGAAAAAATTATTAATCATCGCTATCGCTGCATTTGCTTTCACAGCTTGCAACAATTCTGCAAAAACCGAAGAAACTGCTACAGATTCAACTGCTGCTGCTACTACTGAAGTTGCTCCAGCAACTGAAGTTGCTCCAGTTGCAACTGATTCAACTGCTGCTCCAGCAACTGAAGCTGCTCCAGCAACTGAAGCTGCTCCTGCTGCTCACTAATTCTCGACAATCTTTAAAATGCAGCTATTATACGATGGCTGCATTTTTTTATGCCCTAAAATTAAAAAACTATCGTAACTTTGCAAAAAATATGAAAAGTGTTCTTTCTTTGATCTTGTCTCTATGTATGTGTATTGGTGGTTTGAATGCCAGCAACCAAGAGGTCCCTTTTAAATTGTATCCAAATCCAGTTACTGGAGATATTTTGCAAGTCAATTTTGATTTTGACTTTAAGCCTGCTCAAGTTTATACCTTCGTAATTACGAATGTCATTGGGCAAGTTGTATACATACACATTTTAAGTGATGATGAAGTTAAAAGAGGCAACTTCAGTGTTCGCATCGATGAGATAAAACTAGACAAAGGCGTTTATCTCAGCAAAATGATTTTTGGTGATCAGTCGTCTGTTCAAAAATTGGTGGTTCGTTAATGGCCACAATTAAATTCCAATTAAAGGAAGAATTTATTCCTCTTATTCAATTGTTAAAATACACCAATATTGCCGAATCAGGTGCACACGCCTCTGAAATGGTTGTCGATGGTTCTGTGTATTGCAACGGGCAAGTAGAAACACGGAAACGTTATAAAGTTAAGTCAGGGGACATTATTGTTTTTGAAAACGAAACTATAGAAGTTAAATAATGCCTCAAATTCGACCGGCTGCCCCTGAGGATGTTTCAGCCATTCACCGTTTGATTTATGAATTGGCCGTTTTTGAAAAAGCCCCCGAGCAATTTGTACTTACTCAAGAAAAATTATTAGAAGATGGCTTTGGTGCAGCTCCAAAATACATTTGTTTTGTAGCAGAACAAGAACAAACGATTTTAGGGATGTCTTTTTGCTACCTTAGGTATTCTACCTGGAAGGGTCCTGTTTTATATCTTGAAGATTTAATCGTTAGCGAATCCCATCGCCGAAAAGGCATAGGAAGGATGTTGTTTCAATTTACCTGCGATTATGCCTTAGCGAACAACTATACCCGTTTACAATGGCAAGTTTTGGATTGGAATCAATCGGCCATAGATTTTTACAAACAGTTTAATGCCTCATTTGATCCAGAATGGTTAAATGCTTGGGTTGAACTGAAAAAATAACTTACTCTTTCATGGTTAGCCATTTAAACATTTGTTTGTAACTGGCTTTTTGGCCGTAGCTTAAGATGCCAATTCGGTATATTTTTGAGGCAAACCATACCACTACAATGAAACTTCCATAAAGTATTGAAGCGCTGCAAAGCATTTCTGTCCACGATACATCAAATGGCAGGCGAACCATCATGACAACTGGCGATGTAAATGGAATCATGCTGCTCCAAACAGCCAAGCTGCTATTCGGATCTTTTATTACAGCAATTTGAGCGATCACCAAACCAAAGATCAAGGGCATGGATACCGGGAACATAAACTGCTGCGTTTCGGTATCACTGTCAACCGCACTTCCAATGGCCGCAAATAGCGAACTGTACAATAAGAAGCCGCCAAAGAAAAACAGGACAAACCCAACTATGAGTTTTACGAAATTTAAGCTTTGCAATTGTGCCATAATTTGTGCCATGGCGCCAGTGTCTGCTTTAGATAATTGAGCTTGTGCTTCGTGCATCGAATTTTGATCAATTGCAGTTGTCCCAAATGCGAAGCCTATAACAGTTAGAAGCAGACCGGAAAGCACTATCCATGCTATAAATTGTGTAAGTCCCACCAATGCCACGCCCAATATTTTACCCATCATTAATTGAAAAGGCTTAACTGCAGAAATGATAATCTCTACAATTCGGTTGTTTTTTTCTTCCGTTACACCACGCATGATCATTACCCCGTACATGAAAATAAACAAGTAAATAATAAATGCACCGATGTATCCAATGCCTGATTTGATTTCTGTTGCAGAATTTTGACCGTTTAACAACTGGTCTGAAATTATTATCTTGTGTTTTAAACTATCAATCATGCCAACAGACAAACCTCGATCAGCCAATTCATTGTTGAAATATTGGGCGGAAAGAATTTCCCTTAGATCTTGTTTGTCTGTAATTGATAAACTGTTTTTAGCCGTTACATTCATCGTGTCCATTGAATTTTTGGAAATATCAATAAGCAAATCTGTTTTTCCATTGTCGACATCATAAAGGGCTATTGCATTGTCTTTTGTAAAGTAAAATTCAAAATCGTCTGAATTGGAAATTTGTCCTTTCAATGCATTTGATGGGTCGTAAATTGCAACCCTTTTGACCTCAGACTGATTGAGTTCTGAGTATGAAATTGCGGCAATACTGCCATAAAATAATCCAATTAAAACAGGCCCAAGAAGGGTCATAATTATGAAGGACTTTTTTGATACACGCGTCAGGAATTCGTGTTTTAAAATAAGAAATATGTTGTGCATGGGCTAGTTTTTTGCTTTTTGAATAAATATGTCCAGAATACTTGGAATATAAGGGTTGAAAGAAATCAGTTCTGTTTGCTTCATCACTTTCGTTAAGAAATCATTGTGGCTCATGCCATTTATTTTTAAAGTATACTGGTTGTAACCAGAATCGTTAATGGTTTCAGTGATGCATTCAACACCTTCAATATTTAAATCTACAGGCTTCACCGTAGCAATTTCAAACGTACCGGTTGCAAATTGTTTTTTTATTTCTGACACTTTCCCGTCAAGAACTTTTTCTGACAAGTTGAGCATAGCCATGTAATCGCAAAGTTTTTCGACACTTTCCATCCGATGGGTAGAAAAGATAATGGTAGAACCTGCGGCCTTTAATTCAAGTATTATATCAGTTAGAAGCTCCGCATTTACAGGGTCAAAACCACTAAATGGTTCATCTAAAATAAGTATCTCAGGACTATGTATAACAGCAACAATAAATTGGATTTTCTGCTGCATGCCTTTACTAAGTTCTTCAATCTTTTTGTTTTTAACATCGTAAAGGTTCATTTTTTTAAGCCAGAAGTTTGCTTTGTCAGTTGCATCTCTGCGGCTTAATCCGCGCAATTCAGCAAAGTACTGCAGTTGACTTATGACTTTGATTTTTTTGTAAAGGCCTCTTTCTTCTGGTAAGTAACCAATGTTTTTAATGTGCTTGGCGTTTAGCTTTTCTCCATTGATAAAAACAGTCCCTTCATCAGCTTGGGTAATTTGATTGATGATGCGTATTAAAGACGTTTTGCCCGCGCCATTCGGACCTAATAAGCCGTAAATACAGCCTTTTGGGATATCGATACTAACTTTATCTAAGGCTGTTTTTCCAGTATAAAATTTAGAAACGCCTTGAATACTTAAAATTGTGTTGTTCATTTTAGGTTTGATTCGGGCACAAAACAAGTCATTTTAAATTGTAAATTTCTAAAAATCGACTAGTGGAAACAAAATGACGATGGGTTAAATCGGCTTTATTTAAAAATAAATTTGAAATACATTTGTGTAATGGGAAAATTTAACGCTGTAATTTTTAACATACACTTCTTGTCATTGCCGAGTTTCTGAAGCATTAGGGTCGCTTATCACCCAATTCAGATATGTGGCAAAGTTGAGCAACCCAGACCGCTATGCGGTAATTCAAGGAAAATGCAGACTTATTTATTAAATTTATTGTTCAATAGTCCGTTGTAATATACTTGTAATTTGGCTTTCATTAAAAGTTCAAGCGATTTTTGCTTTTGAATTTCTTCAGGGCTTAATTGATAGCGAATTTGTTTGTTCGGAACATACTTTGGCTGCACGTGCATTTTGAATTTACCATCGGGGTAAAACCGAAGACAATAGGGATAATCGATTAATTGCGAGATGCCATAATCCTTATTTATTGGATACCGCTGAGTGGAATCAAATAAACTATAGCCAAAGGCGAAGAAAGAATCTTGAATGCCAGCAAGGCTCATAATGCTTGGCATGATATCGGTATGAGAAGCCGTAATTTTAGGGTTGATGCCAGGGGCAATTAATATAGGCGCATAGACCATGAGCGGTATTTCATATTTTCCTGTTGGTGTATAGTAGTATTCGTTGACGCTATGTGAAGGGTGGTCGGCAGTAATTATAAATACCGTGTTGTCAAACCATTTTTGTTTGGAAGCCTGTTCGAAAAACAATTTTAGAGAATGGTCGGTGTATTGTACGGCCTTGTAAATTGGAAGTTGACCACCTTTGAAAGTGTTTTTATAATTATCAGGGATTTGGTAGGGGTCGTGAGAGGTTAAGGTAAACACCGAACTAAAAAAGGGTTCTTGTTTTTTGTTTAATTCAGAATTGAAATATTGAAGATACGCTTGGTCCCATATTCCCCAGTTGCCATCGAAATCATTTTTATAATTAGGGTATTCGTCGATGCCAAAGTAATCAATTTGACCAGAAATGCGCAGGAAGTTATCGAAACCCATAGAACCATTTTGGGCACCATAATAAAAAGAACAATCGTATTTGCTTTTGCTCAAGTAATGGTGGATCCCGAATATTGAATTGTTTTGAAAGGTGCTGTTGATGTATGGCACTTCGAGCAGTGAAGGGATGGAGGCAAATATGGCAGGAATACTCTCCATGGAGGTTGTTCCACTGCTGTAGGCGTTTGGAAACACAAGAGAATGTTTAGATAGGCTGTCAAGAAAAGGGGTAAAACGGTTTTCTTTATTGAGGAAACCGCAATAATCACGGCCAATAGATTCGAGGATTATAAGGACAATGTTGGGCTTAAAATTGTTTTTAAAGTAGGAGGCAGCTGTTTGTGTTGTCTTTGCTATGGTTTCAGCCTCAGCATCAGACATGTAACTCAGTTTGGGTGGTACCGAAGAACTGTAGGAGGTAATTAATTGTGTCGGGGAATTAATGGTCGCCGATACCCACTGAGGGTTTACGAAACGGGCTGCGTCAAAACTTCTTAGCGGTTTTATGGCCCAACCACCTCTGGCAGAAATGAAAACAATAAAGGAAAACAGTATAAAGTAAGTGGCAATAGTTTTTTTGGTTTGGTCAGGATGATTGTTTTTGAATTTTGGATATAATTTAAATAGGGTAAAAACCAGGCCAATATAAAGGAGCAATAAATACCAATAATTAAATAGGTAAGAAAATATAGGGTTTGATTGATCGCTTATCAAAGCGAAAAGTTCAACGCCACTTCTACGGGTTTTGATTTTATAGAATTCAAGATCAATAAAATTGAGCAGAATAACACTTGCGATACCGATTAAATAGAAAAATCGTTGGAGATTTTCTTTTTTTACAAAATATTTTCGGTTTGGGATTAGGCTAAGAAGGTGAAAGGGGAGATGAAAATAGGCCAAGGCCTGTACATCAAAAAGGACACCTACGAGCAAGACCATTGGTAATTCAGACAATGGGGCACCATGCATGTATGGGAAAAGGTAAATAATAAACAGAATTCTACAGAAAGTAAGTGAAATTAGGCTTAAAAAATTGCGTTTTAGCCAAATAGAAATATATTTAGGAGGTGAAAAATTCATTATTAACACTGCAAAAATGCAGAACTGGCGTCATATTTTTAAATAAATAAGAAAATTTTCCATAATATATTTGTAGAATCAAAATGTTTGCCTACTTTTGCAGTCCTTTTTACAAAAAAAGAACAGTTTAATAAATTATGCCAACCATACAACAATTGGTGAGAAAGGGGCGACAAACCTTAAAAGTTAAGAGCAAATCTCCAGCTCTTGATTCTTGTCCGCAAAGGCGCGGTGTTTGCACTCGTGTATACACTACCACCCCTAAGAAACCAAATTCAGCAATGCGCAAAGTAGCGCGTGTTCGTTTAACCAACGCAAAAGAAGTGAATGCTTACATCCCAGGAGAAGGTCACAATCTACAGGAGCACTCTATCGTACTTGTACGTGGAGGTAGAGTAAAAGATCTTCCAGGTGTACGTTATCACATCGTTCGCGGAGCTTTGGATACTGCTGGTGTGGAAGGTAGAAACCAACGAAGAAGTAAATACGGTACCAAAAAACCAAAAGCCAAAGTTGCAGGAGCTCCTGAGGTGAAAGGTAAAAAGAAATAAGGACAAGTATCAATGAGAAAAGCAAAAGCAAAACGCAGAATTTTATTACCGGACCCTAAGTTTGGCGATGTGATGGTAACACGCTTCGTGAACAACATGATGTACGATGGTAAGAAAAGTGTGGCATTCAGAATTTTTTATGACGCCATTCAATTGGTTGAGAAAAAGATCACTGAGGAACCAGGTATTGAAACTTGGAAGAGGGCACTGAACAATGTAATGCCGATGGTAGAGGTTAAGGCGCGCCGCGTAGGTGGAGCAACTTTCCAAATACCAACAGAAATCGTTCCTGAAAGAAGAGCAGCGATGGGCATTAAGTGGATTATTTCTTATTCTCGCAAGAGAAACGAGAAATCAATGGCTGAAAAGCTAGCCGCTGAGTTCGTAGCCGCTTCTAAAGGTGAAGGTGCCACAGTGAAGAAAAAGGATGATACCCACAAAATGGCCGAGGCCAACAAAGCGTTTGCTCACTTCAAAGCACAGTAGATTTCAATGTCACGCGATTTAAAATACACGAGAAATATAGGTATTGCTGCGCACATCGATGCCGGTAAGACTACGACTACTGAGCGTATATTGTACTACGCTGGTGTCAACCACAAAATAGGAGAGGTGCACGATGGTGCTGCTACTATGGACTGGATGGCTCAGGAGCAAGAAAGAGGTATAACTATCACATCTGCTGCGACAACTGTATTCTGGAAATACAAGGAAAACAATTACCACATTAACATCATTGATACCCCTGGACACGTTGACTTCACTGTAGAGGTGAACCGTTCATTGCGTGTATTAGATGGTTTGGTGTTTTTGTTCAGTGCGGTTGATGGTGTTGAACCACAATCAGAAACCAACTGGAGACTTGCCAACAATTACAATGTGCCAAGAATTGGGTTTGTAAATAAAATGGACCGTTCTGGCGCAGACTTCTTAAATGTTGTAAAGCAAGTAAGAACTATGTTAGGCAGTAACGCAGTTCCACTTCAGTTGCCTATTGGTGCTGAAGACCATTTCACAGGTGTTGTTGATTTAATCAACTTCAGAGGAATGGTTTGGAATGAAGAGGATAAAGGAATGACTTATAAAGAAATTGCAATTCCTGAAGATATGATGGAGGAAGCTCTAGAGTGGAGAGAAAAATTACTTGAAGCAGTTTCTGAGTACGATGATAAGTTGATGGAGAAATTCTTTGAAGATCCAGCTTCTATCACAGAAAGAGAAATTTTAGACGCTTTAAGAGCAGCATGTTTGGATATGAAGATTGTTCCAATGGTATGTGGTTCATCATTCAAAAACAAAGGTGTTCAAACGATGTTAGATTTAGTTATGGAATTGATGCCAAGTCCTTTGGATAGAGCAGAAACCATCGGAACTAATCCTGATACAGAAGAAGAAGTAAGACGCAAACCTGATTATAACCAACCATTTGCTGCATTGGCATTCAAAATTGCAACCGATCCTTTCGTAGGCCGTTTAGCATTCATGAGAGCCTATTCTGGTAAATTGGATGCAGGTTCATACGTATTAAATACAAGAAGCGGCAATAAAGAGCGTATTTCACGTATCTTCCAAATGCATGCGAACAAACAGAATCCTATCGAGTTTCTAGGTGCTGGTGATATAGGAGCTGCTGTTGGTTTTAAAGACATCAAAACAGGAGATACATTGTGCGATGAGAAACATCCAATCGTACTTGAGTCAATGGTATTCCCTGAGCCAGTTATTGGATTAGCTATCGAGCCTAAAACCCAAGCTGACATAGATAAATTAGGCATAGGATTGGGTAAATTGGCTGAAGAAGATCCTACATTTAGAGTAAAAACAGACGAGGAAACTGGTCAAACAATTATCTCTGGTATGGGTGAGCTACACTTAGAAATCATTGTTGATAGATTGAGACGTGAATTCAAAGTTGAGGTTAACCAAGGTGCTCCACAAGTAGCTTACAAAGAAGCAATTAAAGGTTCAGTAACCCATAGAGAAACGTTCAAGAAACAAACAGGTGGTAGAGGTAAATTTGCCGATATTCAGTTTGAAATTGGACCAGCAGACGAAAGTTTTGTTGGCGAAGGTTTACAATTCGTGAATGAAGTCGTAGGTGGATCAATTCCTCGTGAATATGTTCCAGCTGTTCAAAAAGGTTTTGCTGAAGCGATGAAGAATGGTGTATTAGCAGGATATGCAATTGACAGAATGAAGGTAAGATTGTTTGATGGGTCATTCCACGCAGTTGACTCGGATTCATTGTCATTTGAAATTTGTGCTAAGTCAGCGTTCAGAGAAGCCGCACCTAAAGCAACTCCAATTTTATTGGAACCTATTATGAAGTTAGAGGTATTAACTCCAGCGGATTATATGGGAGATGTTCAAGGTGACTTAAACAGAAGACGCGGAATGCTCGAGGGAATTGATGAGAGAGCAGGATCACAAGTAATAAAAGCCAAAGTGCCATTATCGGAAATGTTCGGATATGTAACCAGTTTACGTACCATCACTTCTGGAAGAGCATCATCAACAATGGAATTCGATCACTACGAAGAGGTTCCACGTTCAATGGCTGAAGAAGTAATTAAGAAAGTAAAAGGACAAAAAGCA
>Ga0209107_10001259_pt1 | contig 14181 bp, 10 predicted proteins | sample LakErihyJuly2011_2_FD_187460 | JGI IMG/M metagenome (GOLD analysis project Ga0209107, IMG submission 187460) | Freshwater microbial communities from dead zone in Lake Erie, Canada - CCB hypolimnion July 2011 (SPAdes) (version 2) | ecosystem: Environmental > Aquatic > Freshwater > Lentic >... | reverse complement strand
CCGCTGATGGGGTTTGAAACTAGGCGCGCGTCCAGTCAGGGCGCACCGAAGGGCGACGCTGCAGCACCCACCTCCCCGCTGATGGGGTTTGAAACTCCTTCACCTTGCCATTCACCTCGGTCCCGAAAGAGCTGCAGCACCCACCTCCCCGCTGATGGGGTTTGAAACGGTCACGAGAGGGAGGGTGAAGCGCGAAGAGATACGGGCCGTTGCAGCACCCACCTCCCCGCTGATGGGGTTTGAAACTTTAGCGAAGTAGTGTCTCGCGGCTACCTGCTCGGGGGTTGCAGCACCCACCTCCCCGCTGATGGGGTTTGAAACGTCTATACTACCAGTTGGAATCGTTCTCGTTGCCCGTGAGTTGCAGCACCCACCTCCCCGCTGATGGGGTTTGAAACGTGGCAACGCGGGTGCGCGTGAGCTGCACACGGAAGGTTGCAGCACCCACCTCCCCGCTGATGGGGTTTGAAACAACCAGGCCGCACCAGCAAAGATTGATTACCGAGATGCTGCAGCACCCACCTCCCCGCTGATGGGGTTTGAAACGGGAAGATGCTCACCCAACCAGCAGGCACGTTACCGAGCTGCAGCACCCACCTCCCCGCTGATGGGGTTTGAAACTCACTTAGCCAGGGTCCTCCGATGAACGGAGACCGCTGCAGCACCCACCTCCCCGCTGATGGGGTTTGAAACCTCGCCCTCGGCGTCATCGGCCTTGTACCCAGCGAGTCGGGGCTGCAGCACCCACCTCCCCGCTGATGGGGTTTGAAACGTCACGGCTCATCACCGTCATTTCACCAGCGCCGAAGCTGCAGCACCCACCTCCCCGATGATGGGGTTTAAAACGCGGGGAGGTTTACCCGCACGAGGGAGTAGGGTTGAGAGGCAGCAGCAGCCAACCCCGCGACGGCCGCCGACTGCCCCCACCCTTTGACAGCCCCCAACTCCTGGGATACCCCCAACCCAGCTCCCGCCATCGCAGACGGGTGGATGTTTCCCACACGGAGGGCCGATGAAGGGTGCCATGAAAATCGCCAAAATCATCATCACGAACGACGACCGTACCAAGCAGGCCGAGCTCCTCTTCCAGTATCCCAAGTATGCCACCCAAGGGACCTACCAGATCACGGGAGACCCCGACCTGGTCGGACACTTCAACGCCGAAGCCAAGAACGACCACCTCCTCTATCTGCCCTACAGCCCACCAGGTGAGGTGTCGGAGACCTTCGACTTTGTCACCGTCTGCGCCCGCATCGTTGCATTGCGCTTCGGCGGCGAAATCGCCTTCGAGGGCAAAGCCAAGTATCCCCGGATCAAGTTCGACCCCAACGTCATCTATTAGCGACCGACGGCCTCCAAGCCTCTGCCGCGTCGACCTCTCCCCGCAAAGGTGCCCGCATGCCCCCGCTCCGGTTCGAAATCATCTCCGCCCTCTTCGAGCTCGGTACCGCCTCGCCTCCCGACGCCACCGTCGACCCCAGCAGGAACGAGCTGCTCCGGCAGGGGGGCGTTGGGCTCGTGACCGCCCACATCGAGCAACTCAACCTCATCGACCTGCTGCGAGACCCCATGCCGCTCTTCGGCTCCGATGGCGGGATGTGGATCGGGTATCGCCTCACCGACCAAGGCCGCGTGGCAGGCCGGAGCGAGGCCGCACTCCGGCAGGCCGTAGGCGCGCTCATCGGCGGTCCGAGAAACGAAGTCTCGCAGGCAGTTGCCGAACTCGAGGCCGAGTGCCAGCAGGCCGACATCAACCCCAACTACCGGGCCGACCTCCTTCGTACGCTTGAGGAGATCCCCGTTCCCTCCCGCGACCAGGCCATCATGGTCATCTTTGCGACCCGCGACGTCGTCCGGCGGACGCTGGTCATGCCGGCTGTCTAACAAAGCGAGAAACGAGTTTCAGCTGTCGTCAGACAAAGCTTCCTGCGACAGGTCGCCGAACAGGTTACAGCAGCGGCAGTTCGCGCCGAAGCGACCAGCGTTCCTTGGAGACGGTCACCAGCCCCTCGTCCGACTTCATTGCCCGCAACAGCGTCTGCAACGGCGTCTTCTTGCATCCCGTGCGCAAGACCAGCGCCTCGATTTCTAGCGGCCCGTCCGCCAAGAGTTCAAGCACCAGGTCGCGAAGCGCTGTGTTCGGCGATTTCGCACTCACCGGAGGAAGCGCCTCCTCTTGTGCGCCCTCCTGAACCGCGACCGGCTCCATCGCCAGCTCCACTTCGCCGGTGCTCGTGGGCGACGCCGTCTCAGCCGCAGCCTCCACGGCCATCGCTTCTTCGGTTTTCTCGGCCTCGGCCGCATCGAACAGGCTCGGCGCACCGCTCGTTTGCCGCGGGGCTTCCGAGACAGCATCTACGACCTCCGTCGCAACCGGCTCCACCGTCGGGCGCGCCTCCTCCGTACGCCGCAGCAGCGCTCCCAGCTCGTCTGCCGACTGACCCTCCGGCCACACCTTTGCACCGCGCGCCAGCAAGGCCTCGGCCCCGCGTGACCGCGTATCGCGCCGCACATACAGCGGCACAAACCGATACCGGTCGAGCTGCTCCACAGCACCGCTCCAGGTCCCGCCCTTCTCGAAATCGGTGCTCACCACCAACCCGGCCTGCGCCAGCCCATAGATGAGTTTGTTGCGCGCCATCGCGTGGCCAACCAAGAACCCCGCGCCAGGGTCATAGGGCGAGAGGAGCAGCGCGCGCGAGGCAGCGAGCCCATCGCGCAAGACCGGTTCCAAGACCGCCCGCGCAAGGCTGTCGGCAAGCAGGCCAACGGCGCCTCCCCCTGATTCCATTGCCCCCGTCATCGCCGCAGCGTCTGCACCGCGGGCGCCGCCCGAGACAACCACCGCCCCCGCCGCAACAGCCAGCGCTCCCGCGTCGTAGGCAAAGCGAAGCCCTGCCTCATCCAGGTTGCGCGAACCCACTACAGCCAGCGCCGGAGGCTCGAGCAGCGACAGGCTGCCGGCGCCATAAAGCACCGGCGGCGCATCGTCGCGCAGCCGCGCCTTCAAGAGCTTCGGATAGCCAGCATCGCCGCGCCCCAACACCCAGATGCCCCGCGTCTCCCACGCCTCGAGCGCCTGCGCGAGCTGAAAGCCCCGCGCCAGCAGCGCCTCCATGCGGTCGGGCTCCACCAACGCAGCCAGCTCGAGCAGGAGCGCAACGCTGCCAGCACCAATCAGGTCAGCCGGACGTGCGCCGATACCTCGCAGGCGTATCGCCAACCCCCGATACTCGGCTGGCTTCAGCGTCGGGGCGGCGGGAGAGCGTCTCCCCACAAGCAAAGGAGCCGTCAGAAGCAGCGTCGCGCTGGTATTGGGTGACACTGCCATCAAACATCCTCGTCGGTACCAGCATCCTCTCCGCTGGCCGTGGCAAAGGCAAGCGGAAAGACCTCGCCGCTGCCCGCCCTGCGCAGCAGCCAGCCACACATGGTCGTCGTCCATCGAGAGTCAATCACATCATCGACAAGAAGCACCGGGCCAGTCGGAACCTGACCCGCAATCCGGAAGGCCGCATCCACATTCCGCGCCTGCTGAATCCCATTCGACATGGTCTTCTGCTCGGGACGCTCCTCACCGATGTGAAGCACAGGATGGAAGGGAAGACCAAGGCGCGACGCAACCCGAGCTGCCGCGTCGGGGACCAGCTTGGGGTTTCGGTGCGACGGGACACATGTGACCCAGGTTGGCTGGGGCTGAGGCTGCCAACGACGAGCGACCGCGACCAGCGCATCCACCAGCTCATCGCTGAACCGTTTGTCGGTGTACTTGCCAATCCGTACATCGTCCCCCCAGCCGGCATCGCCCCAGTAGGCGAGCGCCCGTCCATCGCTGACGCGAAGCTGGGAAGGGATCACGCCCCGAAGACCGCTCTTCGGGAGCCCCAGGTTGGGCCACTTCGCGCGCGGCTTCAGCGAGATATCCGTTCGACGCAAGAAGGCCGCGGCGCTCCGAACAAGTATGGGGTCTACCGCCGCTGACAGGGGAGGCAGCGCGGGCGGTGCTACCGCGCCGTCGATTGCATCGAGCGCCTTCAGCAGAAAGGGCATGTGCTCTCCGAACGAGAGCGCGCCGTAGGCCTTCATCTGCGCGAGCTCTGAACGCCGGAGTGCAGTGAGCCTCTCTACCCGCTCCCAGAACGAAGCCGGCACAGGCGCCGCAGTTCGCTTCCACTTCGTACCATCTTTGAGCACGGGTGCAGGCGCCTCAAGGCCCAGCAGTTCGAGTGCCTTGACGAGACGGGAGCGCCGCATGTTGAGCTCGGTCTGAAGCTCGTCCACGCTTGCACCCGTCGGCTTCGTCGCAAGCAGTCGGAGCACCGTCGCGACCTCCTCCTGCGTCGGGAAGGCGTTGTCGATGAACCAGCTGTTGATCTCCGTGTCCTCCTCGCCAGTGAGGAGCACGCCGTAGGCCGCCTTGATCCCGCGTCCCGCCCGTCCAACCTGCTGGTAGCAGGCGATGACCGAGCCGGGTGTCTGATAGTGAATCACGAAGGCGAGGTCGGGCTTGTCAAAACCCATGCCGAGTGCGCTCGTTGCGACCAGCACCTTCACCTCATTGTTCAGCAGCTTTTGTTCGAGGATCGGGCGGCTCTCTCCGGTTGCGCCCGTGTAACACTCGGCCGACAGGCCGTTGGCCCGCAGCCAGGCCGCAACCGTGGATGCGTCGCGTTTGGTGAGCGCATAGACGATGCCGCTGCCCTCGAGACGCTGCAACGTGGAAGCAAGCCAGGCGAGCCGCTCCGCAGCACCGCCGAGCCGTATCGACTGTAGCGTCAGCGATTCGCGATGCAGCGGCCCTCGGCTCACGGCGACATCGCGCCCGAGAATCTCACTGATGTCGGTGAGCACCCGATTGTTGGCCGTTGCGGTGGTGGCGAGCACACGCACATTTGCGGGCAGGTTCGCGATCACGCGCTGAATCAACCGATAGTGCGGCCGGAAGTCGTGGCCCCAATCGGAAATGCAGTGAGCCTCGTCGATGACCAGCATGCCGATACGGCTGGAAATCGGCGCGAGCACCTCTTGGCGAAAGCGCTGATTTGCCAGCCGCTCCGGCGAGATGAGCAGCACATCGGCCTGCCCGGCGCGCACTGCCTGCTCCGCTGATTGCCACTCCTCAACGTTGCTCGAGTTGATGGTGATGGCGCGCAGGCCCATGCGCTTCGCAGCCGCAATCTGGTTTCGCATCAGTGCGAGGAGCGGCGAGATGATGATGGTGGGGCCCAGTCCCGCCTCACGAAGCAGTCGCGCGGCGATGAAGTAGACGAAGCTCTTTCCCCAGCCGGTCTTCTGAATGACGAGCTGCCGCGGGTTGCCCACAAGGAGCTCGCGGATGGCCTCTTCTTGGCCCGGATGAAAGGTTGCGTCTGGACGGCCGGAGCCGATGCGGAGAAGTTCTAGCGCGCGGGTCGGGTTGTAGGACATCGGGGCCTCTCGAGGGGTTCAGGGCGGCTGCCGCTCGCGGCAGGCCGAGGTGAATGAACGCGAGGGTGGCGCCTGCAACGGCACCGCTCTCGCCTCCCTAGACGGAACGGCTCATCGACTGCTGAGTGCTATGGCCGCAAGTTGCTCCGCATCGGCGCGGCTCTGTGCGCCGGCGATCCAGCAGCCGAGATGGCAGAACACTGCGCCAGCCACGCCCGTGACCTCCGCCAGTGCCGACCCGCGGAGCCCTCCCCAACTGCTGGGCAACGGTGCGTGTGGATGCTGCGGCCCGCGAGAGCCCGGCACCGTCTGGAGATACCAAGGGGTCTCGCCGTCGCCCGGAAAGATGATGTACCGATGGTGCGGACGAGCATGCCGCAGCCAGTTCATCGGACGGCCGAGCACCAGTACCGGCCCCCCATCATCGGCCGAGGCAACGGCCTCTGCAGCCAGCGCCTCTTCGTGGGCAGCGCCCGCAGCACCGAGGAGTAGCTGCCTCGCCCAAGGGATGCTCCTGCGGAACGCAGCATCATAGTCGGCAGCAGTCCCGCTCGTGGGGACGCGCCAACCGACCAGCACGGAAAGGGTGGCAGGTAGCACCGGTTCTCGGCAGCCGGCGGGGGTAACCTCAAAGAAGGTCGCCCCCGTGTCTCCGGCATCCACTGTCTGAACGAGGATCCGATCGACCGTCTCAGCGACCGTTGCTGCATCCACCCCCGCGCCCAACGCCTGCGCGATCCAGGCCGCGCCATGAGCACGCCAGACGAGCCCGAACGAGGCGTACAACAGACCGCTCGGACGCGCCGTAGCGAAGCCACGCTGGTGGTGGTCGTAGGCGCCATCGGAGGCATCGTCCCGGTCGCCGATGTCGACACAGGCAAGGACCTCACGACCGTCTCGGCGCCAGCCCTCCATCTTGATGGCGAGCTGGTCCCGCCTCACACGCACGAGGCGCGGACTGTGCGCACGGAAGATGTCGAGCAGCACCGTCACGCCGAAGAGTTCATCGGCATGGAAGGGGCCGGCGTGGGTGACGATCAGCGGACGAGGCGCGGCCACTGTCACCACCCCCAAGGCGCGGCTGTGAGCCGCCAGCGGAGCGATCGAGACGGAAAGGCGTCGAGCCAGCTGCGGAGCCCTGGGCTCAGCGCAACCTCATCGGGCTCCGACGCAACCGTCGGCCGCGCAGCGCAGAGGCTCACCCACAACCGTTTGGCGGCTGTCTTTTCCGCAAACTCGCTCTCGCTCAAGAGGCTGCTCTGTTTGAGGTGGGCAAGCGGGTCCTGATGCCTGCCGCCCTCGATTGCCCGTGCCACCGCGACGAAGAAGGCCGCGGCAATCCGCACCGTAGGCATCCGATGTGTATCGTTCACCAGGTCGATGAGCGCTCGCGTGTCCACCGGCATGCCGAGCAGCAGCGAGGCACGAACCGACTCCAACCGAATGAAGTCATCACCCGAACGGTTCCAGCCACCGGCGGAACGCCATGCGTCCACACTCGCCTCGGCCTGCTTCATCCAGCCACCGCGCTGCGCCTCTTCTGGTGCAATCGACGCGCAGCGAAAGAGTTGGCTGATTGGGTAGGATGCCTCGTCCGGACGAATCGCAAACCAGGCCTGCGCGAGCGCGAGGTTGGTCTCGAATGCGACCGCCGGACTGCCGTAGAGCAGCTCCCGCCGTGCAAGCGCGCCCCGCAGTTTGAGTTCGGACGGCGAACAGTCAAGCAGGGTGCGCGCACCAGCAAGCAGGGCTGCTGCTTCGCCGCAGAGTTCGTCTGCACCTTCGATGTCTGGAAAGTTTGCGGCCTCCTGAACCACATGCGCGGCCACCAGAAGCGCCAACTCTCGCGGCAGCTCCGACAGGAGCGACTCGGCCCCCGCCAGCTGGCTGCCGCCCTGACCCCGCTCACGCCGATTCGCTACCGCTCGGACGAAGGTCAGCTTCGCGCTCGTCTGGCCTTCCAGCGGTGCTGCAGCAAGCTGCTCCGCGAGCGTGCGCTTGGCGGCCCATACCACCTGATGAGAAACCGGCTCGACCGAGGCGAAGAAGAGGCGATCGATGAGCGCAACCCGCTGCGCCTGATTCAGGCCGCTCACAATCGACGCCTGAAAGACGGTCGCAGCCAGATCGGCCACGGTCCGCAGGGCAACGAATCGAACATTCGTGTTTTCTGCTGCGGCGCGAAGCTCGGGTTCGATCGCCTGATGCAAGGCGACATAGATGTTCCGCACGCTGGGGGCATGCCGAAGCAGCATCCCCACCTTCTCCGAAAAGTCAGAGACGGGCGCGAGCTGACCGGCCTGCTCTACCTGTGCGAGCACGACCACGCTGCCCGGAATCTCTAGCCCGGCGAGGCGCGCAAACTCCGTGAGGAAGAAGGCACCTCCGAACGATGCACCGTCGAGCCGTTGTGGCGGCGGATGTGGCGCCACGTGCTCGAGCACCAGCGCGGAGGTCGGGCGACGATGCAATGCTTCCCCAGACCTTCCGAGCTGCAGCGCATAGGCCAGCTCACCCGCAGTCGCGAACGCCTGAGTGGCCTCGGAGAGGAAGGGAAGCCCAGGGGCTCCCTCCGGCGCAGGATAGCCAAGGAGCGTGACCGAAACCACATCGCCGCGATGTTCCGTCGCAACGAGCAGCGTAGCCTTCGAGGAACGCTTCGACGAAGACGCCACCCCCGGGAAGGTCTCCAGAAGTCGCTCCAAGTGGCTGGCGAGCCTGACGTTCCGCGTGAGAGCCGCCTCCTCGGTCAGACGGGAGATACCGAGCGTCATCAGAGATCCCACAAGAAGTCGAGCCACCAACAGGCCTCCTCCCCGCCTGCCCCAAGAGCCGATGCACCTCGCACGGCCAAGACCCAGTCCGCCTCCGGACCGGGTGTCCAGGTTGGGAGCGCTGCGTAGACATACCGTGCCTCGTCATCCCACGCGCGCAGGGCTGCCGGCGAGATCTCGAGCGCATGCCAGCATGCGAGTTCCAGCAACCCTTGCACCTCTTCTCGGACTTCAAGCAGTTGCGTCGCCAGACAGACCCACTGCTCGTCCTCAGGATCGATGGTTTCTACCAACTCCGCGAGACCGCGACGAAGCGCATCCGTACCTTGCAACATCGAACCCACGAACCACTCTTCGTCCGAAGGGCCAGGTCCAGCGACAAACGCAGACGGCCCCACAATGCGGAGAAGCGCCGCAGCGGCACGGGCGCGACCGAAGGGACCGCTATCGTGGAGCAGGCTGATGCCATCAAGCAGCAGCGGGTCTTCCAGCAGCTCCTCCAACGGAGCGGCGAGCGCCACCTCCGGCGGCTGGCAGGAGAGATGCTCGGCCGGGGGCAAGACGAGCTGCACCGTCGCCGACTCGCCGTCCAACCAGATGAGAAAACCAGCACCACCATCCTGGTAGCGGGCGATGCAGGCAACGGGCTCATCGTTCGGCCGCTCGATGGCGATCCCTTCCTCCGGCACATGGGCGCGCTGCAGGGTACGCTCCGCGCCCGTTGTCAGCGAAACAACTTGAATGGTCGCCTGCCCAGCCTGCCGACGCCGCGGGATGACCCACCAGACTCCATCCTCCCGCGTAAGCAAGAAGGGTTGGCTGAGCAGGCCGCTTAGGTCAGCGACATCCAGCCAGCCAGTCGCCGCAGCGGCGCCGGCATCCATGGCCGTGGCCTCCTCCTCTTCCCACAGCTCGGCCGTCGCAAAGCCGCGGCCTGTGCCATACTTCGGACGGCCAAGTCCAACCGCGACGGGCTCACCGGCACGGCGGTAGGGCCGGTCGAGAAAGGCGCCCGCACGGGTGAGCACCGCAACCACGTTGTCCATGGCAGAAGCGTTGTTCGAACGCACTGTCGGGTCCTCCATCGGATGTTGCTCCATGCTTCCTTGTGTCTCCGGGTTGGTCGATCCAGGGCTAAGACGGGCGGGGCGAAGGCTTGCTGAGCGATCGCGAAGTATGCCGGCAACCAGCTGAAGCCAGAAGGCGTAGTCCTCCACCCGCTTTCGCTGCTCCGATGTGGCGGTCGCGCCGTCAGCACGGGTGAGACGGTCCAACTGTCCAACCAGCTCCCGGAGCAGCTTCGCCCGTACATCGGTGTGGCCGCGGTGAAAGCGGTTGGTCACCTTCCGGATGTCCGCTGCGGCTCCCTGCTCTCGCTCCGACTCTGCGACCTCTCGCACCAACTCCTCAAGCCGGACCCGGCCTGTCTGAACCTGCCAGAGCCGATCAAAGTTCTGGACGAGCTGATTGTCGGAACGGGCTTGTGCGACCACAAACTGCACGAGGAACCTCCGGAGTCCCTCCCGAGCCTGCTGGAGTTGCTCCTCCGTAAAAGCGGGCTCCTGCTCCTCGTGGATCACCTCCTCCAGGCCGCTGGACCCCTCGGAGCTGACGCGCTTCGAGGGACGCTGCGCACGGCCCTGGTCGGCGAGCAGGTTCGAGACCACACGGTAGAGATATCCGACTGCATTGCTTCCCGCTTCCGGCGGTTTTCCACGCGAAGAGAGCCGAAGAACGGCAGCTGCAATGAGGGCTCTCCGCGCCACCTCCGCAGCGTCGCCCGGCGCTGACCTTTCCAACCGGAAGCCGAGCTTCGTGGTCGATAGGCAGCGCAGCACCGCGGCGGCGATCACCTCACGCGACGCACCCATTTCAGGGCCGGGCCAGACCTCCCGCGCGCGCGCATCTGCCGCCTGCCACCCCTGCCAAAGCGCAACGTGCGCCTCATGGACTGCCTCGTTTCGCTCGTTTGCCGAACTCATGACACCCTCCACTTACGAAGTCCGCTCGCACGTAACGCCGAGGCCTGCTCAAGCGCCCACACGGTCTGCGGGACGACCGTGCCCTGAGGCTGCCCGAACCGCTCAGCACGAAGCAGCCGCGACAGATCACCGGCTGCTGCCAGCGCCGGAGGTCCACCCCGAAGCCGAATGTCGAGCTGGAACCGCTGGCGAATCTCCTCCTCAAACGCTGCAATGGAGAGCGACTGTCCTCCATGGTTGAGCAGGACCTGGAAGGCAGCGTTGGCAACCATGTCTGCGAGCACATGCTGCGAACCCGTAAGCCGGCTGAAGGAGGACGCTGACGCTGGTCGAACCTCGACCCGTCCACCGGTTTCGGATTGCAACGCAACGGGTCTGGCCCCCTGGCCCGTAGCTACCGCACCACAGAGGTGGACTGGCAGAAGGGCCCCAATGTTGGAAACATCCGGGCCCGCCAGCTCCAGCGGGCGAGGCGTCAGCTGTACCGACTCTCCGGGCCTTTCGAGCACTTCGACGACCCGCGCCACCAGTTCGCTGGCAGCCCGGGTCCACGGACCATACCTGCCGTCTGCGCTCTGCAGACCAACCCGTTTCCGGAAGGTGGCATCGGCCTCGAACGTTGCTTCGCCGTGGGCTGCGAAGGCTGCGCAGGCAAACTGCCGTTGGGTGAGCGCACGACCGAGCGCCTCAACGCGCACCTGAAGCCTCACGCCTACCTCTCGCTGGATTGCCCCCCAAAGGGCGAGGAGCGGTCGCGAGAGCAGGTACTCGAGCCGTCTTGCATTCTCATACCAGCCGGCAGGCGCGCGGCCCGATAACGCCCCCTGACCCTTCAGCGCCCGAACGAGCTTCTTTCCCGCGGCGGAACTCAGTTCCGATTTGGCTCTTTCTAGGGCTGCTCCCCCTTCAGGAAAGGCTTCCAGAAAGAGCCCCTCAGACTTCATCGCCCAGATGATGTGCATCCCCGGCCGGTGTAGTTCTGCAGCATGCAACGGCCATGGAATCCAAGGCAATGCCAACGCCACATCGGCACGAAAGCCAGCGAAGAGCTCGTCTGCCTCCTCGTTGGCAACCAGGCCGGCCACCACCAGCGGTCCCGACTTCCCGTCGCCCGACTCATCCATCCAGAGCGTCCAACTTGAGGCTTTCATCCCATACTCCGTTTCTCCGAGCGGTTCTCTTGGGCAGGCTCCCACGTGGCCTGACCCAGCCCAAGGACCGACTCATGACCCACGTGAACCCACCGAGCATACTTCCAAAGCGCAGACAGCTCTGGCCCAACATTCGCGACTTGTACGCTTCCCCAGATACCTGCAACGGGGATGACTTCGCCAGTCCCCCCGCGCATGCGCGTCTCGCGTAACGACTGTACCCAGCTACGGTCCACAATCTGCACCTCTCGGGCCTGGGCGCGCAGCCTGGCCCAATCGAGTTCAATGGGGTCGCGCTCGTGAAACTCCGATAGATGAATGACACGGCGGCAGAGGTCGGCCGAAAACCGCTCCGCGTCAAACTGCGTAAGCGTCTCTCGCTCTTGGTTGCGAAGCCAGAGCGGCGTCTTGAATCGAAGCCAACCGTGAGCGGCGTCAAACGGGTCTGGCACCGGTGCCCTGAGCCAGTGCGTCGGCTGCGCTGAAAGATCGTCGACCTGTCCGTCAAGTGTGATGGGCGTGCTCCGCCCGTCGCGCTCTCGCCGGTTCACGCTGAGCAGACGATGGCGGCCGCGGTGTAGCGGCGACCCAACCCAGCCTTCGAACGCGTCTCTGAGCGCCAGGGCAACAGCTGGCGCAAAGGCACGCGCAGCACCGATGAGTTTGATCTCAACCCGCATCTCCTCGCCGTTTCGAAGCCGCAGGCCGTTCCAGCGCCACGGTGTCGAGAAGAGATAGGGAGCCATCGGCTGAGGAAACCAACCCGAATCTGCCACCTTATGACGGGACATCTCCCAGATGTACCCGTAGGCGCAGGTGGCCATCACTGGGCAAGGGTGGCCATCGGTGGTGCACAGCGATGCCCCCGTCAAACAGGCTGACGCTCGCAGGGCCTGTCCCACCGCACCCCGAACCGCACTGCCAGGAAAGGCGTCGAAGGTGAGGTCGCCTTCCACTGCGATGACCGCCTCCAGCACCAGAATCCCCAGGCGTCCGCCGTGCGAGGTTTCGTCGTTGGCCCTTGCATTTTTCATCGTCATTTGACCATCCTCGCAGCGCTGCGTCGACGGGTCAACGGGAGGAAACAGTGGAAGCTGAAGCGCGCATTCAACACATTTTCTTTTCTATGAACCACCATGCGCCCCAAAGCGCACGCTACCAGTTCGGCGATGCGAGCGCGTCGGCGAGTTTCATGCTGAGCGCGCTGGCTGCATTTCGCCTCTTGCCGGTGCAACCAGGCCGCCGCCGATTCCACCTCTTTGTTACCAACGACACGACAGAAGCTGCGGTGACCGTTCTCGCGGACGAACTGGCAGACGCTCTCGGGCTGGACGCCGCTGCGCTCGCGCAGGAGATTTGGTCAAACAGGATGGTCATTCCCCTCACCGACGTCGCCACCGAGGCGAGGTCGATCATCCCCCGCATGTTAGAACAGGTCAGGGACGGAGACGCGCTCTTCCTGGAGCCAACGCAGGGACCGCGTCCGATACAGATGGCGATGACGGTTGGTACCGCACTCGTCTCGTCGCTCATGCGCATTGAAACGGCTCCCCTCTACTATGCAAGTACGGTCAAGGACGCAGAAAAAAGCATCTTCGTGATTGAAGAGATCAAAGACATCTTGGCAGGTCTGAACCAGACGATGGCGGTTCGCGACCTGTTGCACCATCTGCGACCGGAGACACTCGACCCTGCCACGGGTGGAAAGCTGTCCTCCATTCGCCAAAGTCTGGACAGCAGCGACACCCGCGCATTGCAGGCCTCGCTCCAGGCGCCGGGATTCGGCACAACGCCTGGACAGGCGGTGGTAGATTGGGCACTCCGAAGATTCCAAGGCTACTTCCCTCCGCCGACGAGCTCAGCCACGACGAGCTCCCCACACGACCACAACGCCTTCCTGGACCTCGAACTGGCGCTCGTGGAGCGGCTACGGGTAGCAGGGCGCCATGCAGACGCACTCCGCGTTCTACGGGAGCATGTGGTAAACCTCGCAACGCTCGCTCTGCTGCCGACACGGCAACTGGATGGCTTCTCGGTCGGATTCCGCGAGGGCTTCGAGCAAATTGCTCTTCGCGGCAAGGCAATGAGCGGTGTGGCTGCACCCTGTTTCTTCCGATTGCTCGCCGAGCAGCGGAATCGGAGCACGCATGGCGCATTTAAGGCCAAACAGCCCATCAAGGCCGCCACGCTGGAAGCGGCGCTCCACGAGATGGGCAGTGGCCATGCAAGCGAGACCATCCTCTCACAGGCGGCCACCAACGCACTCGCCTTCCTCCGCGACGAGGTCCTTGGTAACCGCGGAGCGACGTGGCTGACCTCTGAACAGACGAGCGCCTTCCTGGTTTTGCTCCCGAGCCTTCTCACGGCAGAGCGGCCCGCACTGATGGCTCAATGGCAAAGCCTGCCGACGGTGCCACCGGAGGGTGGGGTAATACTCTTTCAGCACTCCGGCGCCTGGAAGTTCTGTCAGGTCGACGGGCCTCCGCCAACCGATGCCGCTGGCGCCGCGTCCCTGGTTCTCACCGCGGGAACGGGCGGCCACGCTGGATTCACCAAGCCTCGGAAATGGGAGAAGCCCGATGCTGCACGCACCTTCGCCAGCTGGATTCTGGTCGACGAGCGCGTGAAAGCGGCGCCGCCAGAAAGTGTGCACCATTTTCCTTGGACCATACTCGCACTTCAATCGGCTGCCGGCGGTACCGCGGTCATGCAGCAGCGCGACGCAGCGTCAACGAGTACCTCCTCCCCCTAACCCTTCAACCGCACACAACTGAGGTCCACCTCCACTGCGTCGGCATCGGCGGCGCAGGTGGTGGGGCAGAGGAGCATCTCGGTTGGGTTGGCGCG
>Ga0209107_10001256_pt1 | contig 14193 bp, 11 predicted proteins | sample LakErihyJuly2011_2_FD_187460 | JGI IMG/M metagenome (GOLD analysis project Ga0209107, IMG submission 187460) | Freshwater microbial communities from dead zone in Lake Erie, Canada - CCB hypolimnion July 2011 (SPAdes) (version 2) | ecosystem: Environmental > Aquatic > Freshwater > Lentic >... | reverse complement strand
CTTCGAATATTATTGTACATGGACATTATTGTGTTTTTTTGATTGTCAGTTATCAAGTAAACTTTATAGCCAATTCTAGAGCAGACTCCGTGATCTACATAAAAAAACAAACTAAAAGCTTTTTCAACCTGATTCATATTAGCAGTAGATTTTATAAAATGAACGAATTAAGGGTTGAATTGGGGTCGCTGATAAAATATTCGGCAAATATTCACCAAAAATTAAGAAGAACGGAGAAATTTTGATAATTCAGGAATGGTAGATTCGCCGCCTGCTAGCTTGCACGGGTTGAGGTTGGGGAGGAAGTGTTTTTGTTCGGCAAATATTCACCAAAAATTAAGAAGAACGGAGAAATTTTAATAATTCAGGAATGGTAGATTCGCCTCGGTTTTACCTTGCACGGGTTGAGGTTGGGGAGGAAGTGTTTTTGTTCGGCAAATATTCACCAAAAATTAAGAAGAGAGGGAGAGAAATTTTAATAATCCAGCCACAGATTCCCCTACGGCTACCTTGTTACGACTTAAGCTCAGTTACTGGTTTTACCGTGGATAGCTGCCTCCTTGCGGTTAGCTCACTATCTTAAGGTACACCCAATTTCCATGCCTTGACGGGCAGTGTGTACAAGATCCGGGAACGTATTCACCGTGGCATTCTGATCCACGATTACTAGCGATTCCGACTTCACGAGGCTGAGTTGCAAGCCTCGATCCGAACTGGGGATGGTTTTTGAGATTAGCTCCGTGTTACCACATTGCAACTTTTTGTACCACCCATTGTAGCACCTGTGTAGCCCAACTCATAAGGGCCATGATGATCTGACATCATCCTCTCCTTCCTCCTGCTTACGCAGGCAGTTTTCTTATAGTCCCCGGCATAACCCGCTGGCAAATAAGAAAGAGGGTTGCGCTCGTTAAAGGACTTAACCAAACATCTCACGACACGAGCTGACGACGACCATGCAACACCTGTGTATGCCGTATTGCTACAAGAACCACTTCCGTGCGTTCAAAACATACATGTCAAGAGTTGGTAAGGTTCTTCGGTTATTATCGAATTAAACCAGATGCTCCACCGCTTGTGCGGATCCCCGTCAATTTCTTTGAGTTTTAGCCTTGCGGCCGTACTACCCAGGCGGAATGTTTAACGCGTTAGCTTTACCACCGAACAAAGTTCGACGATTAACATTCATCGTTTAGGGCGTGGACTACCAGGGTATCTAATCCTGTTTGCTCCCCACGCTTTCGCGTCTCAGCGTCAATAATGGCCCAGACAGTTGCGTTAGCCTTTGGTGTTCCTTCTTATATCTACGGATTTTACCCCTACACAAGAAATTCCACTGTCCCCTACCATATTCAAGAATTGCAGTTTTAGTCGCAGATCTGGAGTTAAGCTCCAGGTTTTAACAGCTAACTTGCAAGTCCGCCTACACGCTCTTTACGCCCAGTAAATCCGAGTAACGCTAGCACCTTTCGTATTACCGCGGCTGCTGGCACGAAATTAGCCGGTGCTTATTCTACGAGTACCGTCATTATCTTCCTCGTCAAAAGAGCTTTACAATCCTAAGACCTTCATCACTCACGCGGCATTGCTGGATCAGGCTTTCGCCCATTGTCCAATATTCCCGACTGCTGCCTCCCGTAGGAGTCCGGACCGTGTCTCAGTTCCGGTGTGGCTGATCATCCTCTCAGACCAGCTACTGATCGTAGCCTTGGTGGGCCATTACCCCCCCAACTAGCTAATCAGAAATAGGCTCATCTTACAGCGGCCGAAGCCTTTCCCGTAAACACCTCTTGTAATGAATTTTTTTTATAAATTATTTATTTTTTGCTTTTTAAAAATATTTTGTGAAAAATTTTTACAATTTTTTAAGTTTTTTCGCTACAAATTTTGCAACAAAGGCAAAAATTTTCAATTGAGTTCTTTACAAAGGAAAAATTTTATCTTTAAATTGATTTTTCGCGAAGAAAAAGCTTAACTAACAAGATAAATTTTTATAAAAATTTTATGCAAATTTTTAATTATTTTACAATGAAAATTATTTTGCATCTAAAAAACATTATAAGAGGTGTTCAGTGGTATTATGCGGTATTAGCAGTCGTTTCCAACTGTTGTCCCCCACTATAAGGTAGATTCCTATTTATTACTCACCCGTTTGCCACTAAGGTATTGCTACCTTCGTTCGACTTGCATGTCTTAAGCATGCCGCCAGCGTTCACTCTGAGCTAGAATCAAACTCTAAGTTTTAACCTTATTTACACTTACAAAGTAAGCTCTTTACAATGCAGTTTGTAAAAAAGGCTTGACAGGTTGAATAAATTCAACCAAACCAAAAATAAATTTTTGGCAAAAACAGCCAAGCGGGCTCTAACCCCCACCTAGTTGAAAACTTACACCAGCTTGCGCCAATTTCAATTTTTTTTAATTTTATATCTCTCCGATATCTCTTCTTAATTTTTGATAAACGCCGAAATGCCAACAATTGGTTGGCAAAAACAAATATACCCCCACATTTTTTTATTGTCAAGCTTTTTTTAAAAAAATATTAAAATATTTTTGAGGTTTAAAAAAAAATCTTGCCTAGGGGGCGAACAAAAGAGAACCGATGCGAATGTGGGTGGAGCCAAGTTGTAGAGCCGTGGTGTAATCGGCCGACATGCCCATGCTAACAAATGGCAGGTTGTTTTGCATTGCACACATTTTTGTAAGACCAAAATAGGCAGCGGTATTTTGGTGATTAATTGGCAAAATACACATCAACCCACTTGGATAAATATTTTTTGAATTGCAATAATTTATAATGTTAAATTTTTCGTATTCTGCGTTATTTTGGCTGCAAATTTCAAACCCCATTTGTGTTTCTGCGGACCCTTGCATAACTAGTATATTGGTGTGCGGTTTGTTACTGCCAAGCTCGTTTAGATTGCATCCACTTTTTTGAGGCTCCTCACCAATATTTACTTGTATAAGATATTGTTTTTGTGCAAAATTGTGTTGATGTTTTGCAATTTCGTCAATTAGCGAGGGGCGGTCTATAATGTGAAAAACATCAAAAAGGCCGAGTGCTTTTTTTACTTTATTTGTTTGAAGCGGGCCAATTAAATGCAAAACAATATACGGATATTTTTGTTTTAATGGAGTGAATTTTTCAAGAGCTTCATCAACTTTGTTTTCACCAAAATTGATATGCCCTAGTTTTATAAGTGCTTCAATAGCCTGGGTGGTTTGCTTTTTTGTTACCGCAATAAATGTAACATTTTGTTTTGCGGTAGAATATTTTGCAATGTTTTGCAAAATATTGTTGTAGTTTTTAGTATTTATAATTTGGTTCAAAACATTATTCAAAACCATTACATTAATGTATTAAGACTTTTGAATAAGTTTGATAGAAATTGTAGAAAAGCCACTTCCTTCGCCGCTAGCACAAGTAAAGGTGCCATCTGTTTCGTTCAAAATTGTTGAGCAGCGCAATAGGTTGCCTGTGTTTTGAACGCCGTCGTCAATCATGCTATCCATCATTTTTGCCTCAACGGTTGTAATAACAGAGGCAAATGGCATAGCCTGTGGCTTACAAGCAACAACACTTGCTGGGGTTTTAATACCAGTAATAATAATGTTGTTACCTTTGTAGCTAAGAGTTGAAGGTTGAATTAGACTATCGTTTGTGTCAACATCGCCTAGAGAGTGAGCAAAAAATGCAACATTAAGACCCTTAATTTTTGTTGAAGGAAGTAAGCTTTCGGCAGCAAAATTGCCAGAAAGCGAGTAAGAAGCTTTGTTGTTTGAAACAATTCCAACATCGCTCATATAATTACCATAAAATAATTGATACCAAGCAGAGGACGACTCGTTAATAAGGTTTCCATTAGCAGAAGCATTAGCACATGCAGCTTGGTTACCCCAGAAAATTGACCCATCGTTGTTTCCTCTTGTTGATGCAAAGCCAGTTACAATATCAATTGATTTTGTGCTGTCATTCATGTTAGAAAAATCAGCAATGCTAGAGCTTGAAATATCTCCCGGTAGGGCTCCGTTAGCATCTTGAAATACATCAACCGCGGTTTTAATTTCAGAAATTTGTTTTACAAGCGAATTTACTTTTGCTTTTTTTACAAGGTCAAAACCCTTAAATCCAGCAAATAATAGCAAGCCACTTGCCACCACAACAACCGAAAGCTCGGCCACCGAAAATGCCTGTTTTTTTGCAAATAATACCTTATTTTTACAACCCTCCCCTTTAATTTTAAACATAATAATAACAAAAAATTTATTTTTTTACAAACCTTATGTTGAATTATAATCTATATTTTAAAAAAGTCAAGTATTAATTTTTTAAATAGCAATACAATAAAGTGTTTGCAACAAATCTACGATACTTTTTCACAAAATTTCACAAAAAACACAAAAATGTTGATTTATATTTTTGTTTGTGTAAAGTGATTGTGTGGGCGTTTAGCTTAATATTAATAAAAATAATATGTTGATTGGGTTTATTTTGTGCGTAATGTTAATTGCAATATTGATGACAACAATTATTGTATTATCTATTAAAAAAGAGGGAAAAGAGGTTCAAACCGAAGAAAACAAATCACCAGAAAAACTGAGTATGGCAATAAAAATACTTTATTTTTTCTGATTTTATGACAAAAGATTTTAAAAATAATTTAACATTGTTGTTAATTGCATCAATGTTTGCCGTATTAGGCTGGAGTGCGAGTGTTTTTGTGGATGGCAATTTATTTAAAGATGTTTGCGAATATGGTTTTTGTGTGAAACCAATTTTTTTATCAATCATAAGTTTTTATCTTCTAACTATTTTGTTAACATTGGTTGTTATATTTATATGAGTATTTTGTTTGCTTTTTTGTTTTTCTCTCCGGGTTTTTTTGCAGTATTGGCCGTAATTTTAAATATTAGACACGAGCAAAAAAAAGAGGATCTTGAAAAAGCAAAATTGAAAAATCATTAATAAATATTCGTTATGAATAATAATAAAACCACAATAGCACAAACCGAGGCGCAAGTGCGAGAATTTTGGGCGAGGGATAAAACCTTTGAAAAAAGTGTTTATGATAATAAAAACCTTCAAGGGGAGTTTATTTTTTATGATGGGCCGCCTTTTGCAAATGGCTTGCCGCACTACGGGCATTTGCTAACAAGTTTTGTGAAGGACATTTTTGCAAGATACCAAACCACACTAGGCAACAAAACAATGCGAAACTTTGGGTGGGATTGCCATGGGCTTCCGGCGGAGATGGAAATTGAAAAGCAAATTAGTGCAAAAATCAAAAATTTTGGCGGCAAAAAAGCAATTGAAGGGCTAAACAAATTGCCTGAATACAATTACGACGGCGATAAAACAGGCGGAATTGAAAAATTCAACGCAATGTGCCGCGAGGGAGTGATGAAGTATTCTGGCGAGTGGCAAAAATACATAACAAAAGCTGGCCGCTGGGTAAATTTTAACGAGGACTACCACACAATGGATCTAAGCTACATGAAAAGCGTAATTTGGGCCTTTAACGAGCTTAACAAAAAAGGGCTGCTATACGAAAAATATCGCGTAATGCCCTATTCGTGGAAGTGCCAAACCCCTCTTTCAAACTTTGAAACCAAGCTAGATAACGCCTACCGCGAAAAGCAATCAAAAACTGCAACGGTGAAGTTTTCGTTAAACAATAATAAAAAGCTTTTAGTTTGGACAACCACCCCGTGGACGCTGCCATCTAATTTGGCAATTGCGATTGGGGCGGAGGTTGATTATATATCGGTTTTTAATGGCAGTGAGGAAGTAATTTTGGCACAGGCACTTTACAACAAACACCGTAAGGATTTAAGTTTTGAAACAACAAATTTTGAGGCCTGTAAAGCTATTCGCCGCGATGTTTTTGTTGAGGAGAAAGGTTTAAACCCAAGCTTTGAGTGGGACGAGACCGACAAAAGCTACAAGCATTATTTAGTGGACGGCAAGGCAACAATAAGAGTGCTTTACGAAAAGGATAGCATAACAATTAGCCGTTTGGCAATAAAAAAACAATTTAGAGGTAGCGGGCTTGGCAAACAAATTATTCAGGCAATTTTAATGGAGGCGTTTAGCAACCCACAAATACAGACCGCATGGGCAAGCCCCTTGATATACGAAGGCGATAACGATACAAGGGGCGAGGCAATTGAACGATTTTACGCCTCTTTTGGGTTTAAATTTACCGATAAACTTGTGGAAGAAGGCGGGGTTAAATACAAAAAAATGTCCCTTTCTAGCGAAAATTTTAACTGGAACTCTTTTAAGGGCGAAAGCTTAAAAGGCTTGCAATACGAGCCGTTGTTTCCGTTTTTTAAAGATCACACAAATGCTTTTCAGGTTATAATGGCCGATTTTGTTACAACTGAGGACGGAACGGGCATAGTGCATCTTGCCCCTGCCTTTGGGGAGGACGACCAAATTGTTTGCGAAAAAAATGGCATCTCGGTTATTTGCCCTGTGGACGATGGGGCATGCTTTGATGATGCCCGAATTGCTGACCTAAAATACAATCTTGGCGGGCGAGATGAGGTTTTAACTCTAAAAGGCCGCTGCGTTTTGGAGGCAAAACTTGATGAAAGCGGCAAAGTAATAAACTACGATGGGGTAAATGACGATGTAATAAAATATCTAAAATCAACGGGGGCGTGGCACAAAACCGAGCAAATTTTGCATAACTACCCCCACTGCTGGCGAACGGATACTCCGCTTATTTACAAGGCGGTTTCGTCTTGGTATGTAAAAGTTGAGGGCGCGGTAAAGGAGCGAATGATTGAGCTAAACAAAGGCATAAACTGGATACCAGACCATGTAAAAGAAGGGCAATTTGGCAAGTGGCTAGAAGGCGCCCGCGACTGGAGCATCAGCCGCAACCGCTACTGGGGCTGCCCCGTGCCAGTGTGGAAGGCTTTTGCGGACGGCAAGGAGCAAATTTTTATCTTCGGCAATGTTGAAATTATGGAACGCTTTTTTGGTAAGTATTACAAAGGCACAAAGTATATCAACGAAAAAGGGGAGTTTAAAATAGCCGACCTACACCGCCCATTTATTGACGATCTGGAGCGACCTCTTTACGAAAAAGACGAAAAGGAGCGTGAATTTTTTGCAAAACACGGCATTTATTTGTCTAGCAATTCTGCGGATGAAAATATAATCATAAAACGCATAACCGATGTGCTAGACTGCTGGTTTGAAAGCGGGGCAATGCCGTTTGCTTCAATTGGGTTTGATGGTAAAACCACATTACCTGCCAACTACCCTGCCGATTTTATTGTAGAATATGTAGCACAAACCCGTGGATGGTTTTATACTTTAATGATTTTAGGGACGGCACTTTTTGACACCGCCCCATTTAAAAATTGCATCTGCCACGGAGTAATACTTGATATTAACGGGCAAAAATTGTCAAAACGCCTGCGAAACTACCCCGACCCTATGCAGGTTTTTGATGAGATATCTAGCGATGCAATGCGTTGGTTTGTGGTTTCAAGCCCCGTAATGCAAGGCGGTGATTTATTAATTGACGCCGAAGGCAACGGCATTAAGGAAGTTGTGCGTTTAGTAATAAAACCAATACAAAATGCTCTCAGCTTTTACAAAATGTATATCAATGCCGATAAGCTAACCGCCGTTGAAAGCTATGCCTCGCAAAACGATATGGATGTCTACATTTTATCAAAACTAAAAACTTTTGCCGAAGGCTTTAAGGCCTCAATGGACGCCTTCGACACAACCCTACCCTGCAAACTAACCATTGATTTTGTTGAAACTCTTAACAACTGGTATATTCGCCGCAGCAAAAACCGCTTTTGGAAAGCCGAAAAGGACGAGGATAAACAAGCCGCATATAATACTTTATATACGGTGCTATTAAATTTTGCAAAAATTATTTCTAGCCTTTTGCCGCACACTTGCGAGCAAGTTTTTAGCGAAATTGACAACTTGGCAGAAGATGGCATTTTCAAGCCCTCATTGCATGGCTCGGTGCATTTGCAGCTATATCCACTTACAAACCTTTCTGCTAAGGAAAATGGCTTGTTACAATACATTCAAAAAAGCGAAATTGTTACTCAAATTGATGCAATTCGCGAAATTTGCAGCAGCATTCTCTCGCTTCGCAAAAAACATAATATACGCACAAGAATGCCCCTTGGTTATGTTAAAATTTTTGGCTCTGGCAGCCTTTCACCTCAAATGATTGACATTATAAAAGAGGAAACAAATGTAAAAAGTGTTGAAATTTTATCCGAATCTGCGGTGAAAATTAACAAAAGTATCAAGCCAAATTTTAAGTCTCTCGGGGCTAAAGTTGGCAATAAAATGAACGAAATAATCGCCGCCATAAAACAAAGCAATTATAAAATGCTTGCAGACGGCAATATTGAAGCCTGCGGCTTTTTGCTTGCAAATAATGTTGATTTTACAAGCTCAAACAATATTGACGAAAGCACCTACAACCAAACAACTGAGGACTACGCCCTTGCAGGCTCCAATTTAGCCGTTATTATTAGCACAATTGCAACTAAGGAGCTGGAACTTGAGGGAATCTGCCGAGATTTTGTTCGCCTAATACAAACCATGCGTAAGGAAAGGGGACTAAACATTACTGACAAAATATCCATCACGCACAACATTAACGACGAAATTGTTTTGGAGGCAATAAAAATCCACGAAACTTACATCAAGACTCAAACCCTATGCCAAAACATTACCGCCAACCCTACCTTACCAACCACCACCCCCTTCGCCGAGCTGCAAATTGGCTTACAAATTGGGCTTGCAAATTGATATAGCTATTTTAAAGTAAGGATTGAGAGGTGTTTGCTACATCCCCAATTGTAAATCTATCGCGAGATAGGGGAGCGATGGAGGCAAAGATTTGGCAAATTTTGTGGGGGCGTAAAAACGATAAATTTAATCTCTTAAATATTAATTGCAACTTTTTGCAGTCTTGCTTTGTAAATTTGTGATATTTAACAAATTTAGCCCTAGATATCTGCCTTGCCTGCTTTAGCGAAAAAGCATAGTTTTTTATAATTTGCACCTCATCAAGGCGATAATTTTTTATGGCAAGCCCAGATTGTAATTGCTGCAAAAAATTAATTTGCTTTTGGTGGCAATATTGCAAAAAGTGCTCAATTTGCAGGCCGTGGGGCAGGGCGGCAAATATTTTGTCTTTGCCTTGTTTTTCGTAGCAATGTGCCAATATATGCTCAAAACCGCTTGCAGGGGCAGAGGTTTTAAATTTGTGCATGGCAAATCCGCCCAGCACAACACATTTTGTAAGGGTGTATAAATTTATCTTCCTTCCTTCAAGCTTGCTTTTAATTAATTGCCGCAACAATGGTTTTATTAACCTGTAATATTGTGGCTTGTAGGAAGTTTTTAAAACGATATGACTCAACAGCCAATCAAAATTTGCAGTTATGATAGATAGGCAATCGTAAAACCCAGCCAATGTTAAATGCAGCGGGGCTTGGGATAAAATATTTTCATCAAAAATTACATTTTGCGGCAAATGAGCGCCAAAACTTTGCTTTATACTATTTTTTATAAGCGAAGCGTTAGACGATGTATAGCCATTCATAGAAAGTGCCGAGGCAATAATGCTATAACTTCCACCGCATTTGTAGGAAGTATATTTTGCAATATCATTAACACTGCCAGAGCCAATTGCAAGTATTTTTGCCCCTTTGCCAAAGCTTTGCGTAAGACTCTCTGCAAGATTTTCACACAGCTTAACTGAAGGGCGTGGATTTTTTAAAACAATTATTTTTTTATTTTCTAAATTTAGTATATATTGCAAATTGCCCAAAATTATTTCGTCTGTAATAATTACATCGTAGGTTAGCTCCTGCAAAAATTTATTTGCAATATTTTTGCCCCACCAGCATTTGCAGCTTTCCTCGCTAAGAGGAGTAATAATTTGCCTTATTTTATATACCATCTTCAGTGATTATAACTTTTTCGTTGAAATTGCTATAAGATATGTGCTTTTTTAGAACCTCATCCAAAAACTCTTTGTTGATATGAGGTTCCGTAAGTGCATTTAATTGCCATAAAATTAGCTCGTTTTGAGATGTTATTTCGCCGTATTGTTTTTGCAGCAAGGCAAATTTTGTTTTAAGTGCAACAATTTGCCTAATGCCAGAACTTGCAAATAAAATGCTAAATAAAATATATAAATTAAAAATTCCAATCGTCCAATTAACATACCGCTTCATATTTTTTGTAAATACAATAATATACTACTTTACCACGAATGGAGCGATTTGTTGAAAGTTTTTATTTTTTCAATAAGAGGCAAAAATTGCGTTGGGGTCTGCTTTTCGCCGGTGAACCACGAGTAGATGTCCCACTCGCTTTCATTGCACATTTGCTCGTAGATGGCAAGTTCCTCATCGCTTAAAAATTGTAAATTTTTGGTTGCAAAACCACCTAAAATAATATCAAGCTCCTTGCAGCCCCTGTGATTGCTTTGATAAATTAGTTTTTTTATTGTGTAGGTTTTACTTTCAGTCATTTTTTTTAAAACGCAAGGTAGAAATCTTTATCGGTTTTGGAGATGGGCTCAATGGAGCCGGATGGAATTATGGTTGCTTTTACAAAAATGATGGTTTCAATATTTTTGGTGGTTTTTACATTGCTTTTGAAAAAGTTGCCAAAAAACGGAATGTTCATAAGCCATGGAACCCCAGTTTCAGTAACCTCGCTTGTTTCCTCGTTAAAACCACCAAGAACCATTACCCCGCCGGATTGAATTTTCATTACGGAGTCAAGCTCTTTCTTTTTTACAACCGGCACCTTGTTGCTAATATTTACTTTACTTGAGGAAGTTGAGTAGCTATTTAAAAACAAGGCGGCTGGGTCCTCAACATCATCGGCAGAATTTGTAGAAGAAAGCGAAGGACGAACATTAAGGGTAACTTCGTTAGTGTCGGGGTTTGCAACGGCTTGCAGGCTTAAAATTATGCCAACCGGTATGCTTTTTACTGTGCTATTTACAACAATTGGAGTTGTAGGGTTTGCAACTTGACCAACCGTTGCAAATTGGTTTTGTAGAGTTGGTTTTATTTCAAAATAAATTTTATCCTGAGCAAAGGAAAGCACCGCTTTTTGATTGTTAACAACATTGATACGAGGGCTAGAAACAACTTTTGTAATGCCAAATTTTTGAAATAAATTAATTGCAGCGTCCAAGTTGGTGTCGCCACCTTTGGAAAATCCAGCTGAAAAGAATCCGCTCGATAGCGAATTTATGCCAAATGGTATTGAAGTTGTTGAGGAGTCTTTCATGCCATTTGGATTTTTGGAGCTAAATTTTACTCCGCTTCGGTAGTCGTCGTCCAATGTTAGCTCAACAAGGCGAAGCTCAACCATTATTTGCATCATGGCGTATTTTTTCATTTGGGCGATGTATTCGGCAACTTCGCGATGCCCCCTTAGGGTTGTATTAATAGTTACAATGCCAGCTTGCTTGTTTAGGTTGTAGGTAGAGCTTTTGTGGGTTTCCAAAATTTTTAGCAGCCCGTCCTCAAAGCTCTTCCAAACCGACCATTCAGTTACATTGGAAACCTGACTGGAACTTCCAGAGCCACTTCCAACATTACTAGCTTGCGAAGTGCCGGTTTGTGTTGCCCCAGCACCGCCATTATTTGCTGAGGAAAAGCTACTGCCAGCCCCGTAGAAATCGTTACCTGTTTTTGAGGTATCAAGCAAAGTCATTATATAATTTTTAATGTATGGATCGTCCTTTTCGAAGGTAATGGAGGAGTCGTCAATAGAAAAGCGAAGATTAGTATTGCGGGAGATAATTTTAAAAATATCAATAATTTTTTTGTTGCTAACCGAAATGGCAATTTGCTCGTCAATGTTAGATTTTAGCTGAATGTCAATATCGTAAGTGGAGGCAATATCAAACAGCAGATCCTTTACTGGCATTTCATCGGATATATTAAGGTCAATTTTTTGATTTAGGGCTTTTGCAATGTCCTGCGGGCAGTTTTTCAAAATGTCAATATCACTTGGGTTTATTGGCATAATTGCTGGCTCGTTATTTGGCTGGGGGCGGGATTCGTCCTTTGTTTTTTTTGCAAAGTATTCCATAGCTTTTGTATATTCGTATTGCCTTTTGCAGTATGTTGTGCGTTTTGAAATACGATTGTTAAAATCACAGATTTTGGATTTATCATCGTCTTTTACCTCGGCTTTTATATCAGTCTTTATATCGCCTGTTTTCTTATTTTTTTTGGAGCAACACAATGCACCTAAGCATAAAATAACCCCCAAAAACCTTATAAAATTGTGCATCAGCTTGCTAATTTGTAATATATATTCATTCATTATAAAAATAACATTTTTTTTGTCAATAAATTTTATTTAATTTAATTTAATTGATTTGTAAAAAATACACATTAAAATCTTCCCTTAATTTAATATTTGTTATTATGTTTATTGTCTTTTCAATAATTTTGCTATCATTTATTGAGGCATTAACCGAGTTTGCCCCTGTTTCCTCAACCGCACATTTGTTACTTTTTGTGCGACTTTTAGGGCTAGAATCCAACCCAGCATTTGAAGTTGCAATTATTGTAATGCAACTTGGGGCAATTTTGGCTGTTGTTTTTTTGTATAAAAACACTCTTTTGCCTGCAAATTTTGGCGTGGTAGAATTAAAAAAATTTAGTATTATTTATTCAAAACTGGCACTTGCCTTTGTGCCAACTGGTTTGTGCGGAATTTTGTTTTACAAAACAATTAAGCAAATTTTTTTTACTTCTCCACTTCCTTCTGCAATTTTGCTTATTGTTGGCGGGCTTTTGCTAATTAAAAAATACAACCCCACTAAGCAATACAGCCTTGAGAGTATTCCGCTAAAATTTTTGTTAATTATTGGTCTGTTTCAGGCGGTTTCTATTTTTCCGGGGGTATCCCGCGCGGGGGCAACAATTGTGTGCGCCTTAATGCTAGGGCTAGACAACCGCACCGCTTTTGAGATATCCTTCTTTTTGGCGCTACCAACAATACTAAGTGCTAGTATTTACGAAATTGTTTTTGGAAGCGTGCAAGGCATTGCCGTTATAGACATTTTACAGCAAAAACAAAATTTAATAATTATTGGTAGCTGCTTTATGTTATCATTTATTTTTGCCAGCCTTATTGTGCCAAAAATCATCGCCTTTGGGCAAAAATACGGCGTAAAAATGTTCGGCTACTACCGCATTGCCCTTGGCCTTTGCATTATTGTATTTTCCTGCATTTAAATACCCAAGGCTTGTTTGATGAGTTTTTCTTGCTCCTTGTTGTGAAATTTGATGTAGCCAGTTGCTGGACTTGGGCTTGCGGGGCGGGCAACGCAGGTGAATAGAGATTTTGCTTTAATTGCAATGGAGGCCTCGTCCAAATAATCGCGAATAAAGCTCCAAGCACCCATATTTTTTGGCTCCTCTTGTGTCCACACAAAACTTGTAGCATTTTTGTAGCTTTTTAAAATTGTAGCAAACAATTTGGCATCAAATGGGTAGTATTGCTCAATTCGTATAATTGCGGTGTTTTCAAGCTTTTCCTCGGTTTGTTTTGCCAAAAGCTCGTAATAAAGCTTGCCACTTGTTACAACAATGTTTGTGATTTTTTCCTTAGATGTTGTAGCAACATTGGCATCTATAATTGTTTTGAAGGATTCGGCGGTGAAATCCTCAATGTTAGATTTTACAAGTGGGTGGCGAAGGAGCGATTTAGGGCTCATTATAATTAATGGCTTGCGGAAGGTAGATTTTACCTGACGGCGAAGTGCGTGAAACAAGTTCGCCGGAGTTGTTAAATTAGCAACAATAATGTTGTTTTGGGCACAATATTGCAAAAAGCGTTCAAGCCTTGCTGAGCTATGTTCTGGCCCTTGGCCTTCAAATCCGTGGGGTAGTAAATTAACAAGCCCACTAAGGCGGTGCCATTTGTCCTCGGCGGAGCTGATAAATTGGTCGTAAATTGTGGCTGCCCCGTTGGAAAAGTCACCAAATTGAGCTTCCCAAATTGTTAAGGTTTGTGGGGCGGAAAGCGAATAGCCGTATTCGTAGCCTAAAACTGCAAATTCTGATAGTAGGGAGTTGTGAACCTCATATCTTGCATTTTTTGTGTGAAGTGGAGATAGTAAATTGTAAGCCTCGTTGGTGTCCTGA
>Ga0209107_10001255_pt1 | contig 14196 bp, 14 predicted proteins | sample LakErihyJuly2011_2_FD_187460 | JGI IMG/M metagenome (GOLD analysis project Ga0209107, IMG submission 187460) | Freshwater microbial communities from dead zone in Lake Erie, Canada - CCB hypolimnion July 2011 (SPAdes) (version 2) | ecosystem: Environmental > Aquatic > Freshwater > Lentic >... | reverse complement strand
CCCGCCAATTACAAGAAAATCAAGTTCACGCAGAAGTCATCTGCCAAAGACCGCGACGGCAAGTTTGTCCAGAAAATCACGAATCGCGACTACGGATTCAACGTCTCCTTCAATATGGAAACCGACTACAATTTGAAATCCAAAATCGCCAACGATATTCTGGGGACGTGGCGCGATTACCGCAAGACATATCGTCTCATCAATCGTGTCCGCCTCACCAGTGAAAAGAGTCCCATCGCGGTGGATCTCAGTATCATTCGCACCTCCAAGACATCGGGCGGAATCATGGTCCCCGAGTTCACGATGGAAGAGGCGCAAGTGCTGAATAACCAGGAGTTCTGCGAAATTGAGCTGGAAATAGACAACGAGAAGGTTGGTCTGGGGACGCCTTATAAGGAGGCCGCTGACGTCATAAAGGAGCTGGAGTCCGTGATTCGCGTGGTTCTCAGTGCGCTTCAAGACACGAAATACCCGACGCCTTATTCTGAACACGACCGTGTCTTACAATCCTATATGCGCACGGTCCACGGGGATTTATACGAAGAACGTCGCGTATATGGTCGCAACTTTATCGGACCCAATTCTTGTACGCTTCAATTAAAAAACATCGTTGAATTGGACCAGACTTCCAACGAACCTAATATTCGCGTGAATTATTGTGCGACGGACAAGGCGGATGGCGAGCGCAAACTCCTTTATATTGACACCCACGATGGCCGCATTTACCTGATAAACACCAATATGCTCGTACAATTCACGGGTCTCACCGCTACGGAGAAGACGGCTTGGGGGACGATTCTGGATGGCGAGCACATCTTGATGGACAAATCGGGGCGATTCATCAACCACTATGCGGCGTTTGATATCTATTTTATGGGCGCAGGCAATGGACGCATAAAGTCGGTGCGCGAACTTGACTTCGCCTGGTTTGAAGAACCGAAGACCAAGGAAGATTTAGATAAGTATCGGCTCCTCCATTTGAAGAGGTTTGTGAATGAGTTGAAGACGAAGCGACCCAGCAAGGTCGCGTCGCCCGATGATTTCAAAATCGTCCCGAAAATGTTCTACTTGCCCAACGAGAGTACCACCATCTTCAATATTTGCTCCACGCTGTTGTCCAACATTCAGGATGAAGTGTATCCGTATAACACGGACGGTATCATATTTACGCCGACTAATATAGGCGTGGCGGGTATGACGCACGGTCGCGCGGGCAAGTTGGAGAAGGTGACATGGCCTCTATCTTTCAAATGGAAACCACCAAAATACAACACGATTGACTTATTGGTTTCGTACAAGAAAGACAAATCGGGTGCTGACGTGGTCCATAACGAGTTTGAAAGCGGCGGGACGATGACGCTGCGCCAATACAGAACGCTGGAATTGCGCTGCGGATTCAATGTGAAGTCACACATTGCGATGAACCCTTTCCAGGCGTTGTTGGATGACGAGGTGGGGTTTGTGGGCGAAGACATTGACAACGAAGACGCGTATCAACCACTCCCCTTTCGCCCCAGTTTGCCTTATGACCCTGAAGCATGCTATGCCAACATCTTGATGGAAACCGACACCGAAGGCCGCAGCATCATGTATACGACCGAAGGAGAGCGTTTTGAGAACGAAACCATCGTAGAGTTCGCCTATGACTTGGAGAAGGAACCGGGATGGCGATGGGTGCCGCTCAGAGTGCGCCACGACAAGACCTACGATTTGCGCTCGGGCAACAAGAACTACGGAAACGCCTATCACGTGGCGAATGACAACTGGAAGTCCATCCATTTCCCCATCACCGAGGAGATGCTTACGGGGAGAGAGGAAATCCAGATGGAGGGCACAGACGACATATACTACAATAATACCAGCACGGAGGAGTCGCGCACGATGGGACTGCGTAATTTCCACAATTTGTATGTGAAGAAGCGGATTATTGGGAAAGTCGCCAAACGGGGGGACTCCCTCATTGACTATGCGGTCGGCAAAGGTGGCGACATTTCCAAATGGAAGAGCGCGAAGTTGAAGTTTGTATTCGGCGTGGATCTGTCAAAGGACAATATTTACAACCAGATGGACGGGGTTTGTGCGCGGTATTTGAAAGAGCGCCGGGAGACGCGCGGTCTATTTGACGCCTTGTTCTTGCCCGCGGACAGTCGGCTCAATCTGAAAAACGGCGACGCGTTTTACACGGAGAAGGAGCGCGAAATCGGTGCGGCGATTCTGAGTAAGACCGCGGGACCCAAACCGAACCTGGGGAAAGCGGTGGACAAGAGTTTCGGCGCGGGAGTCAACGGGTTCAACGTGAGTTCGTGCCAATTTGCGCTCCATTACTTCTTTGAAAACCACTCTATTCTACACAACTTCTTGCGTAACATCTCGGAATGTACGGCAGTCAATGGGTATTTCGTGGGGACGTGCTACGATGGCGAGACCGTGTTCAAACACCTGGAGAAAAAACCGGAAATGACGATTTACTCGGATGGACGCAAAATATTTGAGATTCAGCGGAAATATGAACAGACCGTGTTTGCGGAGGATGAGAGTAGTGTCGGGTACGCGATTGATGTTTTCCAGGAATCCATCAACAAGTTCGCGACCGAATATTTGGTCAATTTTAGATATTTCACGCGGTTGATGGAAGACTACGGATTCGTATTGGCGGGATTTGAAGACATTGGAATCAGCAATACGGGGATGTTCAAGACATTGTATGACCAGATGATGAATGAAATCCGGCGAAACCCGGAGAATCGCAACGAATATGGAAAAGCGTCGTTTATGACCGAAGAGGAAAAGACGATTTCGTTCATGAATCGGTATTTTGTGTTCAAGAAGACGCATTCGGTGGAGGCGGCCAAGGTTGCAAAACATATGGTGAGTGCTAAAGTAGAGGTGGTACTGGATAAAAAACCGGTTGCTACGAAACATCGTGTGAAACGCGTAAAACAAGTAGTTTTGGATAAATATGAGCCTGTGGAGCAAGCTGAAGCGGAAGCGGAAAAAACAACCGAAGAACGACCCCTGTCGCCGGACATGTCGCCACCATAAGTTGTTGGTTTGTTTTGTTTGTTTTGTTTTTTATTAGTATTTTTGTAATAAGATTTTTAATAAGATATAAGTTTTATAATAAGTATTATTGGATAAATAGCCGGCGAATCTGTTGTAACTGTTCTCGCGCCTGAGGAGAAGGTACTTGACCAGCCGTAAAGTGTTTTCCGTGTATAATATCGGCTTCATCGCCATCCAAGAAGCTTTTTGTAAAATAATAATGCCCAAAATGATTATACACACGTTGGTCGTGTCCGTATTGGATATAGTTCAGTATTTGGTTAAGTGTCAACTGCGGATACAGTCTGTTCAAAATGATAGCAACAAAGGTCCCTGTTCGCCCGTGACCACCAGAACAATGAACATATACTTTTTCACCTGCACGAATCTGCGCCACGATTCGGTCGCAATTTTCCAAAAGAATTGCGTCGTCGGTTACCCCCATATCAGGTATTTTCACATGATTGAATTGACCGGCGGGTAACTTCTCTCCGTAGGCGTAGTTTTTATTGGTTTTACCGGGAATGCCATATTCGCTACACAAACACCAGAAGCTCGTAATTCCAACCTGAACCAATCGGTTCACTTCAGAGTCGTGTTCTAGATATCCGCCGCACAACAAGATGCCAGGGATTGTCCAGTTGGTAATGGGCAGTGGCCCAGCCAGCACCTTGTTTTGGGGAGTTTTACGAAAGAGTCTTTTTGACTCGGCAATCCAATTAGGTTCGTATAGGATGAGTTCGGGTAATTCGGTCTTGACCTCTTTCAAAGAAGTGAATACAGATTCGGTCTTGACCTCTTCTTCAGGTACAGATTCCATTTTTATAACGATAGTAGTATAACGATAGTAGTATAACGATAGTAGTATGAATAATAGTATGAATAACAATTGTGTTAATAATTAAATGCCTTTCTTTTTTCTTAAAATAAAGATTTCAATTTTTTATACGCAAAATAATATTATTCATTTCCGTATAAAACATAAACGTATCTTTGTTTTATACAATAGAAATTATAAATGATTATTAACACATTACCAGCGGTATCCGGAATATATTGGAATAAAATGGTCTTATCACAAAACGCAGAGAAACCGACAAAATACATTTCGTATTCATTACATCATTTTTTGACCGAAATCAAGGGTAAAATTGACGAATGTGTAGAGGAATGGGATATTTACAAAAAATATACAAACCCTTTTGAATACATATACAACAACAGTTCGCGGACCAGTATTTGTAAATACCGGCCGATTTCACGGGCGTTTTTCAAATTGGTGGAAATCATAGATAATTTAAAAATCCCCGCGTTTGGGTCACCGACAAATCAAATCGCGATGTTTGGTCTGGCAGAGGGACCAGGTGGGTTCATTGAAGCTGCATGTTATTATAACACCAACCCAGAAAGTCGGTTTTATGGAATGACCATTGAAGACCCAGATGATCACGACGTCCCCGGATGGAAAAAGACGCGCGGATTCTTGAAACACAATCCGAATGTGATTATTGAAAAGGGGGCAGACAAGACGGGCGATTTACTCAGTGTCGCCAATTTCCGCCATGTCGCGGAGAAATACCGCGGGACAATGGATTTCATAACGGGTGACGGTGGATTTGACTTCTCGTTTGATTTCAATAACCAGGAAATATCTATGTTGAACTTGCTTTTTGCGCAAATCGCGTATGCGGCGTGTCTTCAAAAGAAGGGTGGTAGTTTCGTGTTGAAAATGTTTGACAGCTTCTATAAACCGACCGTGGAGATGCTGTTTTTGTTGTCCTCTATGTATGAGCGTGTTCATATTGTGAAACCGAACACGAGTCGGTCCGCCAATTCCGAAAGATACATCGTTTGTATGGGGTATCGATATACGTCGAATGAAGAAATACAAACAGCATTTGAGGGATTGCTGGCATCGCTGGACCCCGAGAAATATGTACGCAGTGTTTTGTCGGTGAAAGTGCCGCTCTTTTTCTACAATAAGATAGAGGAGATAAATGTGGTGTTTGGGCAAAACCAGCTGGACAATATTTACACCACGCTGGGGCTCATTGAAATGCGGTCAAAAAAAGACAAAATAGAGTATTACAATAAACAGAATGCTCAGAAATGCGTGAATTGGTGTATTCGCCACCGGTTTGAATATAGTAATCATTTAAATGAAAATATGTTTTTATCGTAAGACATTTTTACATAAAAGGTCTAAGAAAATCATATAGAAGTAATTAACAATGCTATTCTATTATGAATATCATTGTTCAAAGTTATGCCGAGCCGAATGTGGCACGTATGGGTGAATACATCACGTGTATGCTCGCCAATTTGAATCATTATTACGTGAAAACAGTTTACAACCTCTATGAATCAGAGGATCGGCTTCCAGATGAGGTTCGTAGTCATCCCAAGTATCGCGGTTTTCCTCTTAGAAAACGGATGACATACCAGGATGCGTTTGCATTTGCATCCAAGAATCTAGCCCCGGACGAAATTGTGGGTATCCTTAATTTGGATATTTATGTTGCCCTCGCGTTTGATATGAGCGAGCTTCACAATGTCTTGGCGGACAAAAACACGGTTCTCGCATTGTCGCGACATGAATTGGATGATAAAACGGGGACACCCTATATGGACCCCGCATTCGCATCTATCTTTCATTCCAACACCCAAGATGGATGGTTTTTCAAGAACCCGATTCGGAATGCGGATTACAATATTGAGTTGGGACGGATCGGGTGCGACAATGCGATTGCGCAGGCGCTGAAAAACGCCGATTATGGTGTGTTCAATTTGGCCGAGCGATTTATCTTGATCCATTTGGACAAAGTGCGCGGGAAAACGGCAAATAATTTTATGGAGTTTCATGAGAAGGCGACGGTGAAATATACGGAAGGATTGCTTGTGCCGAATTATGACGCGATTCGGCATTTTACGGCGGACCAGCTGATGGCGGAGCTCCAGTTTGGGGAGCAGGAAAGGGTGCTGATTTTGAGCGAGATTTTCAATCGTCGTGTAAAACTCAAGAATGATTAAATGCGAATAGACTATCTAATACTTTCGTCCCTTCTCTTTGTGTCCCAGCTGTACGTTCTAGGAGGTCATCTTGTCCAGCATTATATTCTCTTATTTTACGTAGTCGTTCTCGTTCTAACTGTGCCTTTTTTTGGTTATACCGGTCCTGTGCAATAGTACGAATTTGTTCTTCTGTTACACCGGTTAGTCCTCCGCGAAGGGTTCTGTTGCGCCGAATTTTATGACGCTTGCTTGTTTTATTATGTTTACTACCACTACGTTTGGCCATTATACAATATATTTAGACAATTGTCAGCAAAATGTCAATCAACTCATTCTTCTTCATTCGCGCCGTATTATCTGTTGCTAAACCTCGGGTTATCACCAGCTGTCTCAATGAACGGACGTCCATCTTCTTGTAATTATCCTTGGTCGCCGGATTGAACAACTCACGGAATGCCTCCGAACGCGATTCTGCTGGTGGTTCTAAACGCGAGTCTGAATGCGATTCGTTATCTGATTCCAAGTCGGAATCGTGTACATCAATTTTGACAATGGACGGTTCTTTGGAATGTTCTTGCGCCAATTCGTCTACCTCTACATTATCATAGGGGTCGGTGTCCTCTATTTCGTCGGAAATATTGATATCAGAGTCAACGGGTCCCGACAAATCCACATTGACGATTTTCACGTCGTCATCATCGTATTCATTGTCTTCTTCATAACCGCTGTCTTCGTCTTCACCTTCATCTACGTGAAACTGAATGTTATCATTCAAATCTGCGCGGTAAAATGTTTTTGCGGATGGCTGCGATAACATGGTTGAGGTTGAGGTGGACTGCGTCATAGAGGTGGACTGCGTCATAGAGGTGGACTGCGTCATACCTTTCACAAAATATGAAACCTCTGCCTTTAGTTGATTGTGCTGCGAATAAATATCATTCACTATTTCTAAACATTTAGTATTTTTGGTTTCAAGGTCGCTGATACGATTTTTAAAATAATATACTAAAAGCCCCACAGCAATAACCAAAACTGCTAAACTAAATAATAATACAGATTCAAAAACTATTTTCATTTTATTATAACAAAGTAAAATAATAATCGGTATTAAAACGCAAACAACTTTTGGCAAAATGCTCTCTTTAGGGTGCACGCAGCATCCATCTGTTGACACAAAGTGTTATGGCTTATGCCAAGTGATTATATCTATTTCTTTATCAAGTATATAAAGTATGGAAATGAATCCACCGCAAGCACCTCTATTGGATGATTCTTCCACGGGAGGGATTAGTAATAAAGTGATAATAGTTGTACTATCGATATTGCTCATTTTGACATTTTTAGGAATAAATCTACTTACAATGTTTGGAAATGTAATAGAAACCATAACTTCCATTTTGGGTCCATTTGTATCCCAAGTCTTGTCTATTTTTGGATATACTACTGGAAGCGTTCTCAATAAAACCGCAGATGTAGTGGGGGATGTTGCCAAAACTGGCTTAGATGTTGCCGAAGGGTCGCTCCAATCTGTAGGCACTATTTTGAAAGACGCCAGTCGCAAACATGTTGACCCATCCGCGGCATCTCAGTTGGACAATGTGCTAAATGTCTCACCATCTAGCAGTACGATTGGAGATCCCGCTCCATCTTCTTCAGAAAGCCCCATTCAGAAACCGATTACCGCCAGTAAGGCGGGATGGTGTTTGGTAGGCGAATACGAAGGAAAGCGAGGATGTGTTGAAGTGAGTGAACAAGACAAATGTATGTCGGGGCAAATATTTGGTACCCAGAATGCGTGCCTTAACCCTGGAGCATTTACCGATGGCAATCCGAAATAGATAATACAAAGCGTCGGATACAAAAATGACGGATAAATATGTCTATAATATTCAATAAACAACATAAAAATATGTTGTTTATGTTTTATAACAATGTCGCAAACTTATGATGTCTATATTTACCGTCTCACCAATGGCACCTACGTTATCTATCCCGCTATTGAGACAGTGAACCCCGAGAATGAATGCCAGTTTATTTTCTGGGAATGGTTTGGATGCGCCGACATTGAATGTCTCATTTTAATACGTCAAAATGTAGAGGGATATCAAATTGATGGCATCGTACATCAATATATGCACGAGCATGGCATTGAGAAGGTTCGGGGTGGAAGATACGTCGCGAGGCATTTAGACGATTCTGTCAAGGAAACCATCTCGGAATCCATCAAGTATTTTACATATGAAGCCGATAAAAACACGACGGTTGCGAAGAAATATACAGTGGACATTACGGACAACGATGCGAACTTGATTGAAGCTCAGTACAAAATATACAACGAATTAGAAACCCAGTGCAAAAACTGCGCGATAGATCGTCGCCTGGTTGAAGAACTGGATTGGCTTGCCGAGATTGTTCGAAACCCTGTGCGCCGATTTTTTGATATAAAGGACCGTTATTATTGCCTTATGAAAGAACTCGGCCGTCTCTATGAAAAATACATTAAAACAGTTGAAGATGCGCCCCGATTGATCGGGACAATTTATAAAAAACATAGCAACCAAATTGAAACAATGGGATTAGTGTTGATTGTGGAAGAGCAGATGCGCAACCCAGTTTTGTATTTTGATTCACGCGTGATTTGGGAGGAGCGAATGCGCGTAAACCCAGCATTCAACCCCCGCGATGAACTAGTTTTGGACATATTTACATTGGTTATATACACATTTATAAACCGCGAAGACGAATTGCTGTTTGAAATGTCGTACATTGACATTGAACATATAAGAAATATGAATCGGCTCATGCTTATTAGGGGGACCCAATCAATGATGGCGCTTGAACAGTAGAGGCCGACGCCGCTGTTGAAAACGTCATCCGCGTTCCAAACCGTTTACTATTATTTGACAACGTGGTCGGGTCATTGGAAAAGGGTATCAAATTGGAATAAAACGTCGCGCGAATCTGATTGGTAATATTATCGCTAGCAACTCCAACAATAGTCGCAGTAATTGAAGGCTCAATTATAATATCATAAGTATTGCCAGCAGCGGTAGGTAACAAGAGATTACTGATAACAATATTTCCTAGATAAATAGCTCCAGCGTAAGGTCCACCTGTCAAGCTTCCAGATACATTAAGGTTCACGGGAGCGCCCGATTCCATCTTAACAACCGGTTGTTGTGTAAGAATGACCGTCTCATATCCATATAGGACCTTAATAGAGGAAGGTAAAATTGTCACACTTGCGGTAAAATCATTTGCGTTTGCAGACCCATCCAAATAAATCCCGACTGATGTTCGGACTGTAAAATTATACACTGTACTATCAATCGTTGGACGAATATTCAAAGTATAAATAACTGGACCATTTGATAGTAATCCGCTATTGTATTTAGTGCGAAACATTTCGTCTTCTTCTTTATTATTAATGCCAAGACCGACAGATTGGGTGTTGTAGTTATAGAGAGGTACTGCGGGGTCTAGATAAAGTGGGATGGCAGGTCCAGGGATTCCAGCGCCGGTTGTGTATGTGACCACTTGTTCGCAAGCCGTGTCAGCGGCATTCGCCAAATATGCGCCAGAATATGTGCGTCGCTGAGTTGACCCGCTGACAACTTGTGTCCAACTCTGGACTTTGGTGATTCGACCATTAGCGGATTTGTTGTATTTGAGAACTTCGGCTTTGCGGCGCATATCTAATTGTTCTTTGGTGAAACCTTCATTATACGGATTTGTGGGAGTATATCGTGGCGGAGGAATGTTGAATATAAGGCCATTGCGGCGATTTTGCTCTAATGTACTACAGTTTGTTGCCATTATATATTCATTCGTGGAATATATAATGAAGTCTTTTATTAGTTATAGGTAAATTATTGGATTGTTTTTGCGTAAAAGCCGCGGCCTATTAAAAATACTCCATAGAGGGCCGGCAACTGCCACAAATATAGCGACGCTCCATAAATGAATCCACCGGTCATTTGAATAGCAACACGTATTCCAAGTGCCTTTGTATTTCTTTCACGGATGCTTTCGTATAATTCATAGACTCCGGCAATTGTGCTAAATATACCGCCATAAATAACAACTGTTTTTAGATAAGGTTGCATTTGTTATTTATTGTAAATAATTTTATGTTGTTTACTAATATCTTATAATTATGAGTTGGATGAATACCAATTGTTAGACAAATAGTGTAAATTGTCGGGGACTTTGTTGAAATCCGAATCCGAACTTGATTTCAAATTGGGTCCATTATTGACAATGCTATTGATTTCAAATACGTTCAATGATTTGTTGAAATATCGCAAATCAGATAAATATCCACTGAACCCGCCATTTTGACAAACAAAAATACTGTAAAAGTTTTGGCGAGGAATGGTTTCCAAGTCTTTACGCTTTGTTAAGACGCCGTTCACGTACACATCAAGCACACGGTTTTCTACACGAATTGTTGCGTTAAACCATTTATTGATTGGTACACCGCTAATATCCACCATCTGAACTTGTGAGTTCAAATTACCAGTAAGTGTAGTTTCTATGTATGAATCCATATAAACGCGGAGATTGTTACCACCTTCTCCATTTCTGAATGTATAGAGGCCCGGGGCATTGTATGTTTTATTAGAACTGCTAGTTGATTCAAGTTGTTTTGTTGCGACATTGATTTTTCCAAAATCGGTGGATGTGTCAATTTTGCCCTTGCTGAAAATGTGTTTCATTTGATTATCTTCAGTGACGCCGTCTAAATAAAGCCACACGCTATATGTTAATTCAATACCGGTGGGTTCATTTTCCGACAAAAACACGGTTGTATCTATCTTTCTTGGATCTTGCACAACTTCTTTTGAATTAGAGCCAGATATAACACCCTTGATTAAATAGGGTGACTGGCTTGGTGAAAATATATAAGACATAATTATCATCCCGAGTCGCATCAAGAATAAAAACACAATAAGAACGATGACGACAAAGGCAAACTTGGCAACAATTGTATTTGCTTCTAAGAACTCTTTTCCAGCATCAGCAGCAGACGTGGCTGAAAAGTCATCCAATGTCTTTGTAAGTGTGCCCTGAACATCTGAAAATGTTTGTCCTAAATTGCCCACTGATTTTGTCAATGATTCTTTTGTTGTGTTTGCGGTATCTGATATATTTTGTAAATCTGGCATTTTAAAATTGGATGATGCCGTCGGTTGTTCCATATTCATTTATTACTATATTTATAGATAATATTTATATAAGTGAAGTTCTTATAACTTGTAAATAACTTGTAAATAACTTGTAAATAAATTATAAATAAATTGTAAAAATCGTTACTTATAATCAACTTGATATTCACGCATAATAATTAGAAGAGACTCAATTTTGTATATTCAATATCGTCTTTCTTCAAAGATACATCCATGCCAAGACTACCTAAATATTTGGAAATACTATTGTAGCCGTTACCGTCACTGTATAAACTCCATGCTGTGGCCGGGTCAATTGCGTTTGTACGGCGATAGAATTTTGCCAATGAACAGCCGCCAGCCGTTGACCAATTTCCATAAACAATCTCGCTTGTGGCACTTGGTGTCTCAATACTCTCTGCCTTGATGGATTTTGCGAGTTTTCCATTCACATAAACGTCAATGTATTGATTTTCTAGACTTACAATCACGTGAACCCACGACTGAACTGGAAAATTATCGCTAACAACAATTGTTTTCTGGGGCGTCGCAGTTTCTGTACCCATATACTTAACTTTTAATGTTGGACTAGTTCCGGTGACCTCAACACCAATGTTTTTGTTTGTGAGAGTTCCGCTACTCGGTGTTTTTGCCTCTCTTGAAAACAAAAATGTTCCTATACCATCATATTTTGATATGTACACCCACGTTTCAAATGAATATACTGCCGAGGTTGGCTCTACTATTTTATCTATAGTAATGGAGGCCTGAGCAACACTAATATCTATCTTATTGTTCAATTCGGTTTCTCCAGTTTTATAAAAGAAAAACATGTATAATAATATTATTATTATCACGCCCATAATAATCATTACTGTACTCATCTGTAATATATATTTTTGAAATACTTTATTTGTTTATAAACCACGATATAAAAACAAAAGCTTGTTTATATTAAATGGAAATAAGTGAAATCAATGACATTCGGTCATCGGCCGACTTTCGCGGAATCAGTTTCTCTAAATATAAGAAAACCGCAGTGAAAGATGCCTTTATTGAAAATATGCTAAATGGGAAAATAGAGGCTGCTTGTAATTGGGCAGCCGAACTCGTTTGCGCGGGTCATTACCTGGAACTCTGGGAAAACATCCTCTACTATATGGCAAAACACATCCACGTAGGTAACCCTAAATTGGTGTGTTATTTGGAAAAACGGTTTGTCGTATTTAGAAATATAATGTCAAGTACAGAGGTTCGGTCGCCACTAGACCACCGCAATAATCCCACTATCCGCAATATGTTTGCTGAGATTGTGAGCGTTTTGACGCTTTCTACGAAGAAACATAGTTTTGAATCCATCAAAATCAACCGCGAAGAAGAGTTTGATATGACGCAGATGACAGAGAGGTTGGTCGCACCCAGTGTGGATTACGTGAAGCCGATTTTTAGGTCCAAAGACCCGAAAGAGGTTTTCATTGCGTTGAATGAGTTCGCCTACAATTTATCGGCGGGAAGGCGGAATACGGTAGTCGCTTGTTATTGGATAGAGTGGATAATTGAGTTTGACGCCATTTGTAAGAAGCGAAAGCAGATGTGTGAATGCGAAGTGCGTGATTTTGTTACCGTGGAACGCAAACTGGGTAAAGACCTCATTTGGATGGTCTGGGATGTGCTTTTTCATTCTATGAAAGAGAGGGGCAATCCTTTGGTGGAGAAGGTGATGGGATCGTTGCTGACTCTGTTTTCTCTACATTATACGAATGCTTGTTGTCGGAAACGGCGTTATTTGTTGTATTTTGCGGTGTCGCTTTGTACAGAGCAGGTGAATCCTGCGACCGAGCTGGTGTCGGATATGCGGGTGGTAGAATTGGCGGTGAAAAACATCAATGGCATTTACAAGACGATTAAGAAGACCGAAGAGAGCCCAGGGACAGACTACTTGTTTTCGGGACTGGACAAGAAAGTTGCGATGGCGAAGCAAATGGATATGGTCAATTCAGTGGCGCTGCCAAAGTTGGGACCCTCTTCCTCCGGAGGAGGAGGAGTTGTAGAAAAGATACACATTTATAATGCGAATGCTTTATAATGCGAATGCTTTGTAATGCGAATGCTTTGTAATGCGAATGCTTTGTAAGCGAATGCGACCTAAGCGAACGCGACCTAAGCGAACGCGACCATTAGGATTCGTGAACCATCTTACACAAGAGTGTGGTGGTGTTGACGATTTTGTACTTATTTATAATCAGCGTGAAGAACGCGTATTCAAAGATTCCGACCAGGATGATGAATCTTACGGTCTTTCCAGTGTTCTTCACAAACTTGGAGTTCTTCCAGTAATAGAGGATGAATGTTTCATTACCTAAACCTTGTATTACATCGGTACTAAGTTCGGGACCTTCGGGACCCATCTCAATATCCACGTCGTCGTTTTTCTTGTAATCGGATTCCACTAATGTAGTGCGCGAATTGTGGGGAGACATGGTACAGAAGGCTGTTTGGTATTGCTTGCGAACTAGCACGATGTCCCAAATAAAAATCACAAATAATATTGCGTTGAGTATTCCAACGAATGCCATACACTGAACCCAAAGCTTGTCGTTGAAGTCATCTATGCGTTTTTGGCTTTTTCGGCAATTGAGTTGGTCCTCTATGTAGTATATTAGAACCGACTTGTTTTTTATGTTGGTGTAATCACTGATGTCAAATAAGTTGTATATGAGAGCTTTCTCGTAGGGCATAATGTAGTAGAGGTAAAAGAAGATTTCAAATATGATTAAGAAATAGAGGTGGATAAAAATAATTGTCATTGAGCTAAGTATTTACACACCAATTGTGTAAATGCTTTTGTAAGTTCCTTTAGGAACGACTGTAAAGTTCCTTTAGGAACGACTGTAAAGTTCCTTTAGGAACGACTGTAAAGTTCCTTTAGGAACGACTGTAAAGTTCCTTTAGGAACGACTGTAAAGTTCCTTTA
>Ga0209107_10001253_pt1 | contig 14209 bp, 6 predicted proteins | sample LakErihyJuly2011_2_FD_187460 | JGI IMG/M metagenome (GOLD analysis project Ga0209107, IMG submission 187460) | Freshwater microbial communities from dead zone in Lake Erie, Canada - CCB hypolimnion July 2011 (SPAdes) (version 2) | ecosystem: Environmental > Aquatic > Freshwater > Lentic >... | reverse complement strand
ATTTGATTCATTAGTAAAAAAGTCTGGATTTGTTAAATCTGTAACTAAGGTTGTTGAACTATTCAATACTCCAGATGCTAATACCCAGCCATATTCTGGAGTAAATGTCTCATATGTCCTGCTTATGCTATCCCAAATATAAAATAGTCCTCTTTCATTTTCATTTTCTACAACAAGATATGCGTATCCATTAACTGATACTTCTGGAAGAAGAGTACTAGAAGATAATCTTTCTGCAAACCTAAAATCTGCTTTATGCTCATTTGGAATTTTTAAACCATACTCTAACTCAACGTACCCATCTTCTGGAATAATTGGTGTTCCGTCACTGCGTAATGAATTTTCATTAAAAGAATAGGCATCAACCCAGTTGTTTCTATTTAAGTATTGAACTTTCCATCTTACTGGAGTTGTTTTATTTTGTACTCCATACAATGGATCACCAAAAGATCCTGACTGAGTTATCATGGTCCCCATGTTTACAGTGCCAACATTTGTTTGCATCTTTACAATAATTTTGTTTGCTGGAACATTTTCTTTGTATACAACAAATGGAACAGCATCATCTATATAGTTAAGACCACTTGAAATATTTTTAGCAATTCCTCTTTCAATATTATTTTCTGTTCTAAATGATGACCAATACTTAAACTGATCATATCTTGATGGCATATAATATCTAGGTCTTTGTGTCATTAGTAAACCAGAATTTGCAAGATATCTGTTATTAAAATATGACGCTTTATTAATACCAGACCTTGGTCTAAAAGGCTTTATGCAATCCTCTAAAGAATAAATCATCTTTAGTTTTTCTTTAGTTGATGTAAATAGTTGCGGTACTCCAGAGTTATCAAACCCACCATCAACAACTACATCTGCATCAGTTGCTCCAGTGTAATAGTTTCCAGAGTCTAGTTGATCAAATGTTAATGGAAGTGTTCTGTATTGAACATTGTCTCCGATTGGTCGGTATCTATAATTGCCAAGTTTATAGATGTTATCTGGCATATTCATATTCCACTCAGCCAAAACTAATGACTGTAGTTGTATAGTTGAAGATGTTTCTAGATGTGTCTTTAATGTTTCACTAACAAACATTTAGACCTCTTCCAGGGTTACCGAAATATTCCAAAGATCGTGGTTTGCTCCACCACGTTTTACAACAGAATAGTTAAAGTCTGCAATGTAGACTTGCATAATTTGATTGTATTGTCCGAGATGATCGTAATCTGCATCTGCCTTACCAAAGTTTGAGTACTTATCATATGCCATAAACATCCAAAAAGGTCCTGTATGGTTTTCATACCAGTCAAGCAGTTCTACTCCGCCTGCTCCACCATCTGCTGTAAATTCATCATTTGTATTTTTTTCAGGTGATAAGCCAGTAGATAAAAATCCTGCATCTTGAGAATATCCTCTTGATGGTAGATTATTCCAGGAAACAGACATCGTTAGTTTATCTGCTATATGGTATGAACGCATACGTCCATTAATGGTTCTTTGTCTTTGTTCTATTCTTGTTGGAGTAAAATTTAATTCCCCCCGATTATGGTCTGAAAGAATGATAAATTGATTAATTAGATCTGCATCTGTAGAGTCATCATAGTTGCCTTGAACTTCATACCCAGTTGGTACATATAGCCCATTAACCAGCGTACCAGCGTTCTCAGACCACAACAAGGCCTGGGGGCGTTGATACCTACGTCTACCTGTTAAATACGCTGCTGTGGCCATTTTTACCTCTGTGTCCTAATTCTCTGTGAATCAACATCTTTAATCTGTGTCATAACTGCCCTTGCAATATCTTGAGGGTTTGCATTAGATCCACCAACATTAATTCTTACACTATAATTATACACTGAACTAGAGTTATTGTTTACAGAAGTTGAACTTGACATATTTGATGGAGCCACAACATTAACTGAAGATGTCTGGTATGTAGGAGATATAAAACCATTTTGCAACATTGATGGGAATTTAGATCCATTAATCGCTGCAAGCAGTGGCCCAAAAGCCTTAGTTGCATTTTTATTTATTACAAATTCTCCAGGTGTCAACATTGCTGGAACCGTATCTGTTCCCTTTGACATTCCTCCTGCTGCAAAATACTTAGGAACCATTCCACCAGATGATAATTTTAATCCACTATACTTTTTTGTCATACCTGCTGCCCATGCTTCATATTGTGCTCTTTGTTTTGCAAGGGCTGCAAGCCTTTCTTCTTCTTTTCTTGCTGCATCTTCAAGTATTTTTTTACCCTTTGGAGAAAGGCTTGCGTTACTGGCTGCAAGGTCTTCTGCGATCTTTGCTGCTAGGGCATCTATTTCTGCTGTTAGCGCTGCTACAGCCTCTGCTGCTGCGAGTGCTGCTGCTACTTCTGCATCTATTGCTTCTGCTGCTGCAGTTGCTGCTTCTGCTGCTGCATTTGCTGCATCTAGCGCTTCTTGTGCTGCATCTTCTGGTGTTATTAAGTCTTTAGGATCAGGTTCAGGTTCAGGTTCAGGAACAAATGGACTTGATGCAACATAGTCTGGAGAAGATATTGTGCTCATGGCTGTAGCAATGTTTTTAACAAGAGTTAACATAGTTTCAAGTTCTCCCTTATTAATTTTATCAAGTGCAAGTTTATAGGCATCAAGTTTAAGTTGTACCTCATCCCACTTTGTTTTTTGTGCTTCAATTTTATCAAGTGCTTTCTGAAGAATTTCTTGTTCTTTATCAAGTCTTTTTTGTAGTGCATCTAAATCAGACTGTGCTTTTACAAGTTGGGATTGCTTAATAGTATCAATTGTGGCCTCAAGGTTTCTAATTTCTAAAAGTTTAACTTCTCTTAATTCTGTTATATCGTAAACTTTATCTTCTAGTTTAAGAATTTCTTGTTGGGCAGTTTTTCTTTGTTGTTCTAATCCATAGATTTTTTGAGTAATTGAAAATTGTTCTTTTTCAATTTGAACTTTTGTCATTCCACTTGAAGAAACTAGACCTTCAAGTTCAGACTTTCTTCCAGCGGCAATAAAATTTCCAGATCTATTATTTGCTGCATCTGCTGCAGTGCTACGCATCTGACTTGCCATTTGTGCTGCTGCAGAAATATCACCTTGAGAAAGAGCATCAGCAAGAGAAATTCTATTTTTTTCTTGTGCAGCAATCTCTTGATTAAGTTCAGATATTGTTTTTAGAGCATTTTCTTGAGCATCATATTTTTCGTTGATTGCTTCTGCAGCCTTATCAATTAATGTTAGGTCATTTGATAATATGGCTGACCTGTCAGACAGAGCCTGTATTGGTCTATCAAACTCAATCTCCATACTTCTTTGAGCATCATTAATTTCTTCTTGAATATCATCAAGGAAGGTTTGACCAATTTCTGGATCATACTTAAGTTCAAAGTTGATAACATCAATCTTATCTTGCTCTTTTTGAATATCATCATTTAATTCTTTAATAGCATCTTCTGCTAATTTAATATCAGCCTTTAATTTAATATTATCTTCGTTTAGATCAAACTGATTCTGTAATACTTTAGCCTGATGATCAAGAGCGGCAAGGTTTGCGTCAATGGCTTCTTGTGTGGTTTGTTCAAATGTTTTTGTTTGTTTTTCAATATAAGCAAGAAGATCTAAATATTTCTTTGTCTCTCCAATTAAAGTTCCATACTGATCTGCAACCTTGCCAGGTGAATTAGCAATGGCCCAAGAATTGGCTTTATCTTTTAATATTTCATTAATAACTTCTTGCTTAACTCCAGCAGCAGCCAACTTCTTATATGCTTCGACCTGCATTTTAAGATCAGTAATTGAATTTCCAAGTTTAATCTGTGACTCTCTTTGCTTTAAATCTATTGTCTTTTTTATTTCTGTATTTAATTCAGCACGTTCTTCAATTGATACAGATAAAAATCCTCTTTCAGCAATTCCAGCAACTAATGTTTTATTTTCTAAAATCTTTTGAACTTCAATAGCATTATAGCCTGCTTTAGTAAGTATATCTTGAGCCTTAATTTGATTTTCAATTTCTTTATTTGCTGTTTTAAGATCATCAATATATGTTCCAATAGTTCCAGTTGTCATTGCATTATTTATAAGTACAAAGTCTTCTTTAAGTCCAGTAATTCTTCCATTTTTTGCTATATTAAATAATGTTGCTGACCATAGTTTAAACTGTTCTGCATCCATACCACGAATAACTTGCATAAAGTCTTCGTTTAATACTACTCCAGCCTTCTTTGCTGCTGCCTCTATCTCTCCTATTGCCCCCTCTTGTTCTGCAAGCATTGGGTTAATTGATTTAGTACCGCCACCAGAATAAAATGCTTTAATTGACTTTAATGGATTAAGCGCATCAAATCCACCTTCCTTAACTAATTTAAGTCTTTGAGCAAGATCAGTTAGCCATGAATAATCTTTCTTTGGGCCAGTATCCTCTAGACCTGTTTTACCAGTTTCTGATCCATCTAAACTTGCAGCACCAAATATTTGTGTTCTCCATTTATCAATTGCTGCTTTTCTTGCTGCCTCAATGTTTTTTGGATCCATTTCAAACATTTCACGATCAAGTTTCTTTTGTCGGTTGAACCTTTCTGCATTTCCACTTTTAGCATCAAACATCTGTGTTCCTGCATATTTTGGATTTGCTTTTAAAAATGCAGCCTGTAGTTCTGCGTCTAACATTTTATCAAAACTATCACTTACCTCAATAGATGCCATTGTAAAAATTGCCTGGAATTGCAACTCTTTAGGAAGTTTACTTATTTCAGTCCAGTCTCTTATAGCAGCGTCTAGTGTAAAGTTTTTTCCTGGACCACCTGCTTCTTCTTGCATCTTAACAAGGGCTTTAAGACTTACTTTCCCATTAGGAAACTGTCTCTTTAATGCAGCAATTTCTTTTCCTGTTTTTGTAAGAGCGTCAATATCATCTGACTCTGTTTCAAGATTTAGGTCAATTCCAATATAGTCTGGAATTTTTGCAAGTTCTTCAATTGCTGAATATGTGGCATCTGCTTCTTCTTTATTCATTTCCTTAACAGATATAAGTAGATTTGCCTGATTATTTTCATCTGGAATCAATGTTAAAAGTGTAGAAAGTCTTTGAAGTCCTTCTGTTCCTTGAACGTCAACAATTGCCTCTAGTCTTTTTTGAATATCTCCGCCAGTAGAAGTTAAAGTATTTGTAAGCGCTGTTGCTTCACTTACTGAAAGTATATCTGATGTAACTAGTGTTGAAATTTCAATAGTTACTTTATCATTTCCAATTTCATCAAGTTGTGATTGAAGCGCTGCTGCTTGTGCTTTAAGCGGTGCATTATCCTTAAACTTATCTTCCATTCCAGTTCTAAATGCTTCCATATACTTATCTTTAACTTCTCCACGGCCAGAACCCCATGGCGTAATGTTTTCAAAAACTGAAGGACCAGAAACTTGATCGTATGCATCTGCACCACTTTGCAACAGATCTGACTGTTTTGATCTTAGTGTTTTTAGTCCAGATTCTTTTTTAGTCTTTAATCCAGCAATTTGATTATCTATTTCAGTACGTTCTTTTTCTGTTTTTAATGTTTTCTTTTTAATTTCAAGATTTAGAATAGCAGCATCATACTGAGATGTTAATGCGTCTATGCTTGCTTGTGAAGCAGCAACATTTTGAGATATTATTCCTTGTAACATTCCTGCTGCTTTTCCTACTGCAGCCTTTTCTTTACCCTTTTGCCATTGTCTAATTGCTGTTTCAATACCGCCAAAAATTACTGTTGATACTGCAAGTCCAATTAATCCTGGTGCTGCACCGACACCAGTAGCAGTAGTTGCAAGAGATCCAACCTGGGCACCAGTTCTTACTGCTTTAACAGCCAGTAAAACCTTTCCCATTTTGCCCATATCGCTGGTTGCTTTAACAATTGACATTTCAGCCCTAGCAATGGTTGCTGCGTGGCTTCCCATTTGAACCATATTTGCTGCTTGAACTCCCGCTCTTGCTGCAATATATCCACCACCAACTGCGCCTGCTCCTAATTGTAATGCTTCGCCTTTACCAACTCCAGTTTCTTGTTTTGCAACTAAGTTTAAATTTTTAATAGCAGCATCTTGTAGGTTTTGTCCAGTAGCAATTAAGTCAAGTTGTACCTTTAATGGATTATTTAAAATGTTTTCTCCATTAGGTCCAAGGAGTTGTATTAATCTTCCTCTTACATTAAGTTCAAGTTTTGCATCTTTAAGATTTCTAGTAAGAGCAACAGCAATTGATTCTGCTTGACCCCTATCTAATACTCCTTGTGAAACTGCAGTTCCTAGTTGATTGACTAGTGAATCTACCGCAGCGCCTTCGCCCAAATCTACCATTGCCGTGTCAAATGATGACTTAAGGTTTTTACCAAAATCACTATTTGCAAGTATATTCTTTCCAAATTCCATACTAACTGGAACTATATCTGTAGTTCTTCCTTCTCTTTGTGCATCAGCAACCTGTGTAATAGAAACTTTTCCAGTAATCTTTCCAAGTTCTTCAAGTCTGTTGGTTGTCATAGTCATTGACTCTGCTTGTTTTTGTCCTTCAATAATATTCTTTTTTATTGCTGCTGCCTGCATTTTAAATACGGCGACTAACCCAACGGCAGTTGCAGCAAGTAGTTTAAGTGGACTATTAAGCATTGGCAAAAGCATAGTCAACATAGATAGCATCATAATTGCATCCATGTTTTTTGCTACTGCTCCATCTGGATTTTTTTGAGCAACCATTCCAGCAGCCATAGGAATCATCATTCCAGCCATCTGCATTGGCATCATTTTTTGTGTAAAATTCATTCTATTCATTTGACGTGTATTGGTGCGCTCTGCTGCGGTGGCTGCTCTTGTTGTTCCGTCATCATTTGTAACTGTTTGAGATACGTTACCATAACCACCTAAGAATCCACGGAATCCACGAGTTTTATCTTTACCAAAAGACTCAGTTGTTTTATCTGCTGTCTGTCCAAGATCTGCAACCTTTGGTGTTGCTGTTTTTATTTTTGCTGCAAAATTATCTATTCTATCTCCAAGTTTTTTAATTCTTGGTTTATCAAAAAATTTATCAATTGCTCTTTCAACTTTATCTGGAGATCTTGTTCCTGCAGCAGGAGTTTCTTTAACTGGATCTCCCCATGAATCATATTTTCCACCTGGTCTTAATGACGATGGTGTTCCAAATGGGACATTAGATGCTTCAAAACCAGGAACCTTATCTGCAATCATTGACCGAATAAGCGGCATATACTTTGCTGATTGTTTTGCAGGAATTACGGCTTCTCCTGGTGAAAGCATTGCAGGTTGAATATCTCCAGCACCCTTTGGACCAGGAACTGAAACAATACCTTCTGCTAACTCAAGAGGAGCCTTTACTTTAGAGTGAATTTCTTGGAACTTGCCCCAGTCTACACTTCTTCCTGCTTTTAATCTATCAATCATTCTTTGATATACAATTTTTTCAATTCCTGTTGTTAAACCAAAAGAAGCAATGGTTTTTTCTAATCTTGGAATAGTCTCATTAATCTCTTTAAGCATTGCCGCTTGATATTGTGCTGGTGTCATAGACCTTGCTATATCAGCAGTGTTTTCGGCAAATGCTTTTCTAGCACCACCCTTGACTCCAAGAAGATTGATCATTGCCTGCTCTTCTAGGGATGGCATCTTGAAGTTAAATTCTCTTGCTCCTGAAGCCTTAGCAAATACTCCAGATGCACCTTGATCTGCTACGTTTGATCCAAACACGTTTGAAGGAGATAGGTCTTTATCTCCTCTTACTGTTGAGGCAAGAAGTTGTGTAAAATATTCTTCCTTAGAAAATTTAGTTCCTCCAGTTGCAAATTTTGGATTGTATGGAGATTCAAGAACAATAATCTTTCTTTTACCAGTAACATCTGTTGGATCAATCATTGTTCTAATTGTTTGTTTTGGAGCGTCTAGGTCTTTGAAAGCACCTCTAGTAATCTCTGTTCCTCTTTGTTCTGCTAATGCTGCTTTTTCATCAAGAACTGGTTTAACAACAACAACTTCTCCATTTGGTTTTCTATAAACTCCACCAATACCTGATATTGGGAAACTGTGACCTGTAAACTCTTCTAACTTTACTCCAAAGTTTGTTGGTGGGGTATCTCTAAAACTGCTAGATCTTACACGAGCATCTATCTGTTGAGCCATTGCTCTGTTTTTTGAAACAGTCTTAAATGGTATTGGCATTCCAAGAGAAACCACACCACGTGAGAACCCTGGCACTTGTTCATCTTTTGGTCTAAATCTTGGGAACGATGATATTTGTTGATTTGTTAAACCAGCATCTTGTAATAATGATAGTTGATTTGATTTTCCACCAAACTTTTCATAGTATCCACTTTGAATTCTTCTATCTAGTGTTGCATAAACTGCTTTTTGAACTGATGTTCTTTGAGATGCAGGTATATCTAAAATAAATTTACGAGCAGCGGCTGCTTGTGCTGTTTTTGATATGTGCATTCCGCCAAGAGAGGTTCCTGAAATGTTTTGAAAAAATGTATTAAAAAATCCTTGTTCTTCAAATACATTACTTGGTGCATTTCTTTTATATTGTGTTAGGCCTGAGAACTCATCTACCTGTTTATCTGTAAATCTATGACTAAATGCTGGAGAATATTTAAACTCTTTAGCCCTTGCTCCTTGAACATTTTGAACTGCTATTAAGTCTGCTTCTGTTAATCCATAAGGGTTTGTTTTGTCTTTTGCTAATAGTTTTAAATTTTCAATTTCATCTTGATGTGTAGCCTTAAGTTCTTTATAAATTTGTGATTTTTCATATTTTGATCTTAAAGATTTAACCTGTGATGGAACAGTACGGTTTCTTTCTGATTGAAACTTGGGAAGTCTACCTACTAATTCCTTGCTTGGGTTAGTGATGTTTTTTCCACTAAGATTTTTTCTTATAATTGCATGAAGAAGTTGTTCTTCTGTAGTGTCTTTTCTTCCTTTAGAACTTAGCCATTCATCATTTTCTTTAAGTTTTTTCTGAACATATTCTTTTTTGTTTGCAGGAATATAGAAGAAATCATCTCCAACAGAAACCCTAACTCTAGAACCTTCTGTAGCAAATGAGATTCCCTTAACACCAGAAGAGATAGGAATAACTGAAGCAAGGGGTCCAATAGCCCCTCTTGCTGATGAACCCTTTCCAACAGTTGCTGCTGCTCCAAAGGCTGGCATTGCTCCAACTCTTCCAGCCATAAACCCTGGAACCTTGTCTTGGATAATCTGATTAATAAAACCTGCATATTTTTGTGTTTGCTTTGTTGGAATAACAGACTCTCCAGGGGAAAGCATCGCTGGAACTACATCCCCTGCTCCCTTTGGTCCTGGTACTGATGTTGTACCGTCAGCAAATCGTTTTGGCACACCGCCCTTGCCAGGCATAAACAATCCTGGATTCTGTGATGCAAACCCACCCATAGCAACTGAAGCACCCTTATAAACACTTGTCAAAGATGTAAGTGCTGCTGCTTCTAATTGATATGCTGCAGACAGTTGTTGGTGCTTAGAATAAAGGGCATTACTAATAGATATGTTTTCTAGTTCTTCTTGTGATAAATATTGAGTCTTTAACGCTGCATCGCTAGATCCCGCAGATAATTGCTGGTATCCTTTTCTTAAAACCTGAACACCCTTTACTGAGTTTGCAACAGCATTTGCAAGCAAACCAAATGTCATTAAGAATAGTGGTCCAAGCCCACCAACTACAACGGTTATGACTCCAATCGCCTTCTTTATTCCATCTGGAAGGTTATTAAATTTATCAACAATTTTTGATATAAACTCAATTGCTGGTGTAAGTACTTTAGCAAACAATTCACCAATTGGAGCAATAGATGCTTTTAATCTTTCTACAGATCCAACAAACTTATTCATTGGAGAATCTGCTTGAATTTTTAATTCTCGTTGACTTAATATTGCAAGTTCTTCAACAGATGCGTTTGTTAGTTGAAGTACACGGGCAGCCTGAGTTCCTTCTCTTCCAAGGTTATTTAATAATGCAGAAATTCTAGCAAACTGATACTTACCAAAAACTTTTTCAATTACTCTTGATCTTTCAAGATCTGTTAGTGGCTGTAACGCTTTTGCAAATCCAGTTACAGTGTTTCTTAAGTTGCCAGCATTTGCTTCAACAATACCCTTAATATTAATTCCAACTGCTGCTGCTGCTTTTGATGCAGCGTTACTTGGGTTAATTAAAGATGCAAGACCAGACTTAAGTGCGTTAGCACCCTGTGCTGCAGATATTCCACCTTCTTGCATTGCAGCCATAAAATATGCAAGGTCTTTTACGTCTCCACCAAGTTGCTGAATAACTGGAGCAACTTTTGGAATTGCTTCTGTTAAATCGTCAAGTGCAACAACAGTTTGGTTTTCAACAGCGTTAAGGAAATCAATTGTTCCAGCCATGTCTCCAGTATCAATCTGGAATGCATTCTTAAGCGCAATAGTTGTTTCTAATGCTTTTTCTTGTGTAACTCCACCAAGGACTGCTAGTTTGTTTGTTTGTTCTACAAGTGCTTCTAAACCTTTTCCACTAAAGCCTGCTGCTGCTGCATCGGCAGCCATCTTAATAGTATCTGAAACCTTAAGGCCATACTTTGTATATTCATCTCCAAGATCACGAATATTTTTCAAAGCAGCAGCGGTGGCACCTTGGTCTGTAAAAATATCTCCGTATACTTTTTTAAATCTAATTACTTGTGTTTCAATTTCTTTAAATGTTTTAATTGCTTGAGAACCAAACAGCATAAGCGGAACAGTAAAACCAACCATTAACTGACGGCCAGCCCACTGAGTATTCTTACCAAAATTAAGTAGTTTTGTTGAACCGTCATCAACTAACTTATTAAATATTTGTTGGCGTTGGGTTGCAGCCATTAATTGGGTAGTTACGCTTCCATAATTAAGGGCCTTTGGTGTAAACTTCATAGCGTTCATTGCGCCTTGGGCATCACGTCCTAACTGGACATATTGTTGCTGTAATGTTTTTACACGTTTTTCAACTAACTTGCCTACGGTATCAAACTCACTGCCAAACATCTTTCCAAATGTCTTGGTAGATGCTGCGCCATATCTGAAATATTCTTTAAGTGAAAGTCTTTGTTTATCTAACTTGCTGGCAAACTGCTCAGAGGCAGTGCTCATTCTTGTCATTGAAGCGGTCCACTGACCAGTGGCATTTACATTATGTAAAAGAGATTGTGCATATTTTGCTTGTGCTGCAGATGCGGTTTTGGTTCCAACGATGAGGGAACGGTTAAGAGCAGTGAGTTCCTTTTCAAGAAGACGCAGTTGCGTCATTGCTTGTGAGGTATCAATATTTATAAAAATATTGCTATTTGTATCCCCTGCCATTAACCGTTAACCTTCAACCATTACATATCTTCTTGTGCTAAAGCAAGTAAAGCGGTATCTGAAAGATTAATTCCAGATGCTGCCTCAATGATTGAATAAACTGTAGGAAGATCAATTACATCTTCGAGTTTCTCAATGCTTTCCCCCAACTCTGGCTTATACTGTTCCATAGCGATTGCCACACACTCAATTAAAAGTGTCATAGACTTATCGTTATCATTTTGGACTGCCCCCAAGCCCTCAAACTTCTTCATAAATTTACGTAAAAGTGAGATCTTGAGAGGTCTTACCTTGATCTTTGTTCCATCAATCAGGGTTATTGTCTTTTCTTCATGTACTATAGTTGTCATAACTTCCTCTCAGTAAGTTACCTCAATTATAGCATAAATAGCCTATTACATTAGGTTTTCGTAATCAAGGCCCATTCCTATACCAAACCCTGCTTTTTGTGCGGTTGCCCCTTGTAAGGATAATACATCATTGCTATCACTAGTTTGACCTTTACTAAATACCCTGGCTTTCATATCTTCCCACTCTTTTTGACCTTTATCTTTATTTGTTTCCCCGTCTAAATCCACACCTTGAATGGCTGCAAGAAATTTCTTCTCTTGATAATCTAAATCTCTAATTGATCCAATTGTTGCTACTAGTTCAGGCATTGAAAGGTTTGCCTCTAGTTCTTGATAGTCTTTCCATATACCCAGCAAAAAGATCTCAGACTCTAATTTTGCTAAGTCTAACTCATCCCAACCGCTGCCCATTGTATCTTCTTTTAGTGCCTGTTCTTTTACTGGCTCATCTGCTTCTCCGTTAACACTGATTCCACCACCAATATTAATTATCTTATATATTGTAGGAAGATCAACATTATCCTCAAGGTCTTCAATTGTCCCCGCAATTTCTGGTTTATATTGTTGCATAGCAATTCTTGCACATTCTGATAAATAAGATATTGATTGAATGTCGTTTTCTGACTCTTTGATTAAATGAAAGGCTTCCATAAACTCTCTAAGATACTTAATCTTAAGAGGATAAATTTCTATCTTTTCGCCATCTATTAATGTAATAGTATCGGACTTATATATTTTTGTAGCCATCTTATCAATTTTACCACAAACAAAAAGCCCACCCCCAATTAAGGGAGTGGGCCAGTTGTCAGTTTATATTAAATTGAGTTTGATGCCCAAGTACGGTCAACGATCTTACCGTATGATCCTGAAGCGTCTTCTGGTAGTAGACGGAATGAAACTTCAAACATTGAAGCCTCATCACGCTTTGCTGAAACTGTTACGTTTTCAATAGACAAAGCACGGTATGCTGTGTAGACACGCTCAATGTATGGAGAGTCTGCACAATCACCTGTTCCTGGTCCAACAGCACAGATTGCACGCTCTACTGGACATTCTCCGATGTCACCTGCTGAAAGATTTAATGTTCTTCCTGCTGATGTCAACTTGTTTCCAGATAGATCGTCATTATTGCCTGCCAATGCGAGAAGCAAGTTCTCCAGAGTAGCCTCAGCAAAAGCAGTTGCAAGATTAACCTGCATACCCTGCTTATAAAGTTTAGCAACGTCAAGAATCTGGTCTACCTGGACTTCACCGAAGTCTGGTTGGAACTGCATTTCAAGACCGTTCATGGTATAACCTACGTTGTCGTAAGCAGCGTTATCAGCCAAAGTTTCCTTGTATGATTCACCGTTTACGAAAGCGGCCATTGTACCTGGCGTTAGGGTTGTATCTGCAACGAAAAGCGCTGCTGCACCAACGATAATGTTGGTCGATGTTCCACGACTATATGCCATTTATTCACCTCTTCCTTAAGATAGATATTAAGTTGTTTTGGCGTTTTTTGTTTCCTCAGCCATAATTATAACATTGTTTTATATGATTATTTTATTTGCATTAGATAGTCTGGCTTCAGGGGCCCAGTTATGATTTGTAAGGTCTTGGTCTTGGTGGTACTCAAAGTCAATTATAATTTTATTACCACCATAGGTACGGGCTGTGCCAAAGTCAATAATATCTCTGGTTTCTTCTAGTTGGTATACCTTGAAATTATGGAATAGGAACATGTTGTCTACTGTAGACCCATCATCTAGCCTAATCTTTCTATTGGCACACCAAGCATTTAACTCTTCTGCAGACTCATCTGCACGGTCAAGAAGCCTTAATACAGCCTCTTGTGTTTGGATCATAGTTGGAATTGAGTCTTCTCCAAGACCATAAAAATAATACAATATTTGCTCAGATTTAATGTGTGGGAACTTTCCTTTATTCATCTTGACAAGTCTATCCCATGTGCAGGCAACCCCATTGCTTACTGGAGTATTTACATTATTTAAGACCATCCATTTTTCTGTAAGGTCATCAAGATTAAAAGGTGAAGGTGGAAAAAACGGGGTTACATATCCTAGGCTATCACTTAGTTCTGATTGTAGGTACTTATTGATCCATAATAATGGAGTATTTAATAAATCTGTATTAGCCATTTAGTAACCCCGCATTTGCTATCCATCTATATCCAACATCTAATCCTTTTGATCTTCCTGATTTTTTTCCTGTTGTTAGGTTCTTTTTATATAATACAGGGTTTTCTAAGTATTGTGATATACCGCTTGATCTTAAGAATGCCTGTGTAAAATATTTTGTAAAGAATGAGTCAATAACTTTTTCAAATGATCCTTCTGTGGCATCTCCGCCAGGATTATCTACATTAACGCTATTTTTAGTAAAGACTGTTTCTCCATCTTTTTCAAATACAAGCACATCAGAATTTCTTGGTGTAATCGTTACTGGTATTCCTTCTTCCATGATTCTTGCCTTTTC
>Ga0209107_10001251_pt1 | contig 14211 bp, 8 predicted proteins | sample LakErihyJuly2011_2_FD_187460 | JGI IMG/M metagenome (GOLD analysis project Ga0209107, IMG submission 187460) | Freshwater microbial communities from dead zone in Lake Erie, Canada - CCB hypolimnion July 2011 (SPAdes) (version 2) | ecosystem: Environmental > Aquatic > Freshwater > Lentic >... | reverse complement strand
AGATGGAGTTGCGGGTGTTGTGCCTAAATTACGAACAAATCCATACCAAGTCTGTTCCTTCTTCTCAAGCCAATCCCTATCGATGAAGCCTGAGTCTTGGATATCCGTAATTAAGTATGACTCCCAATTGTTGTCTCCCTCGAATGCTAAGGTCTTAAATAGCTTATTGTCAAGTGGGGCATCGTTTAGCACACTCTTTAGTGTAGATGTGTACTGAGTTCCATAGAAGTTATTCCTTACCTCATTGACATTATGTCTGTACAGGTTTCCTTGATAGAAGGTGTAGAAATAGTTATTCATCCCAATCATCCAATCAGGATAATATGAGTAAAAGGATGGAAACCCCTTAACCTCTTCGCTGTATGTTAATGTATAGTTTGACATATTATATTATTATGGGCATACACCTATTTGTATTATAATTCCATCTTGAACCCGTATCCATTGACTACCGAATAAAGCATAGTATCCATTGGGTAGTATAAACTCTCCATTAGGGTCAGAAAATACCCAATCATAAAGAGCAGGATTGCCAAATGTTCCTGTAACAGGCACATTATAATATGTCTGAGTTATTGATAATGGACAAGCCAATGCAGAGCTTGCCTGCCCTGTCGATGATGGATACCCTGTAAGGATTGTAGGACAAGATATATCTAATACAGAGCCAAGTAAATCAGTGCAAGGGCTTGCTGTAGCTATGGTTAGTGTGGATGGGGTAGGGTTTATTTTTGGAATTACCATAACACAAAACCCTGGGTCTGATGCACTCAAGGATACATCTCCTGCGGCTACAGTAACAGATACTATATTACCCGAAGCAACAAAAGCTCCATTTGTATATATATATTCAGATAGAGGGTATGTGCTTCCCGATATGCCACAGTCAAATGCTGTATTTCCAACGTATGTTAATCCATTGGGGTTAGTGGATGCGTGTAATCCATCTAAAGGTGAACTTAATTTATTATAAGTTACACTATCGTAGACTACATTAATACCATCAGGTACATTGTTTGGGTTAAATGTTATTATCACCGCTCCCGTAGAGTAAGTTCCTTCGTTAACATCTATACTAAATAGCGCAGGCCCTACCAACGTACTTATTATTACGTCACAGCTTACAGCGCAGTTAGGGCATATCTGAGAAGGCAGTAGAATACATCCTACCAACTCTCTCGATATTATTCCATCTGAATAAAACCCATCCGCAGCACAAACTGTTAGTGCCGCATCAGTGTACACTGATGTTGAATTTGAAAATGAAGCTCCGTCTATATAAAAATTAGGCATATTATTTAAGGGCAATTAATTGGGTCGTTACAGGCAAAGGTAAATGGATTCAATATTAATGAGTCAGGAACTAATAAACCTGTGTTTACAATTGTTCCACAGAAGAATGGGCCACCTGCAATCAACTCTATCTGCACTGTATCTCCTATAGCAAATCCATAGGGGTCAACAGGAGCTACATAGGTCAAGCCATCACTACACCCAACAAGAACATACGATTGAACAGGCTCTTGGTTAATGCATCCACAACAAGAATCAGAAAGGTCAGCGCCAAAGCATAAGTCTATAGGTGTGCTATTTCTATAATCCCAAACCATATACAGATAATTACCACTAACGGGCATTGCAAATTGTCCATCGTAAGTTGTATTTCCACTGATTGGAGGGTTTATAGGCGATATAGTGGTAGACGCTACTAGCAACGCCTGAATATCTACAGGAGTATTTGCATAAAGCGTACTTGTTCTAAGATATCTAAAGTTATTGACAAATTCATTAAATGAAAAATCATCAGGAACAATGGTATTATTGAACATAGTAACCGTAGCTCCATCTGTTGGTATTACTCCACCACCCTGACCTCCTGTTATTAGTGAATACTGCGATACTATAGGGTTGAAGTTAGATAATGAAAATTGTATATTCTGAGTATGCAACGGTGAGACAAATGTTCCACTTGACCACCTATACTGATTTGTTGTAAATAATCCTGCCTCAGAGTTGCTTGTTACGGTAACCAATACAATAGTTATTTGTTGCACTATAGGACACTTTAAAGTCAACTGAATAGTTACGCTTCCTGTGGACGTAATATCTAACAGCATCGTTCTTACGTTAACTATATCCTTAGTAAAGTTTAATATTCCACTTGTAGAAACAGCTCCTGTTGTATATGTATTTCCATCATAGTTTGCATTAATTGTAAATGTGCCTACCACAGATGATACAGAGTACTCAATATCTGTGCTACCGACTAGCTCACCAAGGTCTATACAGGTATTAAATGGATTGGTATTGGTAACTGTTATCGCTATGGTTTTACCGCACTCCTCACATATTTCCTCTAAAGGCAGCTGAATATCGTTATTTGTTATAACGTACTCATTCATATATGGGTCGTAGCCACCTAACTTCTGAGTATTAAATGAATCTATAAATAAATCCCTAAACCAAGTCCTCATACCAAGCTGAGATATCACTGTCAATTGGTCGCTGTTGTACGACTCTCCTCTTAACTGCAATACAGAGCCTCTCTTTGCGTCCGTAAAGAATTTATCCGAACCCCACTGAGCAAAGCTCTCAGGATTGTTAGATATACCAAACTCTTCAATCCTCGCTATCTGAGTTCCAAGAACTTCAGGGATTGATGTCAATGCGCTTCCGCCTGCTGCATCTGATAGTAAATTCTTTCCTGCAAGTACGTATGATATCTTATCTTCCTGTAGAGTTAGAACATCTGTCTCCCTTCCAAATAATTTATTGATAGGGCCAAACGACGTTTCTAATGGTTTATAGTTTAATAGACCAAGATTAAATTCGTTTAGCTTGTTTATGTTTGACTCAGGATTAAAGATACCGCTATAGGTTATATCAGCGAATCTTCTTGATTCCTTATACTCAATAGTTGTGGTTATGTATGCTCTATTACCTAATGTTAATTGTTTTCCATTTATAGAGTCCTGTATCTTGTAGCTCTCTACTCCATTACCAAAAGTGTAGCAATTGTAAAAATCAGTAAGAATAATAGCAGGTTGATTAGGCAAAATCTGCGGTTGTATATTTCCTTGATGTGTTCCATTTGTAGTGTCAATGTCAAATACCTCACTTGATTCATACCATAAATTAGGAGCAGCATCTAACGGTTGGGTTTCAAATACAATAATATTAGATGTTCTTATTACCTCTATTTTAATTTTATTGTTAGTCTCTGTTTTTTTTGTTGTAAATCCTATAATACCACTAAAAACAAGATACATTGGCGCTCCTGCTGAAGCTTGCTCAAACTGAAGGTTAACGTCATCGGAACAGGTATTTGCTCCACCGCCTGATAGGTTAATGTCATAAATTGCAATTGGTTCAGTTTTATTACAGGTTGCACTTCTTTGTGCATTAGGCCCATTTAAAGTTGCTGCAACATTATCACCGTCCCACCAAGCTTTGAAACTTGTATAATCCTGTGAAGCTGTAAAACTGCCTTCATATATATATTTTCTTCCCTCTATACCATAGTTACAGTCCTTGCCAATTCTTATGCTTTCAATATTTATATTTATTTTTGAGCCTGCAGGAATTGGTATATCTACAAAAGCGGGTGAAGGCCCTGCAGGATTTGGGTAATTTACTGTAAGATTAATTTGACCACAAGGGTTTTGTCTCGTTGTTGTGCTTGGTATTTCACCCCAAGTAAAAACACTTGGCAATCCATCTGATGTGTCCAATGATGCACTAAAGTTATTTGCTCTTAACTTCATATATACTCCCTGCGGGACAGGTATAGTTGCACCTGCTCCATCTGTAGGTGGAGGGTTTAAAAAATCTGCTTGCTGTGCCTGTTTCTCTAATACAGTTGTATAGGCACAGGTATTTAAAGGCCCTGATGTATCTTTTTTTACTATAAGCTCATCGCCTACTTCAACCTTCTGAGAGTTCTGTCCCTCAAGTAAAAAGTAATCAGCTCCTGAGGTTGGGTCTCTAAAAAAGAACTGAGAGTAAATTGTCTCGTACGTATCTCTGTCTGCCTTTATTACAAACTTATACCTCTTTGCCCAATACGGAGCTACCTGCCCAATTGGTATATTTATTTTTATTTGGTTTTGAAACTCAGATGCCGAGCAAGGTATGTGTATCGCATTGTTAGGGCCTACTAAAGCAGTAGACGACCTATTAAACTCATCCATATAGACAATACCGACCTCATAGCCTCTGTTACTATGCAAACTTGTAGGATTCCCTATCTCTACATACGTAGCCGCTGCAAACTCTATATCATAGTAAGAATATACATTTTTTGTAATCGTTACAAATGTTGGGTCATCAACATACCTCATAACAGGCAATTGAAGCCCTATTAAAGAAGAAGATGATGGGGTTGAAAATATTGCAATCGGCTGACCTGCTGCAGATATACCACTTTCATATTTATAAAAATCTGTAGCCCCTGAAAGAACTTGCTCAACTGAACAGTTAAATACATCTGTAAAGGTTGAACCAAAACAAGAATTAGCTACAGTTGCTATAGTTGAAACTGTGCCTATCTTTTCTATAAAATCAGAATCTTGAGAAAGCGCATAAGCACTTGCAAAATCCTGCTGCAATATATATGCAAATGATATCGTAGTTGATGGCTGAATCTCTGTTGGTGGTGGAATATAACCTGTATATGAATTATGGTTGTACCTTATGTCGAATTCTATAACAGCTCCTTTAATTAAATCAATTCCATTAAAATCAAAGTATACAACAGAGTTGGATATAGTTTGGATTCCGCCAAATGTATAGTTACCATTTGATAAGGTATATGATATATCAGAAGCTCCTATCTCAGTTTGAAACAAAGTTGAAAAATATTCCAATCTAAGTGGTGTACCAACTAAATCAACTAAATCATATCCCTCGATATAGTTGCCATACATAATTCTATTACCCATCATAGTCTGAGCCTTTGATAGCCTTGGCACGTTATCGTACAGTCTTAGTATCTCTGAATCGGGAAGTATGGTAAATATCTTGCTATTTTGGAATTGGAATGTATACGGTGTATTGTCAGCCAATCCATTTGTATCTTTATTAATTTTTTCAATAATCCTTATTATAGGAGAGTTCATCTCCTTGAATAATAAATCTATTCCAACCACAAGTGGCCCACCTGATTCATATGTAACCACAGCCATATTAGTCGTGCCTACCATACCACTATTTAGTGCAGTTGATATATTATAATTAAATGCATTAGGCAAGAACGCAGGCTTGCTCCACTGAGATGTTGCTGAGTACTGATTATCATCGTATCTATACCTATACGCAAAGCATATAAATCTTTCCTCTAAAAAGTTATCCTGAGTTTGTGTTAGTGTTGGTGCTACTATAGGAGCAGCTAAAGGTGGTTGCTTTATAACAAGTATCGCCTCCTCTAAAAATGAATCAATTCCTGCAATTGGATTTCCGTAGGTTCTGTTTACATTTATCTGTCTTGGCTGATTATAGTCATCTGTCCAAAACAACAAGTCCTCAATCTTATTTACACCTGTAATTAGATAGCTTTTGTTAAAGTTTAGGGTGGTATTATTAGTTGCGCCATCCCTTATGCTTATAATATGATATGTCAGTATATCTAATTTAACATCATACGATACTATCAAATCAATTTTATTAATAGGCCCTGATAAAAAATCATCATCAGTAACAAACCAATATATAGTCTCATTAGCTCCATCCTCATAAGCTCCAATGCACTTAGCACTGCTGCTTAGTGATGCACCCTCAAAAGATAAAGACGTAAGCTCTATGTTGCCCATTGAGTTCTCTATAACACCGACCTCTGCGTCCTCTGTAGAACCCATTCTGATATTCAGTGCATCGATATACTCACCATTAGGCACAAGTCGTTCATCAACGACCTTATTCATCCTGCCTAACGTAAAATTCCTTGTTAGTTTTGCCATATTATTTTAACCACTTATCTTGTCCTCTAAGATTCATTAGCAATCGACCTGGGTGTATGTTACTTATTCTTATCTTAGCATTCCTTAAAAGTGCTGTTTTTCTTTTTCTTGACCTACTTACGATGTATTCCTGAACACCAACCTTTGAGTTTAGTATAGCAAACTCTATAGCCGCGTACACATACTCTTCAAATAGCTTATTTACGCTTACGCTTGCATCGTTACCATTCTCCATACCATCAGAAATGTACTCAAGTACAACCAATTCTCCCTGTATGCCTGAGCTAAAGTTTATTACACCGCCCTTTTTATTTATGCTAAATGTTGCATTTGCGTTAGCCGTCTCAGTATTTAATCCGAAACGAGCGCCTATTCCTCTGCTAAAGTACCAATCTCCATTGTAATTATATCCCAAAGTTCCATTATATGGTGAGCCACCATTTAGGTAGATACTTAGACCCATTCCAAATATTCTCTGATAATCTAATTCAGAGAATGCAGGAGACAGTGCATTACCATCAATGTCAAATAAAATTGTACCTGTAGCATCTTGTAGATATGCCTTTGACCAATTGGTCTGAATGTTTTCACTTAGCGGATGCAGTATCCCTTCTCTTTCAATTGATATCCTAACCCAATTAACAAAATCACTTGGAAGGATATACCTTAATTGGTCGTCTACGCTCAACTCTAATACCTTAATCTCTTTAAAGGCATCGTAGTTTAGCTCTTGTATAGCTCTTTTTGCGTGGAATAGAATCTTAAATCTCTCTTCGTTATTAACTAAGTTATGATTACCTGAGTAGATAAGCATAAAATTATTAACGATATCATATAGCGATACGTATTGAAACGACCCCCAATTGGCATCGATTGGAGACGCTCCACCATTTTCGTAGTATTGATACTGTGATATATATGCCATAATTATTGTTGTTGTTGTGCGTTAGCTTGCTCTTGCGCCTGTCCAAATTGAACTGCAGCAATCTCTCTGATAGACATACCCGCAAGTTGTAATATTTTATTTACCAATGTAGGCTCTTCCTCAAGTGGCAATTCAAAATCTTGATAGTCAGGTTGAGATTGGTCAAAGGCAGGCTCTCCATTTACCAATGTAATGAATGTCCACTTAGGGTCTTTTGGATACCTAATGTACTGACAAAGAACTTGACCTATATGGTTAATTGTTGCAGGGTAAGGTGTCATTATAAACTCCTCCTCTGCATACGCAGGATAGGTTAATGTTGGTTTTGCTATTAGTGAGTTATTCAAGATAGTAATCTTATTTAAAGAAACTTTCTCTGCCTCCTGTAGCGATGGTGAATATATGCTGTAACTAATACCTACAGAATCCCAAGGAGTAGCTGTTATATTACTCTGCGTCGTAGTTATAGCTATTGAGCTATTGACCGTTACCACTGTTACATACTGAGTTATACCACCCCTAATAAATGCTATTATATCACCTGCCGCAACACCATTTGCTGTGAATGCTCCTAAAGAATCAATTAACACTAAATCACTAACATCGATAGCTGTGCTTATTCCATTAACTTTATTTGTTGAGTATATCAACATCTTTCCAATTGTATAGTACTCAGAACCCGTGGTCGATGTGGATGGCATAAAGTATGAATTACTCGCCAATGGACTATTTGCATTAAGAACTAATGCATCCGATATAGAGAAGAACTCAATATCCTCCATAACTTTCTTGATATCAGAGTAACCTGTTCCTTGAAGTCTTGAGTTTTCTTTATTTATTTGGTAATTATACCTTGGAAAGTATCCTATAAATATATCTAACTGAGCTTGCTTCGCAAACAAATTGAAATCTGATGGAGAAATATACCCATAGTTATTTTTATTTAATATAGATAATACTGTTGCTCTGACTGAATTTATCATTTGTAAACCTTTCTACAAAGATAATAAAAAAAAAGAACCCCTTATAACTAAATAAGAGGCTCTAAATTTAATGTTTATATTACAATAACTTTTCGAGTATTTTATAGCTCTCTAAGCCATCATCTGATTGGAAGAATGATGCTACAATTGAGTATGCATCCTCTCCAAATGGAATGTTCAATAATTTTGTTTTATTGGTGTTAGTGTTAAACCAAACTTCTTTTTGGTTCTTTCTAAATGTCAATAACCCCTTATCAAAGAATAATGTCACCGTTGACTGAAGCTTTAAGCTTGGGTCGTTAACGATATCCAAGAATTGATGTGGGCTATTCTTAGCATATACCAAGATATCTCTTTTTAACTCAGCCGTTGTAACCTTGGTCACGTCTTTGTTAAATAATACCCTTGATACCATCTCAACCTGTTCAATGTTCATCTCCCTTGCAGCGATAAGCGCATCAACCTCGTGGTTTAATCTTTCTACCTCTACGGCTGCATCCTTCTCGTTATCAACCTCAACGAATTTAATTCCGTTTAGTGGGTGGTAATACAAGAACTGTTGCAGTACAGGGTTTGTGCGAGGAACTGATAAGAAACCATCCTCAAAGATAATTGGTTCTAAAATAACATTACCATCCTGCTCCTCCTCAAAAGGTGACTTTTGATTTCTTGCGTAGCGTAATGTTCTATTGGTGTTTGTCTCTTCATCGAAATACAATAAAGGGAACTGTGCTGTGTGCCTTGTTGGTATCATAAAAGATAGTGGCGCTTCAGACTTCGTTAATTTGTAGACTTTATCTACACTGATTGTTTGTTTTTTCATTTGATATAATTAAAATTAAAAAAAGGAAGTGTGTCTTCAAAGACACACCTCCAATTAAGTATAGTATTAGCTTTGGAACAAGAAGAAGTTATTAGCTCCTAATGTACAAACTGCTCTTTCTGACAAGAAGTTTACCTCCATTGCATCAAGGTCACTTGTTTCAGCTCCACCCGCAGAACCTGTAATCCAAGTCTTGTAGCGTCTGTTCTCAGTTTCTGATGCACGGTATCTAACGTGTAAGAACGGTCTCTTAGCATTTTTGCCTAAGATTTGGTCGTATACAGTTGTAGAACCCGCAGGAACTAACAAACCACTTACCTTACCTGAACCTGCAGAGGTTGGAAGACCACCACGCATAGTTGGGTCGTTTAGGTATTTCCAATCAGATTTGTAGAAATCGTAACCTCTACGGAATCCTGAGAAACCTAAGTTCAACGCCATATTTGTGTCGTTCTCGAACAAACCAAATGATGCTGCATTTGCAGAAGATGCACCTGCGTATCCGTTGATTGTTGCTAACATATCATCGATACCAAAGCTAAACGCTCTGTCTACGAAGATTACGTTCTCCTCAATTGCACCTTGCTTATCTAAACGAGAAACAATGGTATCAAAATCAGGTAAAGATACAGGGAAACCTGCACCCCACACGTTACCTCTTTCGTTAACTGTGTAGAAGATACCTTTAGAACCTTTGTTTCCTACATCACCTGTAGTAGCAATTGCACCTGAACCTACTTCAGCAGGAACAGCTTCAATCATTGCGGTCTCTAAGTAGTCATCAAAACGTAAACGAGTTTCGTGTTCAGACTTCAAGTACCACAAGAATCCTGTAGCACCATTCTCAGTTGTTACTTCAACCCAACCGATTTGAGCCATATCAGAACCTGATACTGAATACTTGTCTTTGATGATGATTGGAGAGTTATCAAAAATCTCATCGTCAGCCTCTAAAGAACCAACCATTCCGTTAGTACCTTTCTTGAACTCAGAACCATAAATGAATACGGTGTAGATGTTACCTGCAGAAGAGTTGGTAATACCTGAAGCATTGTAGAATGCTACTGTGAAAGTTTTCAAAGTTGTGTCAACTGCAGTAACAATTGCTTTGTAGTTAGAACCACCTGCGTTTGCTGTAAGCATAACAGTTTGTCCTACTCTGATAGCGATTGAACCACTCGCAGCACTAACAAATGCAGGAATCAAGGTATCGTTAACCGTAAACACAGCAGTGTCAGAAGTTGTTAATACAGTTGTAGTACAGTTTGTGTACTTAACGTGTAGACGACCTTGTTCTGCCCATTTGATTAGGTCAGAGTTAGAGGGCATTTCAGCTCCTACCATACGTAGGAAAGAAGAAATTGTTCTATTACCATATCTTTCAAATTCTTTTTCGTAGGTATCAGGAAGATACTGACTCAAGAAGTCGAAGTTGGTAATGTAGTTTGTTTTTAGTGGGACTTGTTGCGCACTCGGCTGCAACGCAAATCCAGGTACTGATTGTACGGCCATTTTTTTGTTTTTTTAATTTTTACTTTTGCTTTTAATTCGTAGACTACGACCTGAGTCTTGGTCTACAGCTCTTATCTGCGTTCCTCCAACCGAAGTGCTTTGTGGTGCTTGACGCGTAGACATATTTACATTTTTAGTCTTGCGCATCACATCATCAACCGCCTCTGATTTGCCTTGCTCATAAAAGAACTTAGCAAACTTTTCAGGATTCATCGCTACCGCCAATGCCTTGTGATATCCAACAGGGTCTTTTAACAGACCATCCTCGCCAATAAACTTCTTACTGAAGTTTGATGGGTCGCTGTGGATTTTTTTAAGTTCCGCTGCATCTGCAGGCACATAAACAAGTTTGTTATCCTCAAGACTAAACTCAAAACCTTTGAACTCACTCCCAAAAACCTCACTTGTCTTTTGTTGATACCATTGCTCTCTGCGTTGGTTTTGCTCACTTAAAGACACCGACTCTTGAATGTATCGCTTATACTCCTCTAACTGTTTTGTATCCTCATCAGAAATTGTTTTACCCACTGACTCAGTAGGCATTTTGTACTTTTCCTTTTCAGATTCAAAATACTCTTTGGCTTTAGCGACCATTTTCTTTTTTTCTAATTTAACTTTCTTGACTGTTTGGTCATCGTCAAGTTCTTCATCGTAAGAATACCCCTCCATAATAGAATCGATATCCTCATTATCCAAACCCTTCTCTGTCGCTACAAGATAGTCTCTTAGTATCTTATCAGGCGTTAGGTCATTTAGATTTTTATTCAACTTGACAAAATCCTCAATCCCTCTACCCGTTTCTTTTTTATACTTAAAGTAAGCAGCAACATCCTCAGGAAGGGCCTCAGCCTCTTGTCTTTCCCTTGTCAACTCCTCTATAGAGTTAATCTGCTTACCGTACCTCTTCTCAATATATGAAAGAACGTCCTCATCCTTCATCTCCATTTTCTCAGGAACAACTGCAGTATTTACTACTGTCTCAGCTGTGGTTTCTGTAGCAATATTTTGCTCTTCGTGTTTGTTAAGCAACTCTTGCTCTATCTCCTGCGTTGATTTCTCAACTGCTGTTCCAACCGATTTTACTGTAAAACTCATATTAAATTAAATTATTTGCAAAGTTAGTGAAAATATATTAATATATTTTTCTTGTCTATCTTGGATTAAATTGCGCCAAATCAAAACCATCTAAACTATCTTCATTCGACTCAAACGTCATAGGCGGTAAATTATTCTTTCTTTGGTTTATCAACTTTGACTGCTGTGTATTCTGAAGCGCTATCCTGTCTGACTTAGCCTTTTCCTTTTCTGTCTCTCTTGCTTGCAAAGATGCCATATCCATACCATTTAGCTGCATACTAAGATTAAACTCCTGCTGCATCAACTGAGCCTTCAACTGAGCCTCTATCTTCATCTTCTCGATGTCAAATGAAATCTCAGCCTGCTTAAGCTGCATCTTACCCTGTATCTCTGCCTGCTGCTTTTGCATAGACATCTCAGCAGCCATCTGTTGGGACTGAGCCTGAATCTGTGCCTGCATAGCCTGAGCCTGCATAGCCATCTTCTCTTCTCTGTCCTGCTTTGACTTACGCTTAAGCTTTAGTAACTGATTTGCTACCTTTATATTTTTAATCTCTCTGATATCTATCGCATCCTCAAGGTTAATGTCTCCCTTAGTTAGAGCTGTCTGAATATTCTGCTCAAGCTGTGCCTTTTGCTCCTCGTCAGGTGATACCTCTATAAAGATACCAAAGTCATATATGTACAGGTCTTTGATGCTATTCAGTATATTTACGTTGTACTTACCGATTTGGTTTGTAAACTCATCCCTAAAGTCAGCGTACTCAAGGATATCAGATATCCTGTAGGTTAACGCCTCCGCTAATGTTCTGTATATGTACAGGCTACTCTCAAGGATGTGCCTTGTAGCTGTGTTTGAATTTAATGCCGCTAGCTTTTGTACACCAACCAATGCATTTGGGTCAGGCGTACTTCCATCCCTTGCCTCATTCAATCCCGTAACCTGCCTAATCTGACTTAGGTAGTGGTTATAGTTTGATAGCAGCATCTGAGTCTTAGAAGCGCCTGAGTTTGATGTTAGCTGTGTGATTGGAACTCTTGCATTGTTAAAGTCTCCGTCCTGCGTAAAGCTTCTTCCGATAACGCTACCCGTTTGGAAGTATAGTCTTAGTGCATCCTCAGGGTTATAGGCTGCGCCTGTTCCCAAGTCAACCTCGTTTAATCCATCGGCATCAATAAATACACCATCAGGCACTACCTTAGATATTACCTGCTGTAACTTTAGGTGGGTTATCTGAATCAAATCAGCAAAAGGAATCATCCTTCTTGTTAACGACTCGATAACGCCCTTGTACATCCTTGGCGCACAGGCTACGTAGTTTGGCATTGCGTGCTGAGTGGCAGACTTTGGTCTAACCATATTCTCGGCCATCTCCCACTTAATTAAAAAGTTAGTACCCATAACCATAATACCCTCGTACCATACGTCAATTGTCTTTGACACCTTCTCAAAGTTTCCATCATCCATCATCTCCTGAGGTGGGTTGAACGTGTCATCCTTCTCAATCATCTTAATGTTTCCTGTGTCAGAAGTTTTCTTTTTGTAAACTATATCCTTTGTGGTCTTATAGTTAAAGTACAGTAAAGTAGTGGTATCCTTAAAGAATATATCGTTGTTATAGAACTGTGCTACGTTGTAGTAATCCCACCAACTCTGACTGTAATTTGAAATCTCTTCCAAATCAGCATTGGTTAGTTTTGGGTCAATCTTTTTTAGTTCATTAATCGGAACGGTCTTTATCTCGCCCCAATAGAAACAATCCTTAAAGAATGGGTCTTCGGTATAACTGTAAATAACACTTGCGGGGTCTACGTAAGATATCCTAACGCCATCACCCTTCAAGAACTCGTGCTTTGCAATACCTATACCTATAACCGTTTGGTCGTAGTCAACTCTTTTACGGATATCGTCGTAGTGGTTTGCCTCAAATATTGTATTGATAGCTGTCTCCTCCGCTATCTCAATCGCAGGCTTATAGTTAAGCTGCATATACAGCGCTAACTCCTCGTCTGTGTTTGGTAAATCTGCGGGGTCTGTGACAAATGGATTAGCGCCCGTCTTATCCATAATTGTTTGTAAAATTGGCTTTGCCACCATCTGCCCCTCAATCATATCTTGGTAAGAGCTTCTATGCTCCTGAGACATCGCATCCTGTGCGTATGCCTTAACCTTAAATAATCTATCTGACATACCGTTTACAACGATATCGATAAACTTTGGTAGAATTGGTATAGGTGTCCAATCTAAATTCAAATAAGATAAATCGCCATCGATAGATAGCTCGTTCTTATACTTAGCAACGGACTGCTCGCCCCTTGCGTACAATCTTAATCTGTGAAAATCCTTCCATTGACTATAAAATCTACATCCACTGCTATCCTTCTTGAACCACTCGTACTGAATGGCTTGGCCTATTTGTAATCCAAATTCTTCCGAAGCCTTTTCTTTATCCGAAACAAATTGGCTTGGAAATCCTGCGGATGTGATATTTATTTTTACATCTTTCATCTAATTATTTCACTTATTGTACCTGTATTACTGTATTTTGCAAAGTTAATCTTTATTTTCGACTCTTTTTTCTCAGGTAAATATAAGTTTTTTTGAGTTGCCATAATAGCAAGCCCCGAACTAATGGATGCGTCGTGCTTTGTCCTATCCGATATATCAAACCTTGCCCAATCCTCTAGCGTCCTTGTGAATATCATATCGCCCATATCGCCCGCCTCTCTGTACGTACCATCCATATCCATCCCCACGTACTTTTCTATGTACGACTCAATTGCAGAGGCGTGGGCCTGCTTAATATCTTCACTTGAGTTAGGTATGCCACCAAGCTCTCTTTCGGTCTTAGATAGGTTCGTATAGGTCTTATCGGGTCTGTTCATACAGTACCCTCTGTAACCCCTATTCTTGAAGTGGTAAAGTAGTCTTGGCTT
>Ga0209107_10001250_pt1 | contig 14214 bp, 15 predicted proteins | sample LakErihyJuly2011_2_FD_187460 | JGI IMG/M metagenome (GOLD analysis project Ga0209107, IMG submission 187460) | Freshwater microbial communities from dead zone in Lake Erie, Canada - CCB hypolimnion July 2011 (SPAdes) (version 2) | ecosystem: Environmental > Aquatic > Freshwater > Lentic >... | reverse complement strand
CCGTTTGAAAATTGTATGATAATAGGAGAGTTCACCTTTGCGGCTGTTTCGATAGCTGCATTAATGGTGTCTGTGCCTGTTGTGTTTACTGCTGGAATTGCAAAATTGTTGGCTTTGGCATCCTGATATAATGCTTCTAATTCTTTGCCAAATAAAACGCCTGAAGTATACTTGCTCATAGTTTAAATATTGAGATGCAAATATACAAATTCTTGTCCAAACAAAGGTTAGTCTAAAAGGGGAATACGGTTATAAAAAGCCCTTACTTTTCATCCAATCGTCATTATATACTTTGCCAACATATCTGCTGCCATGATCATGAAATATACAAACAGCAACATCAGTTGGTTTCAGTTTATCTTTTAATTGTATTAAACCTTGCAGACAACTACCCGCGCTATAACCACAAAAAAGGCCTTCTTCTTTTGCAATTCGTCTTGTCATTAATGCACCATCCTTGTCATTCACTTGTTCAAAATGATTTATGACCGACATGTCATAATTTTCAGGTATAAAATCTTCTCCAAATCCTTCTGCAATATAAGGGGCTACTTTACTGTGATCAATTTCGCCAGTATTAAAATAATGTGTTAATAAAGAACCAACAGGATCTATTGCCCAAACTTGAATATTTGGATTTTGTTCTTTTAAAAATTTTGCAATACCTGTAATCGTTCCGCCTGTTCCAGCAGTGCAAACTAAATGGGTAATTTTTCCTTCCGTTTGTTCCCAAATTTCAGGACCCGTACTTTCATAGTGTGCTAGGCGATTTGCTAGATTATCATATTGATTTACAAAAAAGGAATTGGGTATTTCGTCAGCTAACTTTCGTGCCACTGAATAATAACTTTTAGGATCAGTAGGTTCCACATTGGTTGGGCATACAAATACTTCAGCACCCATGGCTCTTAAAATATCCATTTTTTCTTTACTCTGCTTGTCGGTACTAGTGAATATGCATTTGTACCCTTTTACAATTGCTGCTAATGCTAAACCCATTCCGGTATTACCACTGGTACATTCAATGATCGTGCCACCTGGTTTTAATCTTCCGTCCGCTTCTGCCACTTCAATCATCTTTAAAGCCATCCTATCTTTTATGGAATTTCCTGGATTAAAATAATCTACTTTGGCTAATATGGTCGCAGGAATGGATTCGGTTATTTTATTTAAACGAATTAAAGGGGTATTGCCAATGGTCTCTAATATATTATTTAACCACATAGGATAATTGATCAATGTTAATCTTGTAAAATTAGCGTAAAAATTAGAGAAACTAAGAGATGTTAGTAATTACTAGAGATTCGCAAAATTCGTTGTGATGATCTCGCAGAATTTTGAAGCAACCAATTTTTCTCCAAGCGCAATCATATTGTAGAATGCTTTTGCATTACTAATGCCATGCCCTATAATGACAGGCTTATTCACACCTAAAACAGGAGTGCCTCCGTAGTTTTCAAAATGAAAGCGTCCAAAGAAAGAATCCTTTTCCAAATTTTGATGCTTTGCAGCATCATACATGGCTTCGGCAGTTTTTAAAATAATATTACCCGTAAATCCGTCACAAACGATTATATCAGCTTTATCATTGAAAACATCTCTGCCTTCTACATTGCCAATAAAGCGAATTGCTGTATTTTCTTTTAACAAAGGGTAGGTTGCTTGTGCAAGTAAATTCCCTTTGCCTTCCTCTTCACCCATGTTCAATAATGCAACAGATGGATCAGAAATATTTAAAATATGCTTAGCATACAAATTTCCTAAAATACCAAATTGATTTAATTGCTCTGGCTTGCAATCTGCGTTCAAACCTACATCCACTAAAATACCTGTTTGTCCATTTAGTTTTGGAAGTAAGGTGGCAATGGTGGGCCGTAAAACCCCGCTAATAGGCTTTATAGTTAACATCGCTCCAACCAACATCGCTCCGGTGTTTCCAGCACTTAAAAATGCATCAATTTCTCCAGCAGCTAACAATTTAAAACCAATAGCGATGGAGGAGTTAGGTTTTTCTTTTAAAGCTTTGGTTGGATGCTCATGATACCCAATAACTTGAGGAGCATGTACCAAATGCAAAAATGGTGACGAAAAACCATGATCCTGAAATAATTGTTTCAGTTGTGTTTCGTCACCAATGCAAAATATGTTGTTATCGGAATTGGTAAGGTATTGTTTTACGCCTTTAACAGCTTCAAGTGGTGCAAAATCACCACCCATCATATCAATACCGATATTCATTAAATTTTTATTTGAATTACGCTTTTAATGGCGCTTTTTCAGATACTAATTTACCCTTGTAGTATAATTTACCTTCTTGAACGTGCGCGCGATGACGAACATGGATTTCACCAGTTGTGCCATCTTTGCTTAAGGTAACTTCTTGCGCTACGTAGTGAGTTCTTCTTTTAGCACTTCTTTGTTGTGAGTGTCTGCGTTTAGGATTAGGCATCTCTTATGTTTTAATTAGTTTATATTTATTTTACTTTTCTACTTTCTTTGTTCTTTTTTTCTTCTTCTTCTTCTTTCTGTAGTTCTTTATTCGTTTGTTCGTTCCCCATTTTATTCCCCCAAGTCCTTGAACTTATCTAAATCCTTCCAAATTTTATTGTTTGGAATTTCATTCGGGTTTGATCTAAACTTTTGCAACTGATCCAGTACTTCCTTATTGCAAGTAGATTCGCCTTTTTCAGTTTCCTTGCAAACTTTTTGTAAGGGGATGCTCAAATTTATAAATTCAAAAATCCAAGCTGCTATTGAAAAATGACTTTCGTGTCGATCAATATAAAATATGTCCGCATCTTCTTCATTGCTGTTCATAGTGTCGGGGTCGTCCACTAATTTTACAATTAGATTAAACTCGTCCCATAATTGCACCGTTAGGGGATTGCCACAACGATCGCATATGGTTTCCACCTTGCCATCCACATCGAAATGCAATTGCATAAAACCTTGGTTCTTCTCTAATTTGAGTTTCACCAATGTGTTACACTTTTCGAAATCCTGCGGTCCGAAACTAGTAAAGAACTTGTCCTCAATACGGTATTCTAACTCGTGTAAACCGGGTATTAAACCCACAAATGCTATTTCGTAAGCCCTGTTTTGGTTCATAACCGTACTTATAAGGGTGGCAAAGTTAGTAAAAACCAACCAAAAGACAAAGTTTATCCTAATTTTACCGCATAATTAGTTCCAGATTGAAAAGGAGTCATGAAATAGTCAAATGGGGTGTAAAATGGATATGGCAAATAGTTGCCCTATTGCTGTTTGCTTGCACTTTGTTTCCTGAGTTTGTAAAATTGGCCTATACTAAAATGATATTTAAATGGGGTGGCATAGGGTTGCGGATCATCACAGGTGCGATTCCTTTTGCCATTGGCGAGTATTTATATTTATTTTTACTCATATTATTGATTTACAATATTATATTAAGCTTATATAAATTAAAAAATCAATTTAAATTACCCATTTTTACTTCAAATACGGGGTACTTAATTAGCAAAAAACTTAGTGTGCTATTTGTGATTTTTGAGCTTATCTGGGGGTTGAATTATCAGCAATCTAGCCCAGCAAAGGAATTTGATCTTCAAGTGCCCAAAAGTTATTCTGAACGACAAATGGATTCCATGAGCTTGTCTTTGATCAACCAACTCAATTATACGAGGTCAATTATTTCCGATTCCCAATTAATGGAGGTGAAAGTGGACAGCTTGATCAAGCAGACATTAAAGCATTATGGGGCAATCTCGCAACAATATCCCTTTTTAAGCTATTTGCAACCCAATATTAAATGGGCGCAATTGCCCAAATTAGGAGACTATGTTGGTTACCTCGCTTTTTATCATCCAATAACTGGTGAGGCAATTGTAAGGGCTGATTTGCCCACACTTACGCAGCCATTTACAATTAGTCATGAAATAGCCCATCAATTAGGTTACGCATCTGAAACGGAGGCCAACTTTATTGCGTATGTGGTGGCTATAAATTCAAATGATCCTTTATTTGAATATGCCATGCAGCTACAATTATTTACTTACAGTCAGGAGGCGCAATTATTTATGATTGCTAAAACGGGTGACTTTAAAAAATGGGAAGCAGTCGTAAAAAGAAATAAAGCACTTTTATCACCCAAAGTGTTGACCGATCGTCAATTGATTAGGGATTTCTTTAGATCTAGACAAAATCAACGTTTACCAGGTTCTGAAAAATTGTACGATCAATTTTTAATTTGGAACAAACAAGCTAGCGGTATTAATAGTTATAATGATGTGCTATTATGGGCGTTGGCTTATCAAAAAAAGTCAGCTTAAAACGTATTCTTCCACATCATACTTTCGATAGGCTTGTCAGGTTGGCCGCTATATTTAGCGTTTGCTTTTTGATTATAGCTTACTTCAATTTCACCCTCTACCGGAAAATAAATAAGTTGTCCAATCGGCATGCCTTTATAAATTTTCACGGGTTGCTTTACTGAAATTTCAAGTGTCCAGTTGCCACAAAATCCAACATCACCTTTTCCTGCTGTTGCATGAATATCAATACCTAATCGACCAGTAGATGATTTGCCTTCTAAGAATGGAACATGTGCATGCGTCTCTGTGTATTCTAAGGTTACCCCTAAATAAAATCCACTTGGTTCTAAGACATAACCTTCGTCTGGAATTTCAAAATAAGTAATAGTATTGTGCGCTTTTGCATCCAAAACATTGTTGTCATAAGTAGCCAACCATTTTCCTAAATGTACATCATAGCTATTGCTACCCAAGTCCTTTCTGTCGTATGGTGTTATTTTTATCGTTCCTTTTTCAATCTCTTCTAAAATGCGCTTATCAGATAAAATCATCTTTGTGTATTTATGTTTAATTTAGCGGTACGAACCGCGGTGCAATCTAACTCAAAGCTTTTTTTTATGCCTTTCTTTTATCAACAAAATATCAACGACACAACCCATTTGGCCATTTGGGCGATACGGGAGCCCATTTCGTTTTTTGAGGAAGGCATGCAGCTACCCATCCCAATACAAAATGAAGAAAGGCGCATTCAGCATTTAGCGGTGCGGTTACTGTTCAAATTAATGATGCCCGAAATTGACTTGGCGGATTTAATACTAGCTGATAATGGGAAACCCTATCTAAAAGGTGTACCGTTTCATTTTTCATTTTCACACTGTAAAGGATATGCAGCCTGTGCTGTCTGCGACAAAAGTCCAATAGGAATTGATATTGAAATAATTCATCCAAGAATATTGAAAGTCGCCCATAAATTTTTGAATGACAAAGAAAAGAATTTATTGGTGGGTTTGAATGAAGAAAGAACTTTGCATCAACTTGCATTTTTTTGGGCAGCCAAGGAAGCAATGTATAAACTACATGAACAATTGGGTATTGATTTTAGTAGGGACTTTTATATTCCCACTTTAACAACAAATAAGAAGGGGAGTATGCCGGCTTATATATTACACAAAGAAGCAAATAAAGAAGTAACGCTAGATTATCATTTTGGAGATGACTATGTTTCAGTTACTTGCCATGTGTAATTAAGCAGCGCGTAATTAATCTTCGAGTGAGACTTGTTCCTCGTCTTCTAGTAAATTTAAATTGATAGCATCGGCACCTGCAATACCTTCAATAGATCCTTTGATATGCATTGCGTTCAATAAAACTTTTTCTAATTGTTTTTCGCGGGACTTCCAAAGCTTCTCCATCGCATCACGTTCTCTTTGTATGCTTTGTCTCATTTGTCTGAATCCTTCACCCACTGCTTTCCATTGTTCACCAAATTCATTGCCAGTTAGGTAGTCGTACAATAAGCTCATTTTGTCACCCTTGTTCACCTGATTTTTTTTAGTATCGTATATTTTTAAAATTGCGTTTCTTAATAGGAGGGCGACACTTTTTACTTCCTGAAAGGAACAGATGTATACACCGTCTTTTTCACCGAAACGATCCATGTCTTTTGGAAAAGTCTGGGTTACAATGACTGCGATGTCGGCACTTTGGCTGCGCATATCAGCTTTTAGTTTTTCAATCCATTCTTGTGAAAAAGCACTAGTACGTTTACTTTCATAAATAATTTTTCCTGCTTCCTGTCCTAGATTATTTCTAACAGTTTGAATACAATCAGCGCCACGAACACCTTTACCTACTTCTGAAATTTGATCGAAAGGAAAACATGATTTCAATAATTCTTCTAATAATAATTCCTGCACTTCGCCCTGCATTTGCATACTACCTTGATCTGCTTTGCGGCGCATTTCTTCTGCTAACTTTTGTTGGTCCTCTAATTTCTTTTCAAGTTCCTTTACTTTCAGCGTATGTTCTTGTTCTTTTATTGATAAGCGTTCCGCTTCTTCTTTTTGAATTTGTATTTTTAAGCTTTCTCTTTCTGTATTTAACTTTCGTTGTAGTTCAATTTCAAGTTCTGCTTCCCTAGTTTGCATGGCTTGTTCTTGTTTTAAATAAGCCAATTCTTTTTCTTGAAATTCTTTTACTTGCTTTCCCATGTTTTCTTGTCCTTCCTGTGCAAGTTTTAATTTGTGTTCGTATTGTTCAGCTAAGTTCTTTTTTAATTGTTCAGATAATTCGCTTTCAATTTTTAATTTTTGATCAGCGAGCAGTTGATTGGTTTCATCTTCTTTCTTTTTTTGCCAATCGGTCATTTTACCCCTTAATTCTTTTTCTACTTCCTCACGGATAGCATCAGTAGGCTCAAAGCTATGGTAGCATTTGGGGCAGGAGACGGTGTAATTTGACATAAGTGATTTTTTTACTGATTACAAAGATGCAAAAAAACAGGGAAACAAATAAGGAAAACTCATGACGTACTCAAAGTCTAAATTTCATTTGCTTTGTGCTCCTCGGAGATTAGCTCACTTCGTTCGCTTGACTCCGAGTGGGTGCGTATCCAAAGCCAAATTTCATTTGCTTTGTTTTCCTCGGAGATTAGCTCACTTCGTTCGCTTGACTCCGAGTGGGTGCGTACTCAAAGCCTTTAAAAAATAACGTTTCACGTGATTTTTTGCTTTTGTTTATCCTCACGCTTTCAAGAACAAGTTCTTGACGCGTTCGGTTAAACAAAAGCCCATTCAACTTTGTTGAATAGGCTTTGTGCGGAAGAGGAGACTCGAACTCCCACGCCCGGTTTATGAGCGCTACCACCTCAAGGTAGTGCGTCTACCAATTTCGCCACCTCCGCTTGTGTCTCACAAAAATAGTTAAAAAAAATGAGCCTCCGTTGGGAGACTCATTTAATAAAGTTCTAAATATTGGATTATAAACCTACCAATACTTCATTTGCAGAACGGATATAGTCATCATTCTTTGCATCAGTCGCTAATTTAATACAGGTAGTTGCACTTTCTTTAGCACCGGCCTTATCACCTAACGCTTTTTGTGCTTTTCCTTTTAATAAAAACAACCAATATGCTTTTGCATTTGTTTCAATTGCTTTATTTACGTTGGATAAAGTTTTTGTGTAATCTTTATCCATATCAAAATAGAAATTAGCAGCAGCAGCATACGCATTCGAATTTACTGTAGTAGCAGCAAGTGTAGCTTCAACTTGTTTGCGAACAGTTGATTTAATATCTGTAGACACAGGAATATTAACAAGCACTTTACCCCATTTCAATCCAATGGTAGCAGATTCTGGAGTGATGTTTCCAACACCAATATAAAATGTTTCTGTAGTATTGCTTGTGAATTCAGGCTTAACTGTTAATCTTACCACATCTTCGGCTTCTTTATAATCAAAGCTTCCCCAACCTTTTGAATTAGTATTGAATATGATGGTCCACTCATTTTCACCTGGGATGGTAAATAATCCATAAGCCCCAGCTGGTAATACTTTGCCACCAATCGTTACTGCATCAGAAAAAGTAACTTTTGTTGCACCATTTGCGCCTGTGCGCCAAACTTGACCATAAGGAGCTAGCAAAGTGCCTTTACCAAAAACAGGGCGTCCCTTTAGGCTTGGTCTTGAATAAACAATTTCAATTTTACCTAAACCAAAATCCTGAATTAATGTTTGAGTTGGGCTAGCAGCGGGCATTTTTACTTGTGCGCCTGCCACCAAACTCATAAAAGTTCCAATAATAAAAAGTATTTTTTTCATCGTTATAATTTTAGATAACAAACCTAGATATTTTTTTGGGAATTATATGTTATTTTTTTTAAATGCAGGGTGGAATCGATCTAGGGTGTCCCTTAAAAATTCTCTATTTAAATGGGTGTAAATTTCAGTAGTGGTGATGCTTTCATGCCCTAACATCTCCTGAACCGCCCTTAAATCAGCACCCCCTTCCACCAAATGGGTGGCAAAAGAGTGACGGAAACTGTGTGGGGATATGGACTTGGTAATACCCGCTTTCCTGATTAAGTCTTTAATAATATAAAAAATCATGACCCGGCTCAGCCCTTTGCCGCGGTTGTTTAAAAACAACACATCCTCGTTGTCCTTTGCAGGCGTTTGATGCACCCGAATGGTATCCTTGTATAGTTTAATGAATTTAATAGCATCAGAACCAATAGGGACTAATCTTTCTTTATCTCCTTTGCCAATTACTCTTATAAAACCAACATCTAGGTATAAGCAGGATATTTTTAAATTAATAGCTTCAGTTACCCTTAATCCCGAACTATACATGGTTTCTAATATCGCTTTATTACGACCGCCTTCAGCTTTACTCAAATCTATTTGCGCAATTACTTGTTCAATTTCTTCGAAGCTTAATACATCAGGTAGCTTTCTTCTTGTTTTTGGAGAGGGGAGTAATGTGGTGGGGTTAATGGTGCAAATTTGTTCAAGCAAACAATATTTAAAAAAAGATTTGATACCAGAAATTATCCTAGCCTGCGAAGTGGGGGCCATCTCCATTTCTCCAATACATTGCATAAATGATTGCAAATGTTGTAAGGTAACATCCGCCGGACTTACTGGGGCATTTGTAGACACTAAATAGTCGGATAGTTTATCAATATCTCTTAAATAGGCTTCTACCGAATGATCACTTAATGATTTCTCAAGTTGTAAAAAAGCCTTAAATCCTTTTTTATAGACAGTCCAATGCATGATACTGATACAATAGATTTGATAGTTAAGCTATAATGATTTTATTTCGCGTCTGATTCCACTTCAGATTAAACATTATATGAAAGTAAATTTAAGGTCATTTAAGCAGAAAGTAAGACACAACGGTAAACAATTAAAATCTTTTTTAACTAAAACAAGCAAGCATAATTCAAAAGCATGGGAAGCCAATGCGGAAGAAATGAATAAAGAGGTTTGGCAGGAGGTAGATTGTTTAAGCTGTGCAAATTGTTGTAAAACAATGACACCCACTTTTACGCCTACAGATATAAAAAGAATTGCTGCGCATTTAAATACAACGCCTAAAGAATTTAAAGAAAAGTGGCTTCATTATGATAAGAAAGATAAGGATTGGTTGAATAAATTAAATCCTTGTCAATTTTTGAATTTAAAAACGCATAAATGTGATATATATGAAGTGCGTCCCGCGGATTGTGCCGGTTTTCCACATCTAACCAAAAAGAAGATGCCGGATTATGTGCATGTGCACAAACAAAATGTGGAATTATGTCCTGCCACTTATAAGATGGTAGAGAAAATGCAAGCATTGTTGCAATAGTATCAAAAATAAACATCTGTAATATAAAGTAAGTCCCACTCGTTTAATGGGGTTAACAATAATGCAGCGACATCAAACTGTAAATATTTCCATTGCGGATATTCATATTGATAATGCGCTGCTGCATTTTTTAAAAACTGCATTTTTTTTGAAGTGATGGCTTGCTCAGGAAAGCCAAATTGGTTATCTGTTCGGGTTTTAACTTCAACAATATGAAGTATTCCTTCTTTGAATGCGATAATATCGATTTCAAGATGCTTATAGCGCCAATTTCTATGTAAAATTTCAAATCCGTTTTGTGTTAGATATTGTGCGGTTATGTTTTCGCCCAAAAACCCAGTATCTTTGTTATTCATAATAATCAAGTATTAAGCGTAAACCTAACGGAATATAATACATGCAAAAAGCGTATAAATTACAAGGAAAGCATCGGCATTATGATTGGGGAGGCACCCAATTTATTCCTAAATTAATGGGGGTGGAAAATCCTAATAGTGAACCTTATGCAGAATATTGGATGGGCGCGCATCCTGCGGCTGTTGCAGAAATTAAAACGGAGCATGGTTTTGTATCATTAGATAAAATGTTGGCGGATCATGGGGCTATTTTATTGGGTGAAAAAACGCAAGCTAGTTTTGGGACATTACCTTATTTATATAAAGTGTTGGATGTGTCTAATATGCTAAGCATTCAAGCGCATCCCAACAAACAAAATGCCATCCTTGGTTATGAAAAGGAGGAAGCTGCAGGCATTGATTTAAATGCAACGGCAAGAAATTATAAAGACAAAAACCACAAACCGGAAGTGATGGTGGCCTTGAGTGATTTTTGGCTATTACATGGATTTTTAGCACCTGAATTACTAGCGGCAAGATTAAAAGATTTTTCTTATTTTAATTCATTGCAAGTTCATTTTAACAGACATGATTTTGAAGGGCTGTATCGTTATTTTATGCAACTTTCGTCAGCGGATGCTGATTTTATTTTAAAGCCATTAATGCTAGATGCAGTGAGTTCTGTGAAAAGTGGATCAATAGATAAGTCACATCCACATTGGTGGGCGAATAAATATTATGATGGCCAAATTCCAGATAAAAATATTGACAAAGGAATTTTTTCCATCTATATTTTAAATATTGTCCAAGTAGCAAAATACGAGGGTGTTTTTCAAGGAGCGGGATTACTACATGCTTATTTGGAAGGACAGAATATTGAGTTGATGGCAAATAGTGATAATGTATTAAGGGGAGGCTTAACGACAAAACACGTGGATGTGAATGAGCTAATTCAGCAGGTTAACTTTATCCCGACCTATCCTAATGTATTAAAAGGGGAGGCTTTGAATGAATATGAAACAACCTATCCTTGTCCTGTTCCAGATTTTGGTTTAACTAAAATCACCCTTGCTAAGGGTAAATCTTACACAATCAATTCAAGCGGATTGGAAATGGTATTGTTGACCCATGGTGAAATTCAGCTAGATAAGCTCGTATTAAATGCTGGTGAAGTGGCTATGTTGCCTGCAGGGCAAACGGTTGTATTGACTGCCAATAGCGATTCGGTATTGTTTAAAGCATTTGTCCCATAAGGTTATTCACATTTGAGGAAAATGTAAATTCTGCAATGTTAATTTGAATCCTTATTTTTGAAAAACCTAATTCATTTAATTCATAATTGGAGAAGGATAAACCCATAGAAAAATAAAAACGATGAGATTAAATAAACAAATAGTTATTGCTTTAGTGATCATGATTGCAACAAGTGCATTATATCGTGTAATGCCAGGACGTCCTTATGGTTTTGCACCACAAATTGCAATTGCATTATTTGGAGGATCTTTGTTTTCTAAACAAAAGCAATATGCATTTTTATTGCCGATATTATCTATGTTTATTTCAGATTTGTTATACCAAGTATTATTCATTTACCACTTGTCACCTATGGAAGGTTTTTATAGCGGGCAATTATTAAATTATGTTTTAATTGCAGGTACCGCAGTTTTTGGTTTTGGATTACAGAACAACAAAGTGTCAAAATTTGTGGTTGGCTTTTTGGCAGCACCCACTGTATATTTTTTAGTTTCCAACTTTTTAGTTTGGGCAGCAGGAGGTGGATATCACCATGCATTAAATTTAACAGGTCTCGTGCAAACAATGGTGGATGGTTTGCCATTTTATCCATATAGTGTTGCAAGTACCTTGGTATTCGGTGGCGTTTTATTTGGCAGCTTTCGTTTAATGGTGCCACAATATAAAACGGTATAATTGCCAATATCGTTCCAGTAAGCCTTGAAAATTTAATGTGAATACTCCATGTTGGGTAGATTGTAATTACCCTAGGTAACAATTCAACCTCAGTTACGCTTGCGCTGCTTCAAATGCAGTATCAATTTCCCAAGGTCCGTTATCGGCTGCTTGAGTAGCTAATTCATCACAGCGATTATTGAGTGGGTTGTTGGCATGCCCTTTTACCCAATGAAATTTGATACTATAAGGGCCAGCTATTTTGTGGTACTGTAACCAAAGGTCTTTATTTTTTTTACCTCCCTTGAAGTCAGTTTTTATCCAATTGTCCAACCATTTTTTCTCCACCGACTCTACCACATATTTGCTGTCGGTATAAATGTGAATGGGTAATTCTCTTTTTTTGATGGAAAGGAGGGCCTTAATTACACCTAATAACTCCATACGATTGTTCGTGGTTTTTCGGAAGGCGCCTGAAAGTTCTTTCATTTTCTCCCCCCATATCAATAGGGCCCCATAACCACCAGGTCCTGGATTTCCCCTGGAGGAACCATCCGTATATATTACAATTTTGTCCATTTATTTGCCCTAAGCACTTGATAATAAGCAATATACCAATTATTGGCCTTGAATATATAAATTCTATTAAGTTTTTACTTTAATGTGTTCGTTTTACACACTATTTTTTTATCTTTATGCCGCTTGATACAAATTAAGACCAAACGATTGAATTGCAAAATAGATTGATATGCAGCCTGTTGAATACGACAAGTCGGATTTGAAGATAACTATAGACAATATTAATATTTTAAAGAAGGTTAGTTTTCATTTAAAATATCAAACGACCTATGGACAGGTGATTTATGTTTATGGGGATCATCCACTATTAGGGAATAACCTGATTGAAAAGGCAATACCGCTGAATTTTTTAAACGATACTTATTGGGGTTTACATTTGGATTTTAGTGATTATCATGAATATGATAAAATTACCTATCATTATTTTATTTTAAATCCCGATGGAACTAGGGTATATGATTGGGGTAATGACAAGGTATTTAATCCCAATAGGGTAACAACAAGCAGTTTGGTATTAATGGATGCTTGGAATTACACAGGTTACATTGAGAATGTTTTTTATACTGAGCCATTTACTAATGTATTGCTATCACCTACATTAAAGCAAAAGCCATCCAATGGCATTCAAAAAAACACCACACATATTTTTAGAGTTAAGGCGCCTTTGATTACAACAAATCAAACTTTGTGCATTGTGGGTGCTTCAAAGGAATTAGGAAAATGGGATGTAAAAAATCCAATTCTGCTCACTAAAATTATGGAATCGCCTTATTTTGAAGCGAGCATGGATTTAGAGAAGGCGGTATTCCCTTTTGAATATAAGTATGGCGTTTTTGATTTATCAACTAATGAATTTGTTTGTTTTGAAGATGGAACAAATAGGGTTTTGCCAAAATCAATTACAAAAGATCAGTTGGTAATAGTAAATGATGGTTTTGCGCAATTATTAAATACAAATTGGAAAGGAACAGGCGTTGCAATTCCTGTTTTTTCATTACGATCAAAGCAAAGTGCTGGTATTGGAGAGTTTTCTGATTTAAAATATTTAGTGGATTGGTCAAAGAAAATTGGATTAAAACTAATTCAACTTTTACCACTGAACGATACCACTGCCACTCATTCTTGGTTGGATTCTTATCCTTATGCAGCTATTTCTGCATTTGCGTTACATCCCATGTATTTAAGGTTGCAAGAGGTTATTAAAAAAGACCAAACTAATTTAATTGCGCCTTTCCAAAATCAAATGGAGCAATTAAATGCATTGCCTGAAATTGATTATGATGGGGTGATGCAATTGAAATGGAAGTTGCTAAAAATTATATATACTGAAAATGGAAAAAAGGATTTAGCCACTGCTGGTTTCAAAAAGTTTTTTAAACAAAATGAACATTGGTTGGTTTCGTATAGTGTATTTTCCTATTTAAGAGATTTGCATGGTAGTGTGGATTTTAATTCTTGGCCAACTCATTCAAAATTTGACCAAAAAGAAGTTGATCAATTAACAGGGGCAAGATCAAAAACATATCATGATATTGCTTTTTATTATTTTGTACAATACCATTTGCATTTACAATTAAGCGAGAGTGCAAAATACGCCCATGAAAATGGCGTTGTTTTAAAAGGGGATATCCCTATTGGTGTATACCGCTATGGTGCAGATGCATGGCAACATCCTGATTTATTTCATATGGATATGCAAGCAGGAGCACCGCCAGATGATTTTGCTGTGAAGGGACAAAACTGGGGATT
>Ga0209107_10001249_pt1 | contig 14215 bp, 12 predicted proteins | sample LakErihyJuly2011_2_FD_187460 | JGI IMG/M metagenome (GOLD analysis project Ga0209107, IMG submission 187460) | Freshwater microbial communities from dead zone in Lake Erie, Canada - CCB hypolimnion July 2011 (SPAdes) (version 2) | ecosystem: Environmental > Aquatic > Freshwater > Lentic >... | reverse complement strand
TCCCTTAATCGAGATAGTAAGTGAGCCCGAAATAAGAAGCAGTGAAGAGGCATACGAATACGTAAGTGAAGTTAGGAAATTAGTCCGCTATTTAGGGATTTGTGATGGAAACATGGAGGAAGGTTCAATGCGCTGTGATGCCAATATATCTATTAGAGAAACTGGAACTACTGCATTTGGAACTAAAGTAGAGGTTAAAAACATGAACTCAATAAGCAATGTTAGAAGAGCCATTGAGAGTGAAATTATACGCCAAACGGAGATGAAGACCAAGGGTGAAGAAATTGTATCTGAAACCAGAGGTTTTAATGCCTTAAAAGGCAATACTTTCAGCATGAGAAGTAAAGAGGCTGCTAATGATTACAGGTATTTTCCAGAACCAGATCTACCCCCTTTTATAATTACAGATGAATTTTTAAATCAAATAAAAGTGAATCTTCCACAACTTCCGGAAGAAATGTACTTGAAATTCAGAAATGAATTTGGACTGTCTGAATACGATGCTCAAACAATAACCGACGATAAGCAAACGGCTTTATATTATATAGAATTAAGTAAGTTTTGCAAAAACTACAAAGCAGCAGCCAATTGGGTTCTAGGAAGTGTTAAGTCCTTTTTAAATGAAACAGCAAGCGAGATAGATGATTTCAAATTAAAACCGGAATCATTGTCTGCGCTGATTGCTTTAATCGACGAAGGCCTATTAAGCAATACTGCGGCATCTCAACAAGTGTTCCCAATGATGTTAAAGCACCCTGAGAAAACGCCACTTGAAATTGCTGAAATTTTAAATATTATTCAGTCAAATGACAGCAATTTAATTGATTCTGTGGTAAAAGAAGCTTTATCGAAATACCCCGATAAAATTGCAGAATACAAAACAGGAAAGAAAGGCCTATTAGGTTTGTTTGTTGGAGAAGCGATGAAATTAAGCAAAGGCAAAGCAGATCCAAAAGCACTCAACAAAGCCGTTGCAGATGCTCTTGAATTGTAATTAAACCTACAACGGTAGAGAATCTTCCGTCCTTTTGTATCTTCGGAACATCAACGTTGCCATAATTATATTTACAATCACTAGGTTTCCGAGTCCTAAGATGAATATTTGTGAATCATAATCAAATTTGAGTGAATTAATAATTCTTTGTGACAAAAGAACCAATAAAACGATAGTGGCAATTGCAACAATTCCAGCCAGAACTTTACCAAATTTTAGATCATTCAGAAACAATTGCATGTGAAACAAAATGATGAGAATAACAGCAGGAAAATTAACACTGTTGCTGTGTTCAATATTTATTGAATGGTAAAACCATAAAACAGAAACCATAATAAAATAAAACTCTGGAATCCATTTTAAAATGAAATATGGTTGTTTCATACTATTGTTTATTTTTTGTTGACGTGTTTCAAAAATTTAAATTTCCGCCAATTAAGCGCAGCAATGATAGAATTTAAACTAGAGATATCAAAATATATTTTATAAAAAAGTATCTTTACTTAAGACCAAGAAACAATTATCCTTCCTTCTAATACTAACATCCATAACGTATAACGTTTATCCAAAAAAAACAAGCTGAAGTTGTCGAACGGTAATTAAAATGGAGAAACAAATAAGCTGAATGCTTGATATTTTTTGTCCTTTTCAGACAAAATTGGAGCACTTACAGCCCAATCAATAGCAAATTCGCGGTCGTCCCAGGCCAAGCCACCCTCAGATTCTGGATGGTATGTATCGGTGCATTTATAAGAAAAAATTGTATGGTCTTGTAAAGTTGCAAAACCATGAGCAAAACCCGGTGGGATGAATAGCATTAAGAAATTTTCTTCACTCAATTCGACAGAATAACTTTTACCATAAGTCAATGAGTTTTTTCGAATGTCTACAACGGCATCCTGGACGGCACCTTTAATAACCCTTACCAATTTGCCTTGTGCATGCGGTGGTGCTTGAAAATGTAAGCCCCTCACAATACCTTTATTTGAAAGCGATTGATTGTCTTGGGTGAATTTCTCTTTAATACCTATAGATTCAAACTTTTCTTGATTAAATGATTCGAAAAAATAGCCTCTTTCATCTTTAAAAACTTTGGGTTTAATTAATATCAACCCTTTAAAACCCGTTTCAATCAATTCCATATGCAAAAATAAGGGCTTAACACTAGAATTTAAACCAAGATTTAAAATAGTCATCCACAAGAATTTGACTTCAAGTTTTGAAGAATAAAAAGTAAGTTTGCATAAGAAATGAAGCTTATTAAATCTGTCTTAATTGTTATTGTCTCGAGCTTATTGCTGTTAAGTTTGTTTGGCCTTTATGTATACAAATCGCCTGCGCTAAGTATCGGTAAAGAAAGTTATGTATTTATTGACAGTGCAGACAACATTGAATCTATTAGCAAAAAATTAGAATCAAATTATGGATTGAAATTTCCATTCATTTTTGAAAGAATATCTGAGCGAATAAATTTAAACAGATGGGTAAAAGCAGGACGATACACGGTTAATCCTAGCATGAACCTTGTTGAATTAGCAAAGATCTTTAGAGAAGGAAAAATGAAAACGGTCAATTTGGTTATAAGACCACTAATCAGTTTGGAAAAATTAGCAGCCCTTTGTGGCCAAAAGTTAGAAGGTGACAGCAGCGACTTTTATAAAATCCTCAATGACACGGCATTTTGCCAAAAATATGGCTTTATAAAAGAAACCATATACGCTATGGTTTTGCCTGATACCTACAATTTATATTGGCATACAGAAGCAGACGAATTAATTGTTAAAATGGCATTAGAATATCAGAAATATTGGAATGCTGAACGCAGGGAAAAAGCAAAAGCACTAGGATTATCAACCATTGAAGTTTCAATATTAGCCAGTATAGTTTCCAAGGAAACCAATAAAACCGATGAAATGCCTGTCGTTGCGGGCTTGTATTTAAACCGTTTGCAGATGGGCATGCCATTGCAAGCAGACCCTACCATTAAATTTGCGTTAAATGAGCCGGGCTTAAGAAGGGTATTAAAAACACATTTAAGCATAGAATCTCCATACAATACATATACAAACAAAGGGTTGCCCCCAGGGCCAATATGCATCGCATCAAAGCAATCTATTGATTGCGTTTTAAATGCCACAAAACACGCCTATTTATATATGTGTGCCAAAGAAGATTTTAGTGGATACCACAATTTTGCAAAGGACTACAATGTACACTTGCAAAATGCCAAACGTTACCAGAAAGCACTGAACAAAAATGGAATTACAGAATAAAAAAACACTTACTGAGGCAGCTGTTTGTTTTTGTTCTTTTCATACAACAAACTATCGAACTTTATTGGATCAACCTCTGTTTTAGGTGCAATAATTTTAATTTTAGGTTTGTTGTGTATGAATTTTACATACATAAACAAAGCAGAGCCCACAAATAAAGTAAAAAACCCAATCAGAACTCCAAGCTTGATAAATTGATTTTTCATAATGGATTAAAAGCTTCTTCCAATTCCAAACAACCATCTACTTTGCACAAATCCTTTATCTGAATATGGCGCTGTATTTAACACAAAAGGCATATCAAATCTCAAGGTAAATGGCTGTATTAGATTGCGTTTCCCCCATTTGGAAATGGTCAAACAAGTGCCAATACCAGCATCCATTCTTAATGGAGATTGGACAGTGGTCGTCAAGTTGCTATTGTAAAGAATGCCTGCATCTGCAAACGCATAAGCATCCATTTTTAACCAATTCCTTGTAATTTTAGGTGCAAATTTCACAAAACGGTCGAAGTCTATTTCAACAGAAGCAGAAACACCACCATTGCCTTTGTATAGTTGGTAAATTAAATTGTCTTTGGTAACAGGCGCTAAATATCCTGCATAACCGCGTAAGTTGAGCCCACCACCAATTTGAAAATGGTTTGTACTGCTGCCATACCCTAAGTATTCCTGAGGAATCCAGCCGCGTGAACGGGTGAATTTACTTTCCAACATTTCCTCCATATTGGCGGAAGCTAAGTTTAACATCACCTCTTCTGGAATAGCACTTCCTTCAATGTGTTGGAAGTAGAACCTAGTTTTAATGTCTAATTTTCCAAAATGGGTATTGTTTAAAACCTCCAATTTAAACGAACCATAAGCGTAGTCTTTTGTTAGACTGCTGCCTCTCAATGAAGACTTAATTATTCCATTACCTCTTTTGTAGCGGTAATTTCTGTTGAAATCGATAATTATGCTGCTGTTGCTTTTTAATTCTCTATTCAAACTAGCCGCAGAAGGCCAGTAAACACGCGCATTGCTATCCATCGAGATGGATTTAAAATGTATGTTTACAAAGTTTTTCCCAAACGTTTTTTTAAATCCTAAATCATCATAAAAAACACCGTCTAAAAACCTTGTATCCCAATATACATGAGCATCTCTTCCAAGTAAATTCGAGTAGTGCAATCTATAAGAAAGTGGGGATCTAACAGAAGTCGTGTATTTTTTTTCTGCGCCAATTCCAGAGTTGTACCAAACATTAAAATCTAGTACATGTTTAACTTTGGCATATTCTATGCGCGAGTGCATGCCTATTTTCATTCCATCAACGGCATTGAACCAGAGGTCTGGACGCAGGTACACGTTTTGATAATTAAAGCTAGACGTTTGAGCTATACCTTTATCTAATCTCACCTTTGAAGGCAGTGCGTAATTATTGCCTTCCATACGGTTATCCAATCGGTATATATCAGCCAAACGATGGGTGGTATCGATTTCAATGGTTTTAATTTTTTTGTTCAATACGATTGTATCCAAGTATTTTTGGTTGAGCAAGCCCCAACCTTTCCAAGTTTTGAGCACAGTCCTACCCTCTTGTTTGTTAAAATATGTATTGGGTATGAGGTATTCGTAATTTTTATCGCTTTTGTCTTTAACCGTTAAATCGATCGGCATTTGCATGTCGCCTTTGCGTTTAAGTGCGATTTGATAATAATACTTGCCATCGTTCGAATTTCGTTTTATTCTCTGGTAACCAATAAGTTTGTAGTCGATTGACTTGGTCGTTTCCATCCATTGATCGAAAAACCAATTCAAATCAACTTTACTGTATTCAATTATTGCTTGTCTAAAATCCTCAGGATACGGGTGGGCAAATTTCCATTTGTTAAAATAGTGCTTCATTGCGCTCAGGAACAAAGTATCACCAAGCACATATTGAAGATTATACAACATGGTAGCGGTTTTGTAATATACGTGTCTGTAACCACCTCCATGACCAACTGCAGATCCGAAATCATCACTATGGGTATTTAGAGGCTCATCGTTTTTATTTAATGCGTCGTTTAAGTATCCATTGTACACAGATTGTTCATCGTAAGAATTGGCATGCATTGGAATGTTGTTGTAACGCTTAATGCTCCAGGAGGTTAAGAACTGGGTAAATCCTTCATCGAGCATGGCTCTGTAGGTTTCATTGTTTCCAATCATACCAAAAAACCAATTGTGCCCAACTTCATGTGCGATTACGTATTGATGACCTGGCCAATTTCCGCCATTTAGCGTAATCATTGGGTATTCCATGCCATCGCGGGCATCCGCTGCAACAATCTTCGGCCATCCATACATTCCAAAATCAGTGCTGTAGGTCTCAACGACTTTGGCTACAAAAGCAGCGGTTGGGTACCAGTATGGCGCATTTTGTTCTTGAGCCAATGCAATACAACGTATACCTTTCCAAATGACTTCTGCCATTCTGTATGTTGGGTCGGCGGTGAAAGCAAAGTCATGCACATTCTCTGCATGGTAAATCCATGTTTTTCTAGAACCAGCTGGAATGCTGTATTTATAATTGGTAGGCACTCTTTTGGTTTTTCCGTCGGCCCCAATTTGTTCAATAGAATAGTTGGCAATATCCAAACTTTTTCGAAGCTCTTCCGGCATCACTTTCGCTTCATTCTGAAGAGAACCTGTAGCTTCAACGACATAGTTGGATGGAAAATTCAACTGCACATCAAACACCCCATAATCGCCATAAAATTCTTTGCCGAGGTGTTGATCGGTTTCCCAACCAAATTTTCTATCGTAAACACAAATTCTTGGGTACCAATGCACACCATCAAAATGTTTGTTGATTCCATCGGGAGAGAAAGTTTTGAAACGTCTTCTCATGGTACCATTGTCCCAAAAGGTTCTAAAATTTATAGTAAAGGTTATTGATTCACCGGGTGCTAGGGGTTTTGCGAGACATGCAATTAGTATGGTATTATCAATTACATAAGTTACGGCTTGTCCATTTATTTTAAATTCATCAATTAAAGTTCCCATTTTGAGGGCTTCATATTTTCCAAATTTTGTTTCTTCGTCATTTACTTCATTCAAAGCATGCGCGTAGCTTCCTGGTTGAAAGGCATTTTGATACAAATGAAAATAGACTTTATTTAAAACATCTGGGCTGTTGTTGTAATAAACCAAAGTTTCAGTTCCAGTAATTTCATCTTTCACATCATCAATGTTGGCTTGAATGGTGTAATGCACGTCTTGTTGCCAATATGCCGCATTGGGTTTTCTATTTTTCCAATAGTCTTTGTATTGGAATACGGAATCCGCTTTTAGAATGAAAGGCGTGAACAAAAGAATGCATAATAATTTTTTCATATTATTTGATTGTAAGATGCGAAAATAAAGAAAATAGGGAAATAAAAGGAACTATTTCAGAGCAAGTAAACGGTGCAACTCGTTTCTGGTTTCCGGGTCATTATAACGACCAGAATATTCAGAGGTCGTTGTATGGCTGCTGTTGTCTTTGATACCGCGACTTGCAACACAAAGATGTTTTGCATTAATAATTATGGCGACATTATCGGTACCTAGAATTTTTTTCAATTCATTTGAAATTTGCATGGTCATGCGCTCTTGAACTTGAGGTCTTTTTGCAAAATATTCGACAATTCTATTGAGCTTTGACAAACCAATTACTTTACCGTTTGGAATGTAAGCAATATGTGCGTTTCCGAAAAAAGGCACAAAATGGTGTTCGCAGTTGGTGTAGAAATGAATGTCTTTTTCGACAAGCATTTCATTGTATCTAAAATTGTTTTTAAAATGGGAAACCTCCGGTTTGTTTTCTGGGTTGAGTCCCCAAAACATTTCCTTTACATACATTTTTGCGACGCGTTTAGGCGTCCCATTTAAACTGTCATCGTTCAAATCAAGTCCAAGCGTTTCCATTATTGCTTTGAAATGTTCTTGAATAATTTCAATTTTTTGCTCATCAGTCTTTTCGAAAGCATCATTTCTCAATGGTGTACCAATGTGAGAATCGTCAAAATCGTGGTCGTGGTCTTCTATGTGCATATTATTGGCCGTCAAATTCGACGTAGTTATTTTCAGTTTCATATAGTTTAACCTTTACTTCTAAATTTTCAGGAAGTTTGGCCCTCATTTTTTCCCATATCACAATGGCTATATTTTCGGCACTGGGATTAAGCGTTTTGAATTCGGTGGTGTCTAGATTTAAATTCCTATGGTCAAATAAATCGTGAACTTCTGATTGGATTAAGTTCTTTAATATTTTGGTATCGATAACAAATCCAGTAATCGGATCAACCTCCCCTTTTACACTAAGTTCTAATACATAATTATGACCATGGTAATTTGGATTGTTGCATAAACCAAATATTTCTTTGTTTTCTTCCTCGCTTAATAAAGCGTTGTGAAGTCTATGTGCTGCATTAAAATGCGCTTTTCTAAACACGGATACTTTCATTTTGATAATTGTTAAACTATTTAAAAGTGAAATAGTTTTGGGATGAGCAAATTTAATTAAAATCACAGTAAAATCTTATCTTTAAAATCGATAATCTGTAGAATCGATTGTCTCAATGGCCGAGACAGTACTTCATAATCTTGTTTATCTTTTATTACACAAAAAAACAGGTAAAAAACAACATAAAATACTGTATTATAGATATATAACTAAAATATAATGAAAATTTTAAACTTACTGTTGTTTAATTATTTACTCACTTCCATGGATTACAATAATTGATTATCAACACATTAACTACTGTAAATCGGTAACTATTTGCTTTATATTGGTATAGAGATTATATATAAGTATCTCATTTAAAAGACATTATTTTATCGTTTAAGAAAAATAAAACAAAAATTAAACAAAAATAAAAGCGTTAAACACAATTAACCTTGAGATTTGCTCCCATGAACCCCACTAGTCATTTTGCTTTGGATTTAAACTTTGAAGAAAAATTGAAAACAGAAAGTAAAGCGCTTAGGACTTTGGCATTGCAATTAACCAGAAACAGTGATGATGCTAAAGACTTGGTGCAGGAGACGTATTTAAAAGCGCTTAGATACAAAGACAAATTCCACGAAGGAAGCAATTTGCGTGCATGGTTATTTACAATTCTAAAGAATAGTTTTATCAACCAGTATAGAAGAATGTCTAAAAGAAACACTTTTATCGACACAACAGACAATACTTACTTTTTAGATTTGCCATCACACAAAACTGACAATGATGCTGAATTGAAATTTATACGCAAAGATTTGGAAAGGGCCATTTCACAATTGCCTACCGATTTGAAAGTAACGTTCATGTTGAATACAGAAGGTTTTAAATACCAAGAAATAGCCGACGAGTTGAGTATTCCAATTGGCACTGTAAAAACCCGTATATTTGTAGCAAGAAGAATTCTACGTCAAAAACTTCATGTGTATGGCGAGGATTTCGCAACGCACAAGACGGTTAATGAATAACTTATATTTATGGATAAACTTGGGAACCATCTTGTTTCCTCTCATTTTGTCTTTTGACAAGAAAGTTTCCTTTTATAAATTCTGGTCTCAGGCATTTCCAGCAATTGCACTAACAGCTGTATTGTTTTTATTTTGGGATCAATGGTTTGCCCAGATGCATGTTTGGGGCTTTAACTCAATATACCTCTGCTCATACTACCTCTATGACCTTCCAATTGAAGAAGTTATGTTTTTCTTCACTGTGCCATATGCTTGTATTTTCATTTACGAATGCTTGAAGGCCTATATCGGCAAAAGCGAAACTTTCGAAGAATTATACCGTTGGTTTACCCTCCTGTTTTTTGGCATTTCCTGTTCACTTTTATATTGGTATAACGACCATTTGTATACTGCTTTAACCTCATTGTTTTTATCCTTGCTTTTGGGAACGCATCTAATGGTAATTAAAAGAAGGTATATGAGTTGGTTTTACTTTGCCTTCGTTGTATCTCTAGTACCAATGTTAATTGTCAATGGTCTTTTAACGGCATTTCCTGTGGTGCACTACAATGAGGCAGAAATAACAGGATTCAGAATAGGGAGTATTCCAATTGAAGATTTTTTATACAACATGGCCATGTTGGCAATGTGTATCGGATTGTACGAATGGTTTAAACGTCTGAGTCATCGACGCCAGTTACACCCCCAGAAACAATCATCTTAAATACATTGGTTGGGTTTGCGTTTAATGGTTTTATTTTTTCGTTCTTAACGAAATACAAATCACCCACAAAACCATAAGATTTAGGAAAATAAACAGCCGCAAAACCTTCCAATCCGATTGATTTCAAGTCTTTTTTGGTTATAAATCCGGCTTTATAAATACCATCGGCAGCCAATTCAACGATAACTGGTTCTGAGAACTTTTTCTTCTCGCCAACAAAAGCTTCCATGATATCTTTTACCGAGGAATAAAGAAACTTAATGCCTGGTGTTTTTTCCAACCAGTCGTCAAACCAATCGATAAAGGGCTTGGCAAAATAAGAGGAACCTATAAATCCTACAAATAAAATAATAGAAAGTATGATTAATATACCCAACCCAGGAATGTGGTCCTCGCCCAAAATATTATCGATAGTTTGGAACAACCAAACAATAATTGCAGCAGTTGCAACTAGAGGAATAGAGATCAATAAACCTCTGAAAAAATACTTTAAAAACCTAGTAATAAGTTTTTGTTTAACGCGTTCGTGTCTGAGTTTGTTCATTATAATTTTAATAAATCCAATCCTATATCTTTTCTGTAATATTTATCAGTAAACTGAATAATTTCTGCATTTTTCATTGAAGTAGTTAACGCTTCTTGAATAGAATTACCAGTGGATGTGATTGCCAAAACCCTACCACCATTTGTCTGAACAATTCCATCCTCATTTTTCGTTCCAGCCTGGTATACTTTTGAATCCATAATTTGCTCAAGTCCATTAATTTCATATCCCTTTACAAAATCTTCCGGATATCCTCCAGAAACTAAGAAAACAGTAACCGCAGTTTGCTCATCAATATCTAAATTCACTTCATTAAGACTGCCTTTACACGTTGCAAGCATTAATTCGACTAAATCCGTTTTCACTCTATGCATTACAACTTCTGTCTCTGGGTCGCCCATGCGGCAATTGTATTCGATCACTTTCGGTTCGCCATCTACATTCATCAAACCAATAAATAAAAAGCCTTTGTAGGTAATCCCATCGTTTTTAAGGCCTTGAATGGTTGAAATAACTATTCTATGTTCTACCTTATCGATAAAAACTTTATCGGCGAAAGGCACTGGAGAAATAGCCCCCATTCCACCGGTGTTTAAGCCTTGGTCGCCCTCGCCTATGCGTTTATAGTCTTTTGCAGAAGGCAGCATTAAATAGTGTTCGCCATCGGTTAGTACAAAAACAGATAATTCAATTCCATGTAAAAACTCTTCAATGACTACTTTGGAACTAGCAGCACCAAATTTACCGTTGAGCATTTCTGCTAAATTATTTTTTGCTGCTTGCAAATCGGTTTCAATCAAAACACCCTTGCCAGCGGCCAATCCATCTGCCTTTAAAACATAAGGCGGTTTTAAAGATTCTAAGAAAGCATATCCTTCATCAATATTGTGTTTTTCAACGGTGCAATATGCCGCAGTGGGAATATTGTTTTTTTGCATAAGGGCTTTTGAAAAATCTTTACTGCCCTCTAATTGTGCGCCGGCTTTATTCGGCCCAGCAATTAAAACCTTGCTTAGTTTTTCATTGGATTCTATAAAATCGACTATGCCAGCAACCAAAGGGTCTTCATTTCCTGGAACAATTAAATTAATTTGATGTTCGATGCAAGCATTTTCGATGGCAGTAAAATCTAGAGGAGATATTGACAAATTGGTTCCACATTCTGCAGTTCCAGCATTTCCTGGCGCAATAAAAAGCTTATCACATAAAGGACTTTTACAAATCTTATCTGCAAAAACATGCTCTCTACCACCACTCCCAAGAATCAAAATATTCATATTGCAAAATTATACAAAATCCACGCTTGAAATAATGAAATTCTAAAATGTGTAAATGTTTTTAATTCAGTAGAAAAATTTCTTTAGAAACAAAAAACCTTGACATTTCTATCAAGGTTTTTACTTTGGTGCCCAGGACCGGAGTCGAACCGGTACGGGGGTGAACCCACAGGTGTTTGAGACCAGCGCGTCTACCAATTCCGCCACCTGGGCTTTTAAAGGGATGCAAAAGTATTCATAAAATTTTGAAGTTCAAAATTATTTACAGGCTTTTTTGAGTTTTATTTTTTAACACATTTGGGAGGTATATGAAATTAAATTGTAGTATTGGATATGTTTAAATCGCTGTTCCTATTGTTTGTGTTTTTATTCTTCAGCCATGGCATTCAAGCCCAAACGCACAAAGATTCGATTACAAGAAAATATTTAATCTGCAAGCCAAAGGCTTTAAATTAAAAAAGAAACATTTGAAGCTCTTATATCCCAATAATTAAACGAGATTTTTAGTCTCATCGGTTTCATTTTGGTAATACTTTAAAGCTGCCAACACCGCCATAAAGCCCCAAAGTGGAACGGCTATTTTGTCGAAGTCGCTAAAATTATTTAATAAAGCATGGATGAAATAGGTAATTAAACCAAGCACTGTAGCGGTGGCCAAACTCCTTTTCCAAGACTCTTTATTCTCATCGTAAGCCACACTCATGCCAGTGAATATGGATGCTAGAAAAACGCCCAGCCACGATAAAGCACCCATTAATCCCATTTCAGACAATGCATTTAAATATTCGTTATGGGTATTGCCCAAATCGCCACTGTTGGTGCTTATGAGGGTTAAACTCTCTGGTCTTTGAAATGGCGCGTATTTAAATGTGTAAGTTCCTGGGCCAAAACCAAACACCGGTTTTTCTTTGAACATCAGCACTGCGCATTGCCAACGGTTGAGACGCTCGAGGTTTGAAGGGTCTGTACTGATATTAGAAACAGAGGCAGCATGGGATTCTAAATCGTCTGCACTCCCCTGCTTGTTGCTTTCCAGGCTGTATAATATTTGGTCTTGTTTGATTATTGCCACAGCAACTATTAAGGCAAAGGCAAGCATCAAATGTTTGAACTTGACTTTGAATTTCATAATGATATAAAATCCTATGGCAGCAATCAAGCTGATCCAAGATGCACGGGTAAAGGAAAATATAATACCTAAAATGAGCACCAAGGCTATACCTGCGAAAACCAGACGGTGAATTGTTGTAAATTTAAACCAATTGCCGCGGATGGCAAATACCAGTGCTATAGGAACAAAAAAAGTAATGTAGGCAGAATAGATGGTATGGTCGCCAAAAAAAGGCTGCATAATGGAATACCCCCATCCTCTTGAAAACCCTTCAGCACCGTGTTTTAATAAAGTAAAACCGACCACCAGAGCGGTTCCATAAAGCATGTATGAAAAGTAACGGCGGATGTAGTTTTGATCTTGGAATATTTTAAACAAAAAGAAAAAGAAGACAGAGACGAACCATAGTCTAGCCAATAAATATTTAATAGAAACAAAAGGCATGGTGCTGTTAAGTGCAGACAAAACCATCCAAAACAAATTGAGTAAAATAAAAAGAACCAATGGCATTTTAATGAATTTCAATTCGAATTTTCCAGTTAAGACTTGTTGAAAAATGTACATTACAAATACGATCCAAATCATTGGCTCTGTAGGAATAGAAAGACCTAAGCCACCACCAACATCATTGATGAAAACAGATAAGGGAACCAGAAAACAAATCAGCAAAACATAAAAAGCCGGTTTATAATAACACAAGAAAAACAAGCCAAGCGCAAAAGGCAAAAGTGCAACCAGATAAAAGTCCATCAAAATGCCTACAATACCAATAAGTATTGACAAAGCACCAAAACCGAAAATCAGTTGATTTTCTTTTTTAGACAATATGATTTTGGAAAAGCTCAAGCTTTCTTTCTAAGTTTCTCGTATACAGCGAAGAAAATCGCAGAAAAACCAATGGTACAAATTAAAGAAACGAGAACAATCAATTTGCGAACCGGATAAGCGCGTTGTTCAGCAACATCAGCTCCACTAACAGTAAATTTGTTGTTTAAAGTTTCCTTTACATCCACTTCGGCGCGCTCGTATTTTGCTTTTAGGTCGGACAATTTATCCAATTCTAATTGCAAGGTTTCAGTTAATGCAGTAAATTGACCACCAAATTGAACCAAGCTTTTTAATTGGTCAATCAAATCGCTCACCTTATCCATTTTTCCAGCAGAACGTGCCTTATATATTTCTTCGTTCAAGGCTCTAGATTGCTCTTCATAGTTGGTTACGCCTTCGCTGCCAAGCTTTTGAAGTTCTGTTTTAATGTTGTTGATTTCATTTTCCTTTGCTTGCATTTGACGCTTTACAATATCTAAAGCAGGAATAGCAACTTCCAATTGAATTTCGTTTTTAATTGAATCGTATAAATCCAATATACCGTTTGCCATCTTGGCAGCCATTTGAGCATCCTCATCCATTACATCCACGCGAATAGATAAGTAACGGGTGCGGCTAAAACTGAAGTTAGCCCCAATTTTGTTGGCCAGCTTTGTTTTACGCAAACCACTTTTAGGGTCGATTTTATAGTGCTCCAACAAATTGTAGTTTCTAACCAAACGCTCTGTTAATTTAGATGATTGTAATATTTGAAGGGCTTTCTCAGCCTCTTCTTCTGCTCCAAATTCAAGAGGATCTTTTTGCCTTTGGTTAAGATCGGTCAACAAAGCATTTGAAATCGAATTATTTGTTGTTGGATAAAACACCACGGTCGATTGGTATTTTGGAGTCAATGTAAAAGAAATAATAGACGAAACGATAATGGAAACAAGTCCAAGAATAATTAACTGTTTTCTCCACCTGGAAAATAAAGCGACTACATCTTTGAATGTAATGAGTCCGTTG
>Ga0209107_10001248_pt1 | contig 14216 bp, 14 predicted proteins | sample LakErihyJuly2011_2_FD_187460 | JGI IMG/M metagenome (GOLD analysis project Ga0209107, IMG submission 187460) | Freshwater microbial communities from dead zone in Lake Erie, Canada - CCB hypolimnion July 2011 (SPAdes) (version 2) | ecosystem: Environmental > Aquatic > Freshwater > Lentic >... | reverse complement strand
ACATGTATTGATTTTGAGCTAACTCTACCTGTGTTTTTGCTTGGGCAGTTTTTGCATTTTTTGAGAAAATATCCAGTATGAGCATGCTTCTATCCAGAATTTTAACCTCTTTAACAACGCGCTCAATATTTCTGATCTGTGAAGGACTTAATTCATCGTCAAAAATAACCATATCTGCCCCTTCTACTTTAACCATAGTTTCCAATTCGCTTAATTTGCCTTCCCCTAAAAATGTTCTAGGATCTGGATACTCTAAATTTTGAGTCACTCTGCCCTTGGTAATTGCTCCCGCAGTGGTCGTTAATGCCTCTAATTCATCTAAATACTCCTTGAGGTGATTTTCTTTGTCACCCTTGCGATGCACGCCAACTAGAATTGCTTTCTCTGTCTTTACATCGTTATAAAAAAATGCTGGTTTCAATAAATATATATTATTTTTGTAATCAACTACAAACATAGTATTTTAGCCCTTTATTTCAGGCATTTAGTGAAAATTTACAACAAATTAAATTGGCTTGGTTTTATTATTGCTTTGTTGGCTTATACAGCTTCACAAAACTGCTTTTCCCAACAAATTCTGTGGGCCAATAAAAACAACCTTGACAAAAAAACAGATTTCACCAAAGTTATAGGTCAAAATAAATTTGGAGTATATGTCTTAAAACACAGAAACAGTAGTTTCCGTCGCTACTTTATAGTTGAGCATTTTGATAAACGAATGAATCTTTTAAAGAGTAAATCCTTTAAAATACCCAATTCTGAATTAGAAAAAATAGTTGTAACACCGAACAACATAATAGCATTTTCTAAAGAGTACTCTAAAGGCCATTTAAGCCGATTATTTTATCAAACAATCGATTCTAACTTCAATGTTTCTGAAGCATCGACAATAGTTAATTTTACCGACCCTGAGCTGGAAATGTCAGATTTGCGAATTGAATACAATTCAAATAAAGATAAATTTCTGATTTGGTATCTAAGCAGCGACAATGAAAGCAGTAATTTAAATTCATTTATTATTCAAAACAGACAAATTAGGCCGAATTTTATTCCATCGATACCATACAAACTAGACAATCTATTTATTGGTGATGCCCTTATTGATGATACTGGAAATCTTTACCTTATTTATTCAAAATCTGAAAAATTTAAAAGCAAATTGGCTTCAGATTTTGAACATAGATTTTTAGCATTTAACATATCCAATAAATCTAAAATTGACATTAAGCTCAATGAAGTCAATACATTTTTTAGTGCATACAAATTATCATTCAATAAAATTCTATCAGAAGTTATAGCCTTTGGCCTAATAGGGCTAACAGACGAAGACGAAAATAAGGGCTATTTTGCGACAACAATAAACTGCCAAAACTTCGCAGTCAAATCAAAATCATACCATGATTTCGACCGCAAATTAGTGGGCCAAGTCCTCGGTCTAAAAAACGAGCAAAAGGGCGAACAACTCAATAAATTTAAAATAAAAAAGTTAATACCTAAACTTGATGGTGGCATGCTCGCAATTTGTGAAAGAATGTTTATCACAACACAAAGCGATGTCTTTTATGTCAATGGAATACCTCAAAGCACTTATGCAAGAATATTTAACAACGATGAGGTATTGGTGCTTGATTTAGATTCAAATGGAAATACAAATTGGTTTGACATAGTTAACAAAAACCAATCTTCAATAAACGATGGTGGATACTACAATGGTATTGTAATCATGGTGAATGATGCGGAGATAAATATCCTTTACAATGATAGACTAAGCGCCAACGCAGATATCATACAGGTATCTTACAAATCGAATGGCGAACATTCTAAAAAAATTCTTTTAAATAATGATCAATATTATGCTTTACTTATTCCATCGGAATACAACCAAGTTACCGCAAATAGCATAGTTTTGCCAATCAATCAGAACCGAGATTTCACTTTTATAAAACTACTTTATTGATACGTTTATTCTCATATACTTTTAACCAAACAATACTCTTTTTGTTTCTTTTTACGGTTGTAATTAGAACCACAGGTCTTTTTGTGCCGTATATTAATACCACCCAAACTGTAAATATTAGTTATTTATCAGAGTTCTTTCAATTGCTGAATTATTACCCAATTATTGGATTTTTAATCTCTACTATATTTGTATTTTTAACCGCTTTGATGTTTAATACGATTTGCGTTAAACACGAACTTATTATTTTCCCTTCATATCTACCGGCCTATTTCTTCGTATTGCTCAACTCAGTTTTTGTAGATCAATTTTATGCTGGTCCTGTAATATTTGTAAACTTTTTTATGATTGTCTCACTCGGTGCGATTCTAAATCTTTTTCAATCAGAAAATCCAAGCATTTCAATCTTTTCGGCTTCTTCGTTAGCAGGCTTAAGTGCTTTGCTAAATATGACCTACGTTGCATTTTTCATCGTAGTCTTAATTGGAATAAACACTTTTAGACCGTTTAATTTCAGAGAAAATATCTCAGCTTTAATTGGATTCTTATTGCCCCTATATGTTGGCACCATGTTCAATTACATCATAAACGGCAGCTTTTTGCCATTTTATCTCTTTTTCCCAGATTACGGAAATTTCAACAACCAATATTGGGCGCTCTACTCAGCACTGCCAAGTGTCGGATTGGTTGGTGTTTTAGCCTTCTTTAGAATGTACCGAAATTTTTTCAGAAACTCCACCAAGCAAAGAAGATTTATTCAATTCATGATGATTTTTCTTATAACCACATTGGTTTTAATGACCACAGGAAAACAAAATCCAAAGCAGGAATTTTCATTCGTTACAATCCCTTTAGCATTTGCTTTTACATTCTACTTTGCCAACAGCAAAATAAATATACTTAAAGAAATTGTTAATCTGCTCTTAATCGTTTCCATCATGTATTTCAGATGGTACCATTAATTTATTTGCCGATTGCCTTTAAAAAATCAGCATCCGTTGGTTTTACAGTCGAAGCAAAGTAATACACCAATTCGCCACTAGGACTGATGATAAACTTATTGAAATTCCATTTCACCTCAAAATCACTAGAACCATTCAAAGATTTTTGAGTTAACCATGCGTACAAAGCATTTTGATTTGATCCTTTAACATCTAATTTTTCTGTTAATGGAAAAGTAACGCCATAATTTTTCTCACAAAAACTACCTATTTCTAAAGCAGTTCCTGACTCTTGGCCTCCAAATTGATTGCAAGGACATCCTAAAACAACAATATTGCTGTCCTTATATTTGCTATAAAATGCTTGTAAATCCTTGTATTGAGGCGTGAATCCGCAGGCACTTGCAGTATTTACTATTACAATATATTTGCCTTTGTAATCCGCCAACTTGATCACCCCTTTTCCGTCTAAAGTGTTTACACTAAGATCATAAATTGATTTGGTGCTTGTAGTGGTGGTGGTTGCCTCTGCTTTTTTTGATTTTCCAACAAAGCAGGAAGTAATTAAACTTAATATTCCCATGAGATAGATTGTATTTTTCATTAATAATGAACAAAAATAGATAATAAGTGTTTTAAAAAAAGTAAAATGGAAGAAAATGACGACTTTATTTATGATCCGTTAAAGAGCGATGCTATTTACCAAGGGGTAGATAAATTCTCGCCAATAGCTCTGTCTGTATCTTCTCCCAAGATTGAGCCTATTGATAAAAGATTGCTTAAAGCAAATGCATATGAAACGATGCAACATCAAGCCCATCAGCAAATATCAATGTTGAAAAAACAAGCTGATTTAATTATTGAACAAGCAAGACTAATTGAAGAAAGGTTAATCATTTCTAGGCAAATATATGAGGCCGATCTAAATTTTGAGCCTGTCATAGGAACCGTTTACCATGTTTATGAAAAAAAAGGTAAAACTGTTCTATCTATCATTTCGCCAAATGAATGGGGCAAGAAACAGGCATATGAAAGACATGTTTGTTCTGCTAGATTATTAGCAGACAAAAGTTGGGAACTGTTGAAATAATTTAAAAAATCCTAGCTTAATTATCCTATATCTTTGTCCTCGGTGGGACTAATTCGCAAACTAGCATCTCAAACTGCAATCTATGGTCTAAGCTCTATGCTTGGCAGATTTATCAATTTTTTATTGGTAATTCCGCACACACAGTATTTAAAAACTGTGAATTCATATGGTGATATCACCACCATCTTTTCTTTCATGGCCTTTTTTAATGTCCTTTTAACATATGGCATGGAAACGTCCTATTTTAACTTCATTAGAAATGGGAAAGATTCAAAATTGGTCTACAGTATTGGCCAAAAAAGCATTTTATTCACTACATTAATATTCGCTATTTTTGTCTACATTTTTGCGCCACAGTGTGCTGATTTCATTGGATATGAAGGACAAAAAGAGTATATTTATATATGCCTAATTTTTTTGGTATTTGACACTTTATCTGCATTGCCTTTTGCGCGTTTAAGGTATGAAGAGAAGCCCCTAAAATATGCCTTAATCAAATTGCTTAACATTGGCGTTAATATTTCTCTCAATTTATTCTTCTTAAAAGCAACACCCAATGTCTTAGCCCATTTTGACCAAGTATCATTGATACTGATTGCAAACGCAATAGCCAGTTTTATTTCCTTTCTAATTCTTGCACCAATTGTTTTTCAAATCAATAAACCCTTCGATAAAACGCTTTTCCAAGAAATGTTAAAATATGCATGGCCTTTAGTTTTTGTTGGCTTTGCGGGTATTGTCAATGAAACACTCGACAGAACACTGCTAAAGAAATTGCTGCCTGCCTCAGAAGGTTCCTATCAGAACGGTATTTATGGCGCATTTTATAAACTAACCATGGTTATGACCATGTTTGTCCAAGCATTTCGATTTGCCGCTGAGCCATTATTCTTTAAACAAAAGGAATCCAAAGATTCAAGAGAAAATTATGCTTTGGTTATGTATTGGTTTATTGCAGTTTGTACTTTTATTTTCCTGGCATGTGTATTTTTTGTTGAGCCATTGGCACATTTGTTTATTAAAAATGAAGCTTTTTTCGAAAACCCGAATGGTTTGTACATTGTACCGATTCTGCTCATAGCCAATATGTTCCTAGGTATTTATTACAATTTAAGTGTTTGGTACCGGTTTACAAATAATACCCGGCTTGGCGCCATATTGGCAATATCTGCTGCTGTTCTAACCATATTCCTTAACACTGCCCTAATTCCAATTTGGGGCTTTGTTGCTTGCGCTTGGATTACTTTGCTTGTGTATGCACTGATGTGTGTTGCATCCTATATTCTTGGGCAACACCATTATCAAATACCCTATTTTTTAGGCAAATATGCCATACTGATATTTACTTCAGTAGGTATTTGGTTATTGTCTAAAGAAATAGTGGGTCATATTCATGTCAAAAGTTTAGAAATAACAATATTATTGGCCTTGCTTACGTTGATGCTGTTGATAATTTGGATGTTACAACCTAAGAGAAAAATTACTTAAATTTGCAAAACCTTTACTATTTTGAAAATTAAGATCATAAATCAAGGACCTTACCCTACTCCAACCTACCAGACTGAACAATCTGCGGGCGCTGATTTATACGCTAGCATTTCAGAGCCATTATCGATTAAACCATTTGAACGTGTTCTGATACCAACTGGGTTAACCATCGAACTGCCATTAAATTTCGAAGCGCAAATTAGGCCAAGAAGTGGTTTGGCATTCAAACATGGAATAACTGTGCTTAATTCACCCGGTACAATTGATGCTGATTATAGAGGTGAAATTAAAGTTTTGCTAATAAATTTAGGACAAATAGAATATCAAATTCAACCTGGAGAAAGAATTGCGCAAATGGTCATTTCAAGCTGTATACAAGCAGAATTTCAAATCCAATCAGAACTCAGTGTTACTGAAAGAGGTGAAGGTGGATATGGGCACACAGGAAATAAATAAAATAGAATTTAAATGAGTGGAATGAACATAATAATCCCGATGGCTGGCATGGGCAAACGCATGAGGCCTCACACCCTAACGGTCCCAAAACCGTTAATCCCTATTGCTGGAAAACCAATTGTTCAAAGATTGGTTGAAGACATTGCTGCCGTTTGCAATGATAAAATAAATGAGGTTGCATTTGTTATAGGCGATTTTGGACCTGAAGTTGAAATGCAGTTATTAAGTATTGCAGAGAGCATTGGTGCAGAAGGCAGAATTTATTACCAAGACCAAGCTCTAGGCACTGCGCATGCTGTAATGTGTGCTACCCCTTCGCTAACCGGCGAAGTAATTGTTGCATTTGCCGACACCCTGTTCAAAGCTGAATTTGACATGGATAAATCAGCAGATGGCACCATTTGGGTGCATAAAGTAGAAAATCCAAGTCAATTTGGTGTTGTTATGTTAGATTCAGAAAATAATATTTCTGACTTTATTGAAAAACCAACTGAATTTATTTCTGATCTTGCAATTATTGGTATTTATTATTTTAAAGATGGCGATAATTTACTCGATGAAATTCAATACCTAGTGGACAATGATATCAAAGAAAAAGGCGAATATCAGCTCACCAACGCTTTGGAAAACATGAAAAACAAAGGGCTGGTATTTAGGCCGGGTGAAGTTGAAGAATGGCTTGATTGTGGAAATAAAGATGCAACAGTTAATACCAACCAAAGAATTTTGGAAATTAAAAAATCGGAATTCGACAATACCGCGTTAAGCAAAGCTGGGGTAAGCATTATTGAGCCATGTTTTATTGACAAGGAGGTGATTTTGGAAAATTGCACAGTAGGACCGCATGTTAGCATCGGTATGAAAAGTACAATTAAAAACTCTACCATTTCAAATAGCATTATTCAAACCAATTGCAATATCGAAAATACTTCGTTCACAAATAGTTTAATTGGAAACCATGTAAGCATTAAAGGCAATTGTAATGAGTTAAGCATTGGCGATTACAGCACATTAAATTGATTTCTATTGAAAAACAGATTACATATTGCTTTCATGATTTTTGCATCAGGAAGTATTCTGTTTTCTGAAGGTTGTCAACTACTTTATAAAAAAAAAGTACATTCTGATGCTTCCGGCAATATCAAACAAGTAAATTTTGATGATTACTTTATTGATGCTTGCACCCAATTTGGAAATGCAAATTATACCTTATCCATTAAAAATCTAGAAAAATGTGTAAGTATAAAACCAGATGAAGCCTCCGTTTATTACCAATTAAGCAAAAATTACAACGAATTATCTAACCCGAATTTAAGCTTGCAAAATGCAATGAAAGCCTATAATTTGGCTCCAGACAATCCTTATTACAGTTTATGGTATGGAGAAAAATTAAGCGAAATTGGCAATTTAAATGAAGCTGTAAAAGTGCTTTCACAAACTTTTTCTAAAAACACTAAAAATGAGCAAGTTTTAAAAGCTTTGGATGCATTGTATGTGCGCAACACAAATCCTATTCAAGATAGAATTGATATTTGGTTGAAATACAAGTTAAACGCTGGTTATAAACTTAATTCGACACTTAAGCTTATTGAATTTTATATTCAAATTAAAGATTTTGCATCCGCGCATTTATTATATGATGAAATTAAAAAAGCAAGCCCTCTGAAGTATAAATACTACATTGATGATGCAAACCTTTATCTTCAAGAAAATGATGAAAAACGGGCTTTTGAAAATTTTGAAAAAGCAAGAGCACTCAATCCCGATAATTTCAATCTTAATTATTCATTATTCAAATTAAAGGCAGAAAAAAAAGCAATAATTGAAGCAAATACTTATTTAAATAATGCCTTTTCCGACCCATTAACAAGCCTGGATATAAAACTAGATGTTTGCAAACAAATTAACCAAAAGATCAATGCAGATACTAGTTATCTAGTTTATGCAAATGCAATAGCGCTTTGCTTGGTTAAAAATTATCCTGACAATCCTAAATCTTTATCAGTAGCAGCAAAATATTTTGAGCAAAACAAACAACTAATGGATGCATTGGTGTGCTACACAAAAATTAATGAAATAAGTCCTGGCATGTATGATGCTTGGCTTGGCGCCATTAAAATGTCTTCTGAACTTAAGCAGCATTCCAATACAATTGATATTTCAAACAAAGCATTGGAATACTATCCAAATGTTGCGTTAATATACTTGGAGGCAGCAAAAGCTTGCAATGCAGTTAAGGAATACTCGAAAGCCATTGAATTCGAAAAAAGTGGACTGAGTTTTGCTTTTGATCCAAGTGTTAAAGGCAAATTGCTTCTGGAGCAAGGGATTTCATATTTTAAATTAAAACAATTTAAAGATGCTGAAACTACCCTTCAAGAAGCGCTAAGTCTAAACGACAAAGATCCAAATTTATTGGATCATTTAGGAAATGTATTTTATGCATTGAATTCTATAGATAAAGCAATTGAATATTGGAAAAAAGCCAAAGAACTAGGGCTTGATTCAACAACAATAGATAAAAAAATTAATAATGGTAAATACATTGAACAATAAAACAATTGGAATCTTCTTAATGTTAATTTTACTTGCATCTTGTGCGGGCAAGAAAAATAAAACAAGCGGCCCACCCGTTGTTAAATTAAACATTGATTCAAGCATACACAATCCTACAGCCACTGACATCCTCTCATTTACTTTAAAACCATGGACTTACTTTTCTTCAAAAGTTGACTTAGAATTTAGACAAAATGATGGAAAAAAAATCAACGCCAATGGCAGCATTAGAATGTATAAAGATTCTTTAATTTGGATATCAGCCGGAATGTTCGGCATAGAAGGCTTTCGAATACTGATTAATAAAGATTCGGTGATCATTCTAAATAAATTAGAAAAAAAATACTTCATTTATAAAACAAGCGAATTCAAAGGATTATCTGATGTAGCCCTTACGGTTTCTCAAATTCAAAATATAATCACTGCCAATCCTATTTATGCGCTAAATTTATACCAAATTACTATGCAAAATGATGCTCAAATTTCTATTCAATATCCACAAAAAAAATACAATACATCGCATGCTTACAACAAGCGATCCTATACAATAGATTCAAGTAATTTGGTGGATAATTTAAAACCCAATAACGCTAAAATTAGCTATTCAGAGTATGCTGTATTTAACGCACACAACTTCCCTGTCTTTACCTATATACAATCAAAGTTTAACGGTAAAAATATTGAACTAGAATTAAAATATTCAGATATCGATTTTGAAACACTTTTAAGTTTCCCATGTCAAATACCTTCCTCATATGAAAAAGCCAATTAATAAAATTCTATTCATCGTCTTCTTCTTTGTTTTTATCTTTAACACCATAGGACAAACAAAAAAAGATTTGGAGAAACAGCGAAAAAAGACTGAAGATGAAATTGCTTTAACAAAAAAAATTCTAAAAGAAACCAAAAATAAAAAGCAACAAAGCCTTAGAGAAATAGTTACAATTTCGAGACTAATTGAGAAAAGAGAAGAATTAATCAATACCATTAATGAAGAAATAATCTATGTTAACAAAGACGTTGAAGGCAAAAAAAATGATATTGAAAGACTCAATAGTCAGATTGACTTTGAAAAAAAGAACTACGCTAAAGCAATCGTTCAATCCTTTAAAAGTAAAAAAGTATACAACAACTCACTTTACCTCTTTGCTGCAAAATCATTTAATCAATTGTTTCTTAGATTCCGATTTGGTGCCTATTTAAATGCTGCCCAAGAAAAGTTTCTTTTTAGAATTAATGAAAATCGAAATGAGCTAGAAACCATACTTCAAGATTTACTAGGGTTAAAGGTCTCCAAAGAAAAATTAGCCACCAATAAAAAGTCTGAGGTTAAAGAACTAGAGCAAGATAAAACCGAAAAAAACAAAGTAGTTGTTGCTCTTTCAGGTAAAGAATCTGAATTAAAAAAGAACTTGGAAAAACAGAAAAAAGCCAAGGAAAATTTAAATGCACAGATTAATGCTATTATTGCCAAAGAAATTGCTGCTGCTAGAAAAAAAGCAGTGGATCAAAAATCAAGCACCAATAAAAATGATGGAAAAGTTGCAGACAAAACTTCGCCGCAAAATAAATCTGAGAGTTCGACCCCAAGTGTGACCCCTGAGGTTAAGCAGTTGTCTGATAACTTTTCTGCAAACAAAGGAAGATTGCCTTGGCCAGTTGAGAAAGGGTTCATCAGCGAGCGGTTTGGGTCGCATGCACATGAAAAACTTGATCAAGTAACAGTTCAAAACAATGGAATAGATATCCAAGCAAGCAGTGGATCAAATGCACGTTGCATTCACAAAGGAACCGTAACAGCTATTATTAATATCCCTGGAATGGGCAAGGCCGTTATTGTAAATCATGGTGAATATTATACTGTTTATTCTAAGCTGAAAGATGTGAGTGTGAGTCAAGGACAAACAGTTGCTTTAAAACAAATTATTGGCAGTATTGCCGAAGATGAAGATGGGGCAACTGAAATTCATTTTGAAATTTGGTTAAACCAAGACAAACAAAACCCTGAGCTTTGGCTCGCTAGATAAAAATGGAAAACAAAGAAATTAAAACAGTAGGAATTGCAGGCGCTGGAACAATGGGCGCCGGAATTGCAATGGTTTGCGCACAAGCAAATTTTAAAGTTGTATTGTTTGATATCAACCCCATCGTTCTTGAATCGGCACAAAAATCAAATCTAACAATTTTAAATAAAATGCTGGAAACTAGCCGAATTGATCAAAATGTGTACAATTCGTGTCTTGAAAATATAATTTATAGCAGCAAAATATCTGAGTTAAAAGCAGATTTGATTATTGAAGCGATTGTTGAAAAACCAGACATTAAAATTTCTCTTTTTCAACAACTAATTGATTTGAATGGGGAGGAAACAATATACGCCACCAATACGTCCTCTATCCCAATCACTCAAATAGCCGCTGGTTTAAGTTTGCCTCAAAATGTCGTGGGCATTCACTTTTTCAATCCTGCACATATCATGAAACTGGTTGAAGTGATTAAAGGTGCTAAAACAGATCAAAATGTTGTAAACCGGTCGGTAAATTTTGTACAATCAATTAAAAAACAAGCCGTTATAGCAGCTGATGCACCTGGTTTCATCGTCAATAGAATTGCGCGATTGTATTACGTTGAATCCCTTAAAGCATTGGAGGAAAATGTGAGTGATTTTCAAACAATAGATGGAATAATGGAATCCTCTGGTTTTAAAATGGGGCCATTTAAATTGATGGATTTAATCGGGGTAGACACTAACTACTCAGTCACTGAAAGTCAGTTTAGGCTATTTAATTACGAGGCGCGTTTTAGGCCGAGTAGAATTCAGAAACAAAAAGTAGAAGCTGGTCTTCATGGCCGAAAAACCAAAGGAGGATTTTACAATTATGAATAAAATAATTATTTTAACTATATTAGGCTTAACAACCCTAATTGCTTGTCAAAAAAACAATATCAACAATGATCCAATTGCTGACGTACCCGTAAACATAACCATCAACATGGCACTGCCATTATACAGTCATTTGTTGAATGAGGGCACATTTATATACTGGGATGGCGGAGTTAAAGGCATTGTAGTGGTTCATTACCAAAATGACGAGTATTACGCTTTTGATAGATCATGCAGCTATCAACCAAGCACTTCATGCGCAAAAATTGAAGTCGACAGCTCATTTATGGTGTTTAGATGCGGAAATACTCAAATTACAGGTTTTGAAAAATGTTGCGATTCAAAGTTCTTTATGAATGGGCAAGTCCTTAATGGGCCTGCAACTTTTGGCCTTAAACAATACCAAGTTATTAAAAACGGAACCGAATTGTCCGTAAAAAATTAAAAAAAAATTAAAAAAAATCTTTATTAAGTAAAACATTTTAATATATTTGTCGGGTTATATCAACAAATCACTATTAAAAAGCAGCTTATGATAAAGAGAAAATTACTAGTTACCATCATTGCACTATTGTCTGTTAATCAGGCTTTTTCGCAATCTGCAGAGAGACGACTTGGAATAGAAATCAACGGTGGAATTAATGAATATCAGGGTGATCTTGGATCTGCCTTGTTCTTTGCTAGAAAGCCAAACTACCAAGGAATTGGCGCATCAATCAGTTATTACCTTACCCCAAACATTGATTTATCTTTCTTTGGCTCTGGTGGTGATGTAGGATACTTTACTGCTCTCCCTTATGTAGATCCTGAATTTAAATACGTTCAATTCAGAACCAACTTAGCTACTGTTAATGGTGGCATTCGTTTTAAGCTATTAAAAGACAAGCCATTTACGCCATATATCATGTTGGGTTTAGGCGGTGTATACTTACATAGCAATGTAAGCCGCGATCCTAACTCATACACTGGTGCTGCTGGTAATGCTGCGGTAGGTTTTGGTTTCCAATACAGTGTAAATGAAAAGTTTGGAATTAGATTACAGTCTATGTACAACTATACATTTAATGATATTTGGGATGGTGAACCATACGCTTATTTAACGCACACTAGAAACAAAAACAATGATTTGTTTGCATTTCACTCCCTAGGTTTCTTCTACAACCTTCCTTATGGCGATGCAAGTATGTCTGGTGGTGTTTCTCAGAAAGACAAAGACAAAGACGGTGTGCCTGATGCACTTGATAAATGTCCTAAAACACAACCTTGGCAGTTACCAGTTAACGAAGATGGTTGTCCTAAAGATTCTGATTTGGATTCAATTCCTGATTATCAAGATTCATGTCCTTTCAACTTTGGCCCACGTAAATTCAACGGTTGCCCTGATAAAGACAATGATGGTATTATAGACATCAAAGACCGTTGCCCTGAAAAAGCTGGTCCAGTTGAATTCCAAGGTTGCCCTGACACAGATGGTGATGGTATTTTAGACATTGAAGATGCTTGCCCTGCGGTTAAAGGTCCTAAAGAATACAACGGTTGCCCTGACTCTGATGGTGATGGCATTGAAGACAAAAAAGACAAATGTCCAAATGTTGCTGGATCTAAAGATGGAGAAGGCTGCCCTGATACAGATGGTGATGGTGTTTATGACAACAGAGACGTTTGTCCAAATGTTGCTGGTATAGTTGCCAACAAAGGTTGCCCTGAAATACAACAAGAAGTAGTACGAAAAATTGCTCTTGCTGCCAAAGGTATCAATTTTGAAACCAAAAGCGATGTAATAAATCCTGAATCTTACGACGACTTAGATGCCTTAATTAAAATACTAAACGAATATCTTGAGGCGAATGTTGCAATAGATGGTCATACTGATAACGTTGGCGATCCTGCTAAAAATAAAGAATTGTCTCAAAAACGTGCAAATGCAGTTATGGCTTATTTGATTAACAAAGGTATAGCAGCAATGAGATTAACAGCTACTGGTTACGGTGATTCTCAGCCAGTTGCAGACAACAAAACCAAACCAGGTCAAGCTAAAAACAGAAGAGTTGACTTTAAGTTAACTTACTAAAATTTGGTTTTAAAATATTTAAAAGGCAGGATTTTATCCTGCCTTTTTTTATATCCAAATATTTCTGAAAGGGGTTGCTTTTCTATTCCATTTTCTGTTCCAAGTATAATTTGGGCGATAAAAATCCTTACTTAAACATTCTGAATGGTGTTTTGATTGAACATTAAATCAATTTTACATTTTCAGCGAAGGCTCCAGCTGTATTCTTTAATGTTTAGGCATCATTTAAGCCCTTCTTGGGCTATTTAATGCTAAAAGATTAGCAAAGATGAATCTCAACCATAATAGCCTCTTAAACCAAAACTATACTCAATAAAAAAAGCCTCTATCAAACGATAGAGGCTTTTAAATACTGTTTAGATAATTAATCCTTTTTAGTTGCTGCTTCGGTTTTCTTTTTGCAGCAAGCTGATCCTTCGGCCTTATCTTTATCGCAAGAACTTGATGCTGCTTTTTTGCAACAAGATTTCTTGGCGCATTTCTTCTCTGTAGAAGCTGCGGTGGTTTTCTTTGCGGTACTGTCATTTGTAACAACAGCTGCCGAAGATGGCTGATCTGCTGCTGGTTTAGCCACTTCGATAATCGTTTTAGGCTTTGAATTGGAAGTTGTATTTCCTGCTGTATTGTCTTGGGCGCTAGCACTGAAAGACAATCCTGCGATTAAAACGATGCTTAAAATTAACTTTTTCATATGTTGTATTAATATTATTTATATTTAAAATTAGTCAAAAATCAAGCCAAAGTGGCAACCACTGTTTCTCCACCTTTGGTCT
>Ga0209107_10001245_pt1 | contig 14236 bp, 11 predicted proteins | sample LakErihyJuly2011_2_FD_187460 | JGI IMG/M metagenome (GOLD analysis project Ga0209107, IMG submission 187460) | Freshwater microbial communities from dead zone in Lake Erie, Canada - CCB hypolimnion July 2011 (SPAdes) (version 2) | ecosystem: Environmental > Aquatic > Freshwater > Lentic >... | reverse complement strand
CCCGCCGACGTCACCTCCGCCCTTCAGTCCCAGTTCCCGCACGCCACACCGCGCCCGAGTGGCGACCACCCGGCGTTCAACCTGCCCATCACGGAGGCTTTTGCCGCGCTCAAGTTCCTGCGGGATGAATTCGTCTACGACTTTTTGGTGGACGTGACCGCTATCGACAATGGCGTCGATGCATCCCCGCGTTTCACCACCATCTGGCACGTGTATTCCACCACCGGGCACGGCTACGTGCGCCTCGCCGCCGATTGCGCAAGTGATGAAAATCCGCTCTCCCCCAGCGTTGTTTCCCTCTGGGCCACGGCAAACTGGCATGAGCGCGAAGCGTTCGATTTGTTGGGCATTGTTTTTGAAAACCATCCCGACCTTCGTCGTATTTTGATGTGGGACGGTTACCCCTACCACCCGCTGCGCAAGGATTTCCCGCTTGCCGGCATTCAGACGCCGCTTCCCGACCTTGAGGTGGGTGAACTCACGGGAGCCTCAGTTAAACCGGCGCCTATGATGGGTGGTCCATTTGTGGCCTCCTCGGGCGAGATGAATATGACCGATGCCGAGCCCAGCGCGAAAGACGAAAGCTGGAATGAGCGCAGCGAAAAACCCGCGTCCGCTTAACCTGCGTCCTTCGCACCGAACCTAGCCCAACCCGCACCCTTTTCCGATGGCCACCGAATACGCCTTTCCCGATAGCGCCGCCAAGAACGCCGATGCCGCCGCGCAGGAGTTCCAGACCGAAAAAATGTCCCTCTCGATGGGACCATCCCACCCGTCCACGCACGGTGTGCTTCGCCTCCAACTCGAACTCGACGGCGAGATCGTGACCCAGTGCGATCCAATCCTCGGATACTTGCACCGCGGTGACGAAAAGATCGCTGAGAACATGACCTACAACCAGTTCGTGCCCTATACGGACCGGTTGGACTACCTCGCCCCGCTGGCCAACAACGTGGCCTACGCCATTGCGGTTGAAAAACTCGCCAACCTTCAGGTACCCGCACGCTGCGAAGCGATTCGCGTTATCTGCTGCGAGCTCGCCCGTATCTCGGCCCACTTGCTCGGACTCGGTGCTTACGGCATCGATGTCGGTGCTTGGTCGGTGTTCCTCTATTCCTTCGAAGAGCGTGAAAAACTTTACAAGCTGTTCGAGGAGCTTACCGGCGCCCGCTTCACCACCAGTTACACCCGCATCGGCGGGGTGGCTCGCGACGTGCCCGAGGGATGGAACGACCGAGTCGGCAAGTTCTGTGACCAGTTTTTACCTATCCTCGAAGACATCCTGAGCCTGCTCACCCGCAACAAGATCTTCACGGATCGAACCCACGGCGTGGGAATTATCTCCAAGGCTGACGCCATCAGCTACGGCCTGACCGGGCCGAACCTGCGCGGCTCCGGTGTTGCTTTTGACCTTCGCAAAGACCGGCCTTACTCGGGGTACGAAAAGTACGAGTTCGATGTTCCCGTCGGCGCCAAGGGTGACTGCTACGACCGTTACCTTTGCCGTGGCGAGGAGATGCGCCAGTCGGTGCGTATCGTTCGCCAAGTGCTAGCCAATTTCCCCTCGGGCTCCTTTTACAACGAGGACGCGAAGAAGATCTTTGCCCCACGCAAGGACAAGGTGCTCACCAGCATGGAGGAGTTGATTAACAACTTCATGATCACCACCGAAGGTCCGCAGATGCCGGCCGGCGAGGTGTACTTCGAGGCAGAGAACCCCAAGGGCGCGCTCGGCTTCTTCATCGTCAGCAAGGGCGGCGGCGTCCCTTACCGCATGAAGATTCGCAGCCCCAGCTTCTGCAACATCTCCATCCTGCCCAAAGTTTGCCAAGGCAGTTTGGTTTCCGACACCGTTTCCATTCTGGGGTCCCTCGACTTCGTGATGGGCGAGTGCGACCGGTAAACTCAGTCCGACTATTTGGCCCACGAAACACACGTATAACCACCAAACCCATCGTACATTCCGCCGATTCGACCCTTCGTGTCCTTTCGTGTGTTTCGTGGGCAACCCTCCTTCTTTTTTCAGTCTCGATGAATCTCAAGCCAGAAACCTTCCAGCGTATTGACGAAGTTATCACGCATTACCCGGTGAAGCGGAGCGCTACATTGCCGCTCCTGCACCTCATTCAAGAGGACGTCGGCCACATCTCCGACGAAGCTATCGCCTGGATCGCGCAAAAACTGGAGCTGCAGCCGATCAACGTGCTGGAGGTCGTCACCTTCTACCCGATGTTCCGCCGCGCGCCGATCGGCCGCCGGCACATCAAGGTTTGCCGCACGTTGTCTTGCGCCCTCAGCGGCGGCTACAAGACCTGCGATACCTTTGAGAAAGAGTTTAGCACCCACCGCGGCGAGATTTCACCGGATGGTGAAGTCACCGTCGATTTTGTCGAGTGCCTCGCTTCCTGTGGCACCGCCCCCGTCGTCATGATCGACGAAATTCTCCACGAAAAAGTGGACGTCACCAAAGCCAAGCAGCTCTCCGCGCAGATCAAAGCCGAAGCCGCCGCCCGCAAGTAACCCTTACGCTCATCGCCATGCCTGCTCCTGAACAACTTCGCATCATTTTCCAGCACATCGACGAGCCCGGTTATACCAATGACATCGACTGCTACCTGCGCAACGGCGGCTACGAGGTCCTCAAAAAGGCCGTTGGCCGCAAGCCCGAGGAGCTCATCGACGAGGTCAAGAAATCCGGCCTGCGCGGTCGTGGTGGCGCGGGTTTCCCCTGCGGCGTAAAGTGGGGTTTGGTTGACCGCAAGAGCGGCAAGCCGATCTACCTCATCGTCAACGCCGACGAGTCTGAGCCCGGCACCTTCAAGGACCGTTACATCATGCACCAAGATCCGCACCAGCTGATCGAGGGCACCCTCATCAGCTGTTTTGCGAACAACGTTAAGCAGGCGTACATCTACATCCGTGGTGAAATGCCCGAAGGTGCCCGCATTTTGGAGAAAGCCATCGCTGAGGCCCGCGCCAGGAACTTCGTTGGTCCCAACATTCTGGGTACCGGCTACTCTTGCGAAATCTACGTCCACCGAGGTGCCGGTGCCTACATCTGCGGCGAGGAAACCGGTCTCATCGAGTCGCTTGAAGGTAAGCGCGCCAATCCGCGTATCAAGCCCCCGTACTTCCCAGCCGTCCTCGGTCTTTATCAGTGCCCGACGATCGTGAACAACGTCGAGACGCTCTGCCACGTTAAGTACATCGCCGAACACGGCGGCGAGGCTTACAGCAAGATCGGCACGCCCAACAACACCGGCACGCGTATCTTCTGTGTCTCCGGTCACGTGCAGCGTCCCGGTTATTATGAGTTCCCCGCAGGCACCATCACGATGGGACAACTCTTGTATGAAGTCTGCGGCGGCCCGCTTCCTGGTCGTACATTCAAGGCCGTTATCCCCGGCGGTTCGTCCGCCAAGATCCTGCGTTTCGGCGAGCGCTTTAAGGGCAAGCGCAAGGTCGGTGCTGAGATGGTCGACTACGATTGGGGCGTAGAGGACGTTCCCATGGATTTCGACTCCTTGGGTATGATCGGCACAATGGGCGGCTCCGGCGGTGTGATCGTCATGGACGACACCGTCAACATGGTTGAAGCCCTCGCCAACATTAACGCCTTCTACTCCCACGAGTCCTGCGGCCAATGCACTCCCTGCCGCGAAGGCTCCCTGTGGATGAAGAAAATCTCCAGCCGCATGGTCCATGGCGACGCCCGCCCGCAAGACGGTGCGTTACTCAAGAGCGTGGCCGACCAGATTCCCGGCCGTACGATCTGTGCCTTCGGTGAAGCGTGCTCATGGCCGACCCAGAGCTTCATCGCGAAGTTCACCGACGAGTTTAACAACTACCACGAGGCTAAGAAACAGCCCAAGCCCGCCGCCGCCAACGTCCTCGTTTAATCTGATTGTTGCCCACAAAACACACGAAAGAACACGAAACCCAGCAGCCCAATCCACCGTTAGACCATTTCGTGTATTCCGTGTGTTTCTTGGGCTAAACCTCCTTTTCCTTTCTCAATGATCCAGTCAGCCAAACCCGACCTCGTCACCGTCAACATCGACGGCATGGAGATCGCCGTGCCCAAGGGTACCAACGTCATCGAAGCTGCCCGCCTCGTCAACGTCGACGTGCCTCACTACTGCTACCACCCGAAACTCGCCGTGGTGGGCAACTGCCGCATGTGCCTTATCGAAATGGGCATGCCCGCTGTCGATCCCGCCACCAAGACTCCGGTCATGGATCCGGCCACCGGCAAGCAGAAGATCAACTGGATCCCGCGCCCCCAAATCGGCTGCGGAACCACCGTTTCCCCCGGCCTGCATGTTAAGACGACTTCGCCGATGGTGAAGGACGCCCGCGAAGGCGTGATGGAGTTCCTCCTCATTAATCACCCGCTCGACTGCCCAATCTGTGACCAAGCCGGCGAGTGCAAACTGCAGGAGCAAGCCACCGGTTACGGTCGTGGTTACTCGCGTTTCATCGAGCAAAAGAACGTAAAGCCCAAGCGCACCCAGCTCGGGGCACGTGTGACTCTCGACGACGAACGTTGCGTGCTGTGCTCACGCTGCATCCGTTTCTCCCGCGATGTCGCAGGTGAAGACATTCTTGGTTTCGTTGACCGCGGCAGCTACTCCACGCTGACTTGTCACCCTGATAAGAAACTCGATCACAACTACTCGCTCAACACGGTTGATATCTGCCCGGTCGGTGCGCTCACCTCGACGGATTTTCGTTTCAAGATGCGCGTGTGGTTCCTCAAGCAGAGCAATACTATCTGCACTGAGTCCTCCGTTGGCGTAAACTCCTTAGCTTGGTCACGCGAGGGAACCCTTTATCGCATCACCCCACGTCGTAATGACGAAGTGAACGACACGTGGATGGCCGACTCCGGCCGCGTGCTCTACAAGCAGGTTCAGTCCGCCGAGCGCCTCACTTCGGCCTCCGCTCTCGACACCCTTGTTGCTCAGGCCGCAGCCATCTTTAAGGCGTCTGCCGGTGCGATCTCAGTGGTGGGTTCAGGTAGCAGTTCGGTTGAAGAGCAGTTCCTCACCAAGAAGCTCGCCGAAACGCTCAACACACAGGCTCACTTGGTTAAACGCGAAGGGGCAGGGGACAAGCTGCTCATCTCGGCTGACCGTAATCCAAATGTGCGTGGGGCTCTCGTCACCGGCCTTATCAGCCAACTCCCTTGCTCAGAGCTCAAGCTGCTCGCAGGCGAGATCGATTCCGGCAAGGTGAAGTCCGTCATCGCAATTAACGAAGACCTGTTGGCGGCAGGCCTCACCTCCGCGCAACTCGCGAAGGTCTCGGTCATATATTTAGGCACCCATGCCAACGCCACCAGTGCCTTGGCCAAGGTGGTGATCCCTACCGTAACCGTGTTTGAAAAAGCCGGGACTTTCGTGAACCAGCAGTTCCGTATCCAGAAGTTCGTGCAAGCTGTCCCGCCTTTGGCTGGTGCACACAGCGACCTGCCGGTGCTCGCCAAACTGGTCTCTGCCGCCGGCTCACCGTCACCCGCCGATCAGGTCGGCACACTTTGGCCGCTTATCGCCGCCGAGGTGCCCGTACTGTTAGGCGTACTCTACAAATCCATCCCCGACACCGGCCTACTTCTCGATTCATCGTCGTGGAAGTCGCTGCCTTTCGTCGAAGGCGAAACCCTTCATTATAAACCTGCTCAATCCTGAGTTACACATAAGGCACTAGGGGTTGCACAGAGCGCACCGAGTTTGAACCAGCAACCCGACTTCAAAACATTGATTTTCTCCTCCATGCACTCTGTGCCACCTCTAGTGCCCTCTGTGTAATTTCTCCGAATTTCCGCCTCCGCTCTACCGATGGATTTCTCTCTCTACTTCGACCTCCCGCTCTGGCTTCGCCTTGTGCTTCAGGGCACCGCCGTGATCCTTGTGCTTTTTCCCATGGCAGCCGCGTGCTCGATGGCTGAGCGCAAAATTTCGGCTTGGCTCCAGGGTCGTCCAGGCCCTAACCGCACCCTGCCGCCGTTGCTCGCATGGGTACCCGGAATCTGGGTGCTGCAAAAGCTCGGTATCTTCCAGCTCGCAGCCGATGGTGGTAAGTTCGTCTTCAAGGAGGATCCGGTCCCCGGACACGTGAAGAAACTCTACTTTATCGCCGCGCCTATTTTGGCGATGATTCCCGCGCTGACCACAGTGGTGGTGGTGCCTTTCGGTGCTTATTTGGATTCCGCCGGCAAACTTGTGCCCCTGGTCTTGGCCAACATCGACATCGGCCTGCTCGCTGTGTTCGCGGTGTCCTCGCTCGGCGTTTACGCGGTGATCCTCGCCGGTTGGGCGTCCAACTCCAAGTATCCGTTCCTAGGTGGCGTGCGCGCTTCGGCTCAGCTCATCTCCTACGAACTATCGATGACTCTGTCCGTAATACCGGTGTTCCTTTGGATTAATGCTCCTGGTGGTCAGGGTACGCTTAGTTTGTTCGAAGTCGTGCAATTCCAGAGTCAGCCTGGTTTTTGGGGTGGCACTTGGTTCGTATTCACCATGCCGTTATCCGCGTTTATTTTCTTGGTCGCGCTCTTTGCCGAGACCAACCGTCAACCCTTCGACATGCCTGAATCCGAGTCGGACCTCGTCGGTGGCTTCCACACCGAGTACGGTGCCTTCAAGTGGTCGCTGTTTTTCGTGGCTGAATATTGCCACATGGTCATCGGTTCGGCCGTGTTCATTTTGCTGTTCTTCGGCGGCTGGAACCCGCTCCCGTGGGTCACGCTCACCGACACGGTGCAAGCTCTGGCTCACGTGCTGCCTATCGCGACCCACCCGTTATTCATGGGTATCCTCGGCATCACCATCTTCCTAGCGAAGATTTGCTTCTCGATCTTCTTCTTTATGTGGGTGCGTTGGACGCTCCCGCGCTTCCGCTACGACCAAGTCATGAACATGGGTTGGAAACAACTCCTGCCGTTATCCATCGCCAACCTGATCGCCTACACGATCGGTATCGCCCTGCTGCAAAAGTAATCGCCAACAAATCTCCCGCACCATGGCCTTCATTCAAGTCGAACGTAAACCGCTCTCTTTCTTCGAGCGCACCTACATCCCGCAGATCGTGGGTGGTCTGCGCACCACGCTGAGGCATTTCTTTAAGCCCACCGTCACGCTCCAATATCCGGAACAACGACCTGAGATTTCCAAGAACTACCGTGGCGTGCCCACGTTGGTGATGGATCCCAACGGCCGCGAAAAGTGCGTCTCCTGCCAACTCTGTGAGTTCGTCTGCCCACCCAAGGCCATTCGTATCACGCCAGGCGAAATTGCAGCGGATTCGCCGAACGCCCATGTCGAGAAGGCATCACAAGCCTTCGACATCGATATGTTGCGCTGCATTTACTGCGGTCTGTGCCAAGAGGTTTGTCCCGAGGAGGCGATCTGGTTGCAAAACCAGTTCTCGATGACCGGTTACACCCGAGCCGAAATGGTGAACAATAAAGCCAAGCTCTACGAACTCGGCGGCACCTTGCCCGACCAGCATCACAAGTGGGACAAGAAAAAGGCCGCCGAAGCCCACGGCAACGAGCACTAATTTTTGAAGTAGCGAGTAACGAGTAGTGAGCAGAGAGCATACCCAAACGGCAACCACACTCCTCCGACTACTCTCCACCCGCTATTTACTACACCCTCCCTTTTCATTCCTTTGCCATGTCGACCGACATCTTTTTTTATCTCATTTCCGCTCTGACAGCGGGCTCCGCACTCGCGGTGGTGCTGTGTAAAAACACCGTCGCCTCCGCACTCAGCCTGCTGGTGAGCCTAGTGGGCGTAGCCGCTTTGTTCATCCTACTCGACGCCTTCTTGTTGGCGGCGCTCATGGTGTTCGTCTACGCGGGTGCTGTAGTCGCGCTGTTCCTGTTTATTGTGATGCTCATCGATACCTATGGTGGTGTCCGCAAGCCCTTTAAAAAGGCTACGATCGTTGCCTCCGGCTTGGCGCTGGCCTTACTGGTGACCGGCCTCGCTACCCTCGCCCAGCGCGGTTCGATCTCGACCCATGAGTTCGCGGAAACCGCAGCACAACTTGTCCCTGTCGGCGCCAGCCTGCGCGCTTACGGCGAACAACTTTTCACGACCTACCTGCTCCCCGTGCAGATCGTGGGTTTTCTTCTACTCATCGCCATGCTCGGCGTGATCGTGCTCAGTAAAAAGTTTGAAGGCCTGGAGGACGTTAAATGAACGTAGGAATTAACGAATATCTTTATCTGAGCGCGGTGCTCTTCGCCATTGGCTTCTTTGGCGTCTTGCTGCGCAAAAACACGCTCGTGATCTACATGTGCCTGGAGCTCATGTTGGTCGCCTCGACTGTCGCGCTCGTCGCTTTCTCGCACTTCAACCGCACCATGGACGGTAACGTCTTTGTGTTCTTTATCCTCACCGTCGCTGCTGCCGAAGTGGCAGTCGGTCTTGCCATCATCGTGGCGCTGTTCCGCCGTCGCCAGACCATCCAAGTCGAAGAGCTCAACGCGCTGAAAAATTAAGCCTCTACCCACGTCACCGTGCCTACCACCGTTTTTGGCTTTTCGCCTATCATCGTCGCCCTCCTCACCTTGCTGACGCCGCTGGCTTCGGCTGCCGTGATCGCGCTGTTCCTTCGCCGTCAGGGCGCCATCGCCTCGCTGGTGTCGACGTTCACCGCTGCGGTGATCGCGGTTGGAGGCCTGTCGCTGGCTTACACCGGCGCGCGCTTCACTGACTCGGCCGAGTGGCTTGTATTGGGTAACTGCACGCTTTCGCTGGGTATCAAGTTCGACGATCTCTCCGCGTTGATGATCTCCATCGTCGGTGTGGTCGGCCTGTGCGTTCACGTATTCTCGCTCGGCTACATGCATGACGACTCGGCGAAGGCCCGTTACTTCGGCGGCCTCTCGATTTTCATGTTCTCGATGCTCGGCATCGTCCTAGCGGACAATTTGTTCATGATTTTTATCTTCTGGGAGTTGGTGGGTTTCAGCTCCTACGTGCTGATCAACCACTACCACGAGAAGCAATCCGCCGCCGACGCCTCCAAGAAGGCGTTCATCGCCAATCGCGTGGGTGACTTCGGTTTCCTGCTTGGTATTATCGCCTGCTACTATGCCCTCGGCACGGTTAACCTCTCAGAAATCGCCGCCGCCTCGGTTTTGATCGCCGGTGTGGACACCAATGTTATCGCGTTGCTCCTGTTCTGCGGAGCAGTCGGTAAATCGGCGCAAGTTCCCCTTCACGTTTGGTTGCCTGACGCGATGGAAGGCCCGACACCTGTGTCGGCTTTGATCCACGCCGCCACGATGGTGGCCGCGGGTATCTTTATGCTTTGCCGCCTTGAGCCGCTGTTCGCGATTTCGCCGCTGGCACTCAACGTGGTCACTTGGATCGGTGCCGCCACCGCGCTCTACGCCGCGCTTTGCGCCATCACCCAGAATGACATCAAGAAGGTCTTGGCTTATTCGACGTTATCACAGCTCGGCTACATGGTAGCTGCCTTCGGCTTGGGCCGCCTTAACATCGGCCACGACGGCTTGCCTACCTCGGCGCCGATTATTGCTGGCGCCGCTGCTGCGATGTTTCACCTCACCACACACGCCTTCTTCAAGGCGCTGATGTTCCTCGGGTCGGGCTCCGTCATCCACGGCTGCCACCACGAGCAGGACATCTTCAAAATGGGCGGTCTGTCGAAGAAGATGCCCCTGACGTTCATCACCTTCACGCTTGGCGTGGCGGCCATTGCCGGCCTGCCGTTCCTCTCTGGATTTTATTCCAAGGACGCGATCCTCCACCTCGCTGAGCAGAATAACTTCCCTGTCTTCGTGATCCTTTTCATCACGGCGATCCTCACTTCGTTTTACATGGTGCGTATGTGGAAACTCGTATTCCTCGGTACCGCCCGCAGTGAGCACGCGGCGCACGCCCATGAAGGCGGCCTGAGCATGACCTTACCCCTAATTGTTCTCGGCGTTTTGGCCGTGGTTGCCGGTTATACCCACGGTCCCTTGAGCGTTTATGGTCACGCTTTCGACTCCGTCTGGTCACAGATCCCTCATGCTGAAGGAGCGGGCGTTTTGGTGATGAGTTTGACCATCCTCTTGGTCGGCGCGGGTTCGGCGTTAGCCTTCTATAAACCTTCCAGTATCGACACGCTCCAATCCAAGGCTCCCGCGGTCTTCGGTTTCTTGGTCGTCCTCAAGGCATCTTTCGACGCGGCCTACAACTGGTATGTTGCCAAGGTTCAGCAGCGCTTAGCCATGCTGCTTGACTTCCTTGAGCGCATTTTTCTTTCCGGCCTGATCATCCGCGGACTCGCGGGCGTCGTCGGCTTGGTGGGTATCGGTGCTCGAGCGCTTCATGTCGGCAGCCTGCACGCCTACGTTTATTGGTTTCTCGCAGGTGCAGCCGTCCTTTGGGCCTTCGCCGGTGGTTGGCTTAACTAAAGCAATTTTCGTTCAACAACGTCATGTTCTCCCATCTTCTTCTGCTCTCCATCGTGGCGCCCCTGTTGGCGGCTGCGGTGATCGCCTCCGGGATTCCGGTGCGCTTAGCCAAGGCCGTCGCCGTCTTCGGCTTCTCGTTGCCCGCACTAATCGCGTTGCACGTCTGGTACCACTTCCCCGTCGGTATCGGTGGTGATTACGCCTACCTGACGGCTTATAATACGGGCCTGCATGAACTCGGGATTAACCTGTCCCTCGGCCTCAACGGTATCGCCCTTCCGCTCTTCGTGCTGGCCGGTTTGGTCGGCCTCGCCGCCGGCCTCTACGCGATCCAATCCGGTGCCGAGCGCCTCAAAACTTACCTGGCTCTGCTGCTCGTCATGCAGGCAGGCTTGATGGGTGTGTTCGCCAGTGTGGACATCTTCTTTTTCTACTTTTTCCACGAGCTCGCGCTCATCCCGACCTTTATCATGGTCGGTATTTGGGGTGGCAAAGACCGCGGCTACGCGGCCATGAAGATGACCATCTATCTGACGATTGGCGCGATGTTATCGCTGCTCGGGCTGATCGCCATCTACGTGAAAAGTGGTGCGGAGAACTTCGATCTCATCACGCTGCGCCACGCCGTTCTTGAACACGGTATCGCCGCGGGTGCGCAGAACTACATCTTCGGCCTGTTGATGTTCGGCTTCGGTGTACTCGTTTCCCTCTGGCCGCTCCACACCTGGGCCCCGCTCGGCTACGGCGCCGCCCCCAGTTCGGCCGCGATGCTGCACGCTGGTGTATTGAAAAAGTTCGGCCTCTACGGACTCGTTCAAATCGCCGTGCCTCTGCTTCCGAGCGGTGCCGCCCACTGGGTACAGCCGCTCGCTTGGCTCGCAGTTGCCGGTAATATTTTGGTGATCGGCTTCATCACCATTGCCCAGCGCGACCTCAAGCAGATGGTCGGTTATAGCTCGGTGATGCACATGGGCTACGCGTTCCTCGGTGTCGCCACGCTCTCTTCGGTCGGTGCCGGTGGCGTTGTTTTAATGATGGTCGCCCATGGCCTGTCGGTTGCTCTCCTGTTTCTGCTTTCGACCAGTGTTTATCACCGCACGCAGACCTTTGATCTCAATGAAATGGGTGGACTCGCGCAGAAAACCCCGGTGCTCGCTGCCTTCTTCGTCACCGCAACCATGGCTAGCATCGGCTTGCCTGGTCTCGCCAACTTCTGGGGCGAGCTGACCATCTTCGTCGCCGCATGGACATTCTCCCCGCTGCTCACCGCGTTGGCCGTCTCCGGAGTAATTATTTCCGCGATCTACGGACTGCGTGCCGCCGCCAAGGTGTTTTTCGGCCAGCCCACCGAGGCACTCGCCAAGGTGCTCGCCGTAAAGCCAGCCGTTGACCTCGGCTGGTCGGAAAAACTCCCCGCGCTTATCTTAATTGGTGCTCTTTTCTTCATCGGCTTCTGGCCCAAATCCCTCTCCACACCACTTAACGCTGCGTTGAACGTCGTTTATCCAGCCAAAGTCGTAAACGCCGCTGCCGGCAAATAATTTAGCACTCCGCCCATGTCACCCGAACTCATTCAGGCTGCTGCCGACAACCGCTGGCTGGCCATCGCGCCCGAGCTTTCACTCGGTTGTCTCGCCCTGTTTCTCCTCGTGCTGGAGGTCATCCTCCCAAAAAATCGGCAGTCGATCATACCGACCGTGGCCATTACCGGTCAGATTGGTCTTTTGCTCGGTTTCCTTTGGAATCTGCGCTTTGGCCCAATCGTGGCTTTTGAAACATTTAGCGGGCTCCTCCGCCACACGCCTGAAGGCCAGTTCATGCGTGCCTTCTTTATGCTCACCTCGATTCTGGTGTGCGTCCTCGGTGTCATCGCCCTTGCCAAGCAGAAGCTCCCCAAGGTCGAGTTTTTTGCCATCACCCTGGTTGTCTCAGCCGCGATGATGCTGCTCGCCCAGAGCAACCACTTCGTTCTTTTCTTCGTCGCCCTCGAAACCGTCACCGTTGGATTCTACGTGTTGGTTAGCTATTTCCGCACCAGCCCGCTCTCGCTTGAGGCCGGCCTCAAGTACCTGATTACCGGAGCGCTCAGCTCCGCCATTCTGTTGTTCGGCATCGTGCTGCTTTACGGCGTAGCCGGTAATCCAGCACTCGATGGCAATTCACCAAACTCAATGAACTTTAACGCTCTTCGCGTGTTCCTTGAGGCCAACCCCGAAAACTTTTTAGCCAGCGTCGGCATCGTCTTCGTACTCGCCGGCGTGGCGTTCAAGATCGGCGCTGTGCCCTTCCAAATCTGGATTCCTGACGTTTACCAAGGTGCCCCGACCCCCGTGACCGCCTTCCTTGCCGTAGCCTCCAAGGCCGCCGGTTTTTCGGTACTGCTCATCCTCACTAAGAATGTGTTCGGCTCTTATCAAACCCTGCTTGTGCCCGTGCTCTCCACGATGGCCATCGCAACGATTCTTTTTGGTAACTTGGCGGCGCTGACCCAACACAACGTTAAACGCCTGATTGGCCTCTCCGGTGTGTCCCATGCCGGTTACCTGCTCATCGCGGTGATCGCTGCGTCCACCCAGCCCCTGGCCGTGGGTGCGGTTTATTTCTATCTCTTCGCCTACTTGTTGGCCTCATTCGCGGTGTTCGGCGTCATGACTCATCTGGCCGGCGCCAACGACGCCGATCAGGATCTAGATCACTACACGGGTTTGGCGAAATCCAATCCCTTCCTTGGTGCCGTGCTAGCGATCGGCTTGGGGTCGCTGGCGGGTATCCCGCCCTTGGCTGGGTTCATGGGTAAAATTTTCATCTTTATCGCCGCCTTTAAGGCCGGCCTCTACACTCTGCTTGTTGTGGCTATCGTCGGTGTAGTGATCTCGATTTATTACTACTTCGGCTGGATCAAAGCGGCCTACTTCTCAACTTGGACGGCACCCTTACTCGAAGGTGAAACCGACTCACGCCCAGCTCGTACTCCGGTCAGCCTTACCGCTGGGGTGATGCTGGCCGTGTTGGCTGGCGCTACGATTATCCTTGGTTTTTACCAGGGCGCTTTGGGTGAGTGGTTGTTGGCTAGGTAATGCCCGAAGGGGGCCGATAATCTGCGCCCTAGGCCAAAACCCCGGCGCTTTTGGTACCGAGAAGATGCTAACGCCTGCTTTAAATTAGGCTTTCCCCGATCGAATCGACTCCGTCGTCCCGCTACGTGGTCGACACTCCGTCATTCCGCTACGTGATCTACACTCCGAGCATAGCGAGATCGCGGAGCGATTTTGATCCGCGGCGTAAAATCTAAAAGCCTCGATCCGTTAATTTTAGGCGCCGCAGCACTTCTTGAACTTTTTGCCGCTACCGCAGGTGCACGGGTCATTGCGCCCGACCTTGGGGTCGCTGGATTTCACCGGTGCCGGGCCCTGACGCAGGGTGCGCGCGAAAATCCATTTACCGCTGATGCGGTGAAACTCTGACTTCTCGTGCAGCGCGCCTTCGCTGCCGCCCTCAGCGTTAAAATAGGCGGTGAAATCGAGGTAGGAAACATCCGGCTTCACCTCGGGTTCGTGCGAGTGGATCACGAGGCGTGTCCAGGGCAACGGTGCGGTATCGGGCTCTTCCTCGTAGGGTTGGCGCGAGGAGGGCAGATAGGTGTAATGAAGAAACTCGTTGGCCTTGGCGACGTGGGCTGTGAAGCGGGCGCGCATCAATTGTTCCGCTGTGGTCGCCGAGCGTTTGCCGTGCTCGGGCTCCAGCCGAGCCTTGCGCCCGCAATAGCGATATCGCGGCTCCAAATCCCCCGTCCTT
>Ga0209107_10001243_pt1 | contig 14241 bp, 7 predicted proteins | sample LakErihyJuly2011_2_FD_187460 | JGI IMG/M metagenome (GOLD analysis project Ga0209107, IMG submission 187460) | Freshwater microbial communities from dead zone in Lake Erie, Canada - CCB hypolimnion July 2011 (SPAdes) (version 2) | ecosystem: Environmental > Aquatic > Freshwater > Lentic >... | reverse complement strand
CATCTCTCTCGCCCGGTCGCGAACGGCGAGTTCGGGCGGGCAGTAGCCCGGGGTCATGGCGATGGTGGTGAGTCGCGTTTTACGGGCATCTTCGGAGGAGCGGGCGGTGCCGAAATCGATGATGACGGGCGTTCCATCTTTGCGGACGAGCACATTCTGGGGCTTGATATCGCCGTGGACGAGACCGGCGGCGTGGATGGCACCGAGTGCGCGCAGGAATTTGCGTGCAACGGGCTCCCAGGTTTCCCAGCGCACGCCGTCGATCGGCTGTCTGGGGAGCTCGATGCCGTCGACGAAGTCCATGGCGAAGTAGGCGGTTCCGTTTTCTCGCCAGGTAGCTCGGACGGGGACGACCCCTACGGTGCGAAGGCTGTGGAGGATTTCTGCCTCCCGCTGCACCTTCTGCACCCAGATGGCGAGGTCGGCGTCTCGTCCGGGGAGCGCGACCATGGCGATGCCAGAGCGGCCCATGATTTCTGAGATTGCGAGCTCTTTGATGACGCAACGGTCACGAAGCTGCTGGTCCCAGGCGAGATAGGTGATCGCGAAGCCGCCTGCGCTGAGTGGGCGTTCGATGATGAACCGCGCCCCGCGCGCGGAGGATGCGTCGGGCAGGAGCGTTTGATTGGCAGCAAGCGGCGTGATTGCCAATTTGAGAAGCCAAATGGGGTGGTGCGCGGAGCGGGTCGCCGATCGTCGAATGCCCCCGCGCAGCCGTTTCTAGCGAACCGAAACGGGATTGCCACCCACGAATTGCTGCGGTTCCGATCGATGGGGGGATGGGTCGGGACGCGCCGCGGGCGGTTGGTGGCTCGGTCAATTCGAGACGGGTCCGCGGGGCGGGTGTTAGGAGGTTGTGGTTCGCTGCGTTGCGAACCGTGGGTGGGGACCGATTGGCTTCGCGCCGGAAGGGATTGGGACTCCCGCAGCGCCGAGTTGCCGAGATTTTGGAGTCCGGTCAGTGCGATTCGGACGCCCTACAGGATGCCCGCATGCGCTCATACGCTTCGGCGAGAACGGCTTGGATATGCCTCCGCTTAAGAACCAGGTCCACGGCCTTTTCTGCGGAGCCGGTTGTCGCGTATCGCTCCGAGCGCAGGCCCAGAAAACAAACCATGCATACGACTGGGCCGCCACGCTCGACGGGCCATTCGTTCACTAGCTCCACGCCCTACGGCCCGGTGCAGCTGCAGCTCGATGCCGGCGTCGCGCGATTGCGCGGGGCAGGCGCAACGACCGTAAAGTCGGCGCTGTTCTTGTTTGTGTCGTCGAAGGCCGGCGAGGAGCAGCTCTCATTTCGCTTTGCGGCACGGGCGGCGCTCAGCGGCAGCGCGGGCGTGCCGTCGCAGGCCGTGCCCGACCCGTAGGAGAGGTGGTCCCGGATGGTGCTTCCGGTCGGACATTCGATACGGCCCGCTGCCCTGGTGCTGCTGACCAAGATCACTTTGCCCGCTGTGGCGCTCATCGCGATGGTCCCGGTGACATCGGGCGTCGGAAGATTCGTTGTCCCGCCCGCGCCAGTGGCTTCCTGGATCAACAGGTAACCGCCCGCGGCGATGGTCAGATTGCCGAGCGGCGTGGACGCCCACGAGGTGCCGGCGGAGGAAGCATACTGCACCGACCAGCCGTTCATCTTCACGCTCGTGGTGCCCCGGTTGTGAAGTTCGATGAAGTCATTTCTGTAGACCGAACCGCCGTTTCCGCCGCCGCCGAAGACCTGGCTGATGACCACCTGGCTGCCGTTGGTCTGGTTGGAGCAGTCGCCGATGATGAGCTGACAGCTGTTGGCCGTGAGGGTGTAGCCGGCGGCGCAGGAAGAGATGGTGCAGGCGCCGTAGCTGCTGCCGGTCCAGAGCTGGGTGCCGGCGGTGGCGGTGGCCGGCAGGGGGTTGCAGCTCCGCGTATCGCTGGCGCAGAGGCCGCCCTCGAGGTGGAAGCCGGCGGTGCAGGCGCTGGCGACGCCGCTACCATAGGAGCTACCGTTCCAGGTGGAGGTGGCCGGCTGGTTGCCGATGAAGAAGAAGGCAGCAGCGGCCGCTGCGACGAGGCCGCCCACCACGAGGAGTGCAGCGCGATTCTTGGGGTTGTCGGCTGGTGCCGCAAGAAGCGGGCTGGCACGGAGCGAGGCGTTCGCGTCGCTCGGGCTCTGGGCTGCGGCAACCGGGGCGGAAGCAGATTGCGATTCGATTGCCGCGTAGCGGGCCGGCTTAGCCTTAGCCGGCGCAGCGTCGATGCGCGCGGCTACCTCCTCTGCGGATTTCGGACGCGCGCTCGGCTCGAGCGCCACGCAGGCCATCAGTGCCTGGACCCAGCTCTCCGGAACACCCGCCGCGCGCAGTGCAACAGCGGTCTCGCCGCCAATGCCGGCATCGCTGTGGCCATGCTTTGCGAGGGCCGTGCGTGCGGAGGTGTCGAGCGGCGCTCCGTCGATACCACCGTGTCGGATAACGAGGCCCATTACCGTCAGAGCCCAGCTGTAGAGGTCGCTCCACGGCCCCATCTCCTTGGCCCTGTCACGGACAGCCAGCTCGGGTGGACAATAGCCCGGCGTCATCGCCAGCGTGGTAAGCTTTGTCTTCTTGGCATCTTCCGCTGAGCGGGCCGTGCCAAAGTCGATGATGACCGGGTTTCCTGCGCGGTCTACGAGGACGTTTGCGGGCTTGATATCACCGTGCACGAGTCCTGCGGCGTGGATGGCTCCAAGGGCGGTCAGGAACTTGCGAGCGACCGTCTCCCAGGTGGCCCAACCAGCGCCGGCTGTGGGCTCTGCGGGCAGCTCGATGCCGTCGATGAAGTCCATGGCGAAGTAGGCCGTACCGTTTTCGCGCCAGGTGGCACGAATGGGCACCACGCCCGAGGTTCGGAGGCGATGGAGGACTTGGGCCTCCTTCTGCACCTTCTGGACCCAAATCGCGACGTCATCTTCGCGGTCGGGGAGCGGCACCATGTTCGTGCCGGAGCGGACCATCAGTTGGTCAATCGCCAGCTCTTTGATGACGCAGCGGTCGTCGAACTGCTGGTCGCGGGCCAGGTAGGTGATGGCGAAGCCGCCTGCGCTCAGCGGCCTTTCGATCACGAACCGACCAACACCGGGCGAGGTGGCGTCGGCGTGGAGCTGCAGGCCGGATGAGAGAGGGGCGATGGGCATGGTGGGGGGCTTAAGGGGCTGGCGCTGGGACCGTTGGAGGAGCGTTGTCGACGAGGAGGTTCTGAGGAGCACGAAGCGGCACTACCTGGCTACGGCTCGCGCACTCCTTGAGTTTACGCTTCTGAAGGACCGAAAGCGCCACCGAACACAACGAGAGGAGTTCCATGGGTCTCCGTCATCTGATGAACTGTTGGACATCACGGCATAGCAACTGTGGTCACTGGCGAGTTGCATGTTGCGGAGATTTTTTGCGCGCTCGGGAGTGATGAAGGGATGTTTTTCACGACTCGAATGCCGAGCCACGGATACGGCCTCTGGCCGCCACCTTCGATGGGGATACGCTCATCCACTCGGGCCTGCAGGTAGGAGTGAGCGACAGACCCGCCCCGCACCACAACGTTGCCGCCGCTTTCCGCAGGACTTGATGTCGGTGCGGTCACGAAGATGCCGGCGTTTGTGTTGCACCCTTCCATTTTCGTCACATACTCGGCCACGTTTCCGAGAGCATCGTAGATGCCCCAAGGGTTGGGCACAGTCTTCCGGCGTTTTCCATGGCTGCTTATCTGGGTATTGCCATAGGCGTTCTCGAGCGTCCAAGGAGCTCCAGAATCGCCGGGCGACAACGGCTGCCAGGGCACAGTGGTCTTTGCCGCAAACTCCCACTCGGCTTCGCTCGGCAAACGGAATCCGTCACATGTGAGGTCTAGCCGACCACCGAAGTAGCAGGGCCGAAAGTTCTCATCGGCGCTCCGGGCGTTGGCGAATGCCTTCGCCTCGTCAAACGTAACATTCTCCACCGAATGATCGGCTGCGGCGTTCATACTTGGATAGAGGTTTGTAAGTTTGGAGTAGGTCGGATTTGAAGTCTCTCCGATCCCGAAGCAGTAATCGTAACCGATGGTGACCTTCTGCCCATAAGCTGAAGTTTCCATCTGGAAGGTACTCCCCTTGATGAAGGTCAGTCCAACTGGGCACCCAGTGCATGTTCCGTTCTCCATCCACTTGCCGTCGCCGCAGCTAGGTTGGGGGGGGGCTGCTTGTGCCTCGTGCGCCGGCGCAGCCGCCGGTGGCGCGGGCGCCGCGGCGGCCGGTTCTGCGGCGGGCGCTGCAGTCTCTGTCAAGTTGTAGTCCGCCGCTGCATCGTCGTCATGCGAGGACCTGGCTCCTCGCATCCCGACCACCAGGGCAATGCCGACCGCAGCCACTGCACCGAAGGCGAGTACGGTGACGAGCGCCTTTCGGGAACCAGCCGGCTTGGGCTGCGGCGAGAGCGAGTCGTATCTGGCCGCCGCTGCCGCTGCTCGTGACGCGGCGTCTTCTGCGGTGGATGTGGTTGCCGCCGCAGGGGCGGGTGCCGGTGCCGGTTCGGCTGCCACCGGGGCAGGTTCCGGTGCGGCAACTTTCTGGGGAACCGGGGGTAGGGACCGCGCGACTGGCGCCGGTTGGAGGCTGGCCATGACTGCCGCTGCCGATTGCGGTCGTGCGCTTGGCTCTAGTGCGACGCAGGCCATCAGGACGGCGATCCAGGGCTCCGGAACGGCTGCTTCGCGGAGGACGGAGGCTGTCTCGGCTCCCATGCCTGCCTCTGCCAGCCCGTGCTGGGCCAGCGCCACGCGTGCGGAGGTGTCGAGCGGCGCGCCGTCGATGCCGCGGTGGCGAATCACCAACCCCATCACGGAAAGGGACCAGCTGTAGAGGTCGCTCCACGGGCCCATCTCACGGGCCCGGTCGCGCACGGCGAGCTCGGGCGGGCAGTAGCCCGGGGTCATCGCGACGGTCGTGAGCCGTGTCTTCTTGGCCTCTTCGGTGGAGCGGGCCGTGCCGAAGTCGATGATGACCGGGTTGCCTTCGCGGTCCACGAGGATGTTTGCCGGCTTGATATCACCGTGGACCAGCCCCTCCGCGTGGATTGCGCCAAGCGCCGCCAGGAACTTGAGGGCGACTGGCTCCCAGGTTGCCCAGCCAGCGCCGGCTGTGGGCTCTGCGGGCAGCTCGATGCCGTCGATGAAATCCATCGCGAAGTAGGCGGTACCGTTTTCGCGCCAGGTGGTTCGAATGGGGACAACGCCTGCATTGCGGAGCCGGTGGAGGGTATTGGCCTCCTTCTCCACCTTTTGGACCCAGATGGCGACATCGCCATCTCGCCCCGGGAGCGGCACCATGTCGGCCCCCGAACGGACCATGAGCTGGTCGATGGCCAGCTCTTTGATGACGCAGCGGTCGCCCGTCTGCTGGTCGTAGGCCAAGTAGGTGATGGCGAAGCCACCCGCGCTGAGCGGCTTCTCAATCAGGAAGCGGCCGCCTCCGGGTGAGGTGTCGTCGGCGTGGAGATGCAGGCCGGATTGGAGGGGGGCGATGGGCATGGTGCTTGGCTCAGAAAGAGTTGGTGCTGGACGCGGAAGAAAGCGCTTTTGGGGTGACGGTACGCGTTCAGCGCAGCAGGCGTGTTTCCTGTATCGCGCTTCTCGCCCGCTCTCGACAGTTTGCCTTGGGGGATGGCTCATATCATCGAAGTAGTTCGAACAGATCTTGTTCGTGACGCCGGTTTCCGAAGAGAAGGCCAACTCCGCAGCGACTTCGTTACGTATGCCTATGAGTTTTGGAAGCGGTACGGCGCGCTGATTATAAAATGTGTTTTCGGGTGTGCCGTCCAATGTAAAATGGCTAATTTTCAGTTAAGAAATTCTTTGACCGCGATGTCGATGTAGCAGAATTCGTTGCCACAATTGTCGTCGCACACGCAGTCGACGCCGTTGACTTGGTACATACGAAAGTATCTGCGCCCCATACGCGCTTCGAATCGGAACCTGCCCTCAGTGCGAATCGGTCCAATGCTGTTTTCAGGAAAGTCATTTGGGAGACCCTCGAAGCTGCCAATCAGGTCGAATGACCTTGCATCGATTCGATGCACCGTACCTTGAATCGAGAACCAACTTGCCCCTTCCGAAACCTTTCCAGTGAGGTAGGGCAGTCCACCACGCGTCCTAACCTTGACGGTGCCGCTGAGCTGATCAAAATCTACACGATTCACTCCGAGCCTCCCCCGAGATGCCGTCGAAGGGGCAGGACGAGAAACAGGCTGCGCGTCAGGCTCTGGTGCCGCGACTGGGGCACCCGAGCCGGCCGCTGGCGCCGCCGCCTCGCCTGAGCCTGACCCGGCGGGGGCAGTGGCCGGCGGCACCTCGGGCTCTTTCACCGGATTTGGAACAGCCGCTGGCGTTGGGGATGCCGATTGGGCTTGGGCCGGACTGTCGACCGGTGCGGGCGGGTTGGGTCGGCTAGCCACAAACAGAGCGATTGAAGCGGCGATAAAGACCAATACTGAGGCCGCCACGACTTTCCGAGACTTACCGGCGGGTCCGACGGGCAACTCCGTCGCGGGCGCCGGAGCGGCGGCCACAGGGGCAGGTTCCGGCGCGGCGACTTTCTGGGGAACTGGGGGCAGTGCCGGCGCCGCCTGCGCCCCCTGAATGCCCGCGAGCACGGCCGCGGCCGATTGCGGTCGTGCGCTCGGCTCGAGCGCCACGCAGGCCATCAGGACGGTCACCCAGGCTTCTGGGACGCCTACCTCGCGGAGGGCGGAGGCTGTCTCGGCCCCCATGCCTGCCTCTGCCAGCCCGTGCTGGGCCAGCGCTACCCGTGCCGAAGTGTCGAGCGGCGCCCCGTCGATGCCTCGGTGGCGAATCACCAGCCCCATCACGGTGAGAGCCCAGCTGTAGAGGTCGCTCCACGGTCCCATCTCACGGGCCCGGTCGCGCACGGCAAGCTCGGGGGGGCAGTAGCCCGGGGTCATCGCGACGGTGGTGAGCCGTGTCTTCTTCGCCTCTTCGGTGGAGCGGGCGGTGCCGAAGTCGATGATGACCGGGTTGCCCTCTCTGCTGACGAGCACATTCTGGGGTTTGATGTCGCCGTGGACCAGCCCTTCGGCGTGGATGGCGCCAAGCGCCGCCAGGAACTTGAGGGCGACCGTCTCCCAGGTTGCCCAGTTGGCGCCGGGCGTGGGCTCCGACGGGAGTTCGATGCCATCGATGAAGTCCATGGCGAAGTAGGCGGTACCGAGCTCGCGCCAGGTGGCACGGATGGGTACGACGCCAGCATTGCGGAGCCGGTGAAGCGTCTGGGCCTCTTTCTGTACCTTCTGCACCCAGACCGCGACGTCGGCCTCTCGCCCCGGGAGTGGCACCATCTCGGTCCCTGAACGGACCATGAGCTGGTCGATGGCAAGCTCTTTGATGACGCAGCGGTCGTCGAACTGCTGGTCGTGCGCCAGGTAGGTGATGGCGAAGCCGCCCGCGCTGAGCGGTTTTTCGATCCGGAAGCGGCCACCGCCGGGTGCGTGGGCGTCGGCGTTGAGGTGTTGGCCGGGCGAAAGGGGGACAATGGGCATCGGAGAGGGTCCAGAAACAGGAGGAAAGGCGTTGAAACTGTGCGCGAACTCGCGGCTTCTGACGGCGTTACGAGGGCCTACTTGGGCGCCGTAGTCGGGGCGGGGGCGGGAGCGGGGCGATTGGTTCCGCGAAGTTTGGCGGCGAAATCGCGGCCCGTTTTGCCGTACGGACCCTCGACTGGCGGTTCAGAAAGCTCGCGCGGGGGTCGCGAAGAGTCGTCTTGCGCGGGTCTGGGGGCTAGCCCGTAATCAGGTGAAGATTGATAACCTTGCGGGGGCTTGGACTTGGGGCTGCTAGGTATTGCGGTCTTGGCCGCGGTCTTGGCCGCGGGCGCGGTCTTGGGCTCGGTCTTGGGCTCGTAAGGGGACTTTGCCTTGGGCTCGATCTTGGTCTTGGGCTCGGTCTTGGGCTCGTCATCGACCTGCGACTTGGCATCTTCGTCGGCTCCCGCGTCGGGCGAGCCAGCCGGAGATGCGTCTGCTTGTGGCGCCCCAGGCTTTACCTTCCGCGAGGGTACCGCCGTTTTGGTGGGGTCTGCTGCTTCAGAAAGTTGAGGCTTTGAGCCGATCTCTAAGTTATCGAGAAACTTGGCGACAACGAAGACGTATCCACACGCAAGCAACACGACCGTGAGGATCGAGAACAAGATGAGGTTGAACCAGAAGCGTGGTCCTCGGCGTTTCGGAGCAGTTTCCTCCAGCTCCCCGCGGCTCCCGGTCGATGGATCGACTTTGCCGACAGGCAGACGACCGGTCGCCGGGCCCGGCGCGGCGACGATGGGCGGCTCCTGCAGTGCTGCGAGTGCCTCCGCCACAGACTGCGGCCGAGCGGTAGGGTCCATCACGACGCAGCGCAGGAGCAGGTTGGTCCAGTTGGCCGGAACCTGTACCGCGAGGAGCTGCTTCTCGAGCGGTGCGCCGTAGCCTGCGGCTGAGATGCCATGCTTGAGCAGCGCGAGCCGTTCGCTGGCGCCGAGCGGTGCACCGCCGTCGCCACCGTGCTCGACGACGAGTCCCATGACGGTCATCGCCCAGCTGTAGAGGTCGCTCCACGGCCCCACCTCTTTCGCCCGGTCTCGGACGGAGAGTTCGGGTGGAGAATAGCCGTGGCTCGTGATCAGCGCGGTGAGGTGGGTCTTCTCGAGGTCTCTGGCCGCGCGTGCGGTGCCGAAGTCGATGAGCGTGGGCTGGCCATCTCGCCGCACCAGGACATTGGGCGGCTTGATGTCGCCGTGGCTCAGGCCTGCCTCGTGGATGGCTCCGAGCGCGATCAGGAACTTCTTGGCGACAGGTTCCCAGGTCGTCCAGCCCACCCCGGGCATCGGCTGCGCGGGGAGCTGGATGCCGTCCACAAACTCCATCGCGAAATAGGCGGTATTGTTCTCGCGCCAGACGGCGCGGACCGTGACAGCCCCTTCGTGACGGACATGGTGGAGCAGTCGGGCTTCGCGGAAGAACTTCTCCAGCCAGTGGTTGTGCTCCGACTCGCGGCCGTGCACCACGATGAGCCGGGTGCCTGCCTGCTCGCGCTGAAAGAGCGCTTCGAGCGCGAACTCCTTGACCACGCAGAGGTCGCCGAGCTGTGCATCCTTGGCGAGGTAGGTGATGCCAAAGCCGCCTGCGCCGAGGAGCTTGTGCACACGGAACCGAAAGCCGCGGGCCGTTGTGGCGTCGGGCAGAAGGTTGGCTCCGATGGGCAGAGGGATAACCGGCATGAATGGCTTACTGCGGCAGGTTCCGGAGGGCTAGAAGGCGCGTTGCCGGAGCGAGGTCCTCGATTCGAGGTTCCTCTTGCCCTTGTAGAAGAAGGCGAGCGTGGTCCGCTTTTCGTACTCCTGAATCAGCGGACGGAGCAGGCATGCACGCATTCTCGGCGGGCTGTGCTCTGCCAGGAGCGCAGCCTCCATGTCGGCCTGCGTGACCGGCTTGTTGCCCGAGATGGGGGAGGGCGTTTCGGCATCCCAGCGGCGCCACAGGCGCTCGAACTCGTAGGGGGAGTAGGAGAGGCGAAGGAGGCGTTCGACCGAGTAACGGTCGGCCTCGTCTTCGAGCTCGCGGCTGTAGAGCTTGCTCACAAACTGGTAGAGCATGGGGGCGGCCATCGAGGTCACATCACTCACCGACGACGGTCCACCGGCCTTGCGCGAGAGGTCGAGGGCCAGCGAGAGGTGTCGCAGTTCGGCGTGACCAATCTCGTGGGCAATCACGGCCACCAGTTCTGCTTCGGACTTGAGCGTGCGGGGACCCGACTTGATCAGGGACTGCATCACCATCATGTGGCCACCGAACATCATGGCTGCGTTCGACGGGACGTCGCCAGAGACGACGTGAACGGTGACAGTCACCTCCTTTCGGTCGAGCTCGGTCAGCAGGGGCGCGACGAGCGCCTCGATGTACTTGCGGTCGGTCTCGGTGCCCGAGGTGTCGATCTTGCCGTAGTAGGGCGACTCTTTGTCGTTCTTCAGTTTGGCGAAGACAGCGTCGCCGAACTCCTTTTCCTCTGCCCAGGGCGTGGGCGTGATGCCGTTCCGAAGCACCTTGTGGGCCTGGTAGATGCCGCCCTGCGCGGTACCGACCATGGTGGTGGGCAGTGCACAGTAGGGATCGTTGCTTGCATACTGCTCGGCGCGAATCGGCTCCACCTCATCGCTCATGGAGAGGGCGATGGGCTGGGAGACCTTGATCGGCCCCGAGCCGCCCTGCGGTGCGGTCTGACCGGGCAGTGGCGGGAGTTTGAGGCCACCCTTGGCTGCGCCCTGGAGGATGTCGTTGATCTGCTGAACCGGGTTGGCAGCGCCCTGTCCGGAGCCGGCCGGCGGGGTGCCGGCGGCGGGCGGAAGCGGTGCAGGCTGCACGGGCTCAGGGGTGGAGGTACCACCTGTGAGCCAGAGAACGGCGCCACCGATGGCGAGGGCGACGACTGCGCCGAGAATTGCACTTTCTGTCTTATCGAGAGCCATGGGAGATCCTGGGCGTTACTGAGGTTGCGTCGAAGGGAGGATGGAGAAGGAGAGCCCGACCCAGCCTGTGGCGGCGGCCCAGGCGTCGGCATCTGCGCTGAGTGTGAGCCCTGTAGGCATCTTGAGCTGAGCGCTCGCCTCTTCGCGCATCAGTTTGGTGATGGACTTGGACATGGAGGCCTCGTCCGGGAGCAGGAGCCCCGTAAGCCAGCCAGGCGCGCTGGACGCCTTGACTGTCGGCTCGCCCACGCGCGCGGCGATGCCCGCCCCATCCTTCTCCGGCGTGATGGTGGTGAGCGCCGTAACGCAGCCGCTCAGCCAGCCTTGACGCGTCACGGTTGCATTGACGGAGACAGTTCCAGGCGTTGCGGTGATGCCGATCGGGTCGAGCTGGTAGGGGCCGTCGGGAGCGCCCTTAGAAGTCATGCCTTTGGGGCGTTTGGTGGCGAGCACCTTCTTGAGAAGCGGCGCGAGGCTCTTGTCTCGGAGCCAGAGCGAGGAGCGGGCTGCGAGTGCTTCGTAGGTGGGTTCCGCGACATCACCGCCCGCTGCGACGGACGAGCGGAGCTTCACCAGCAGGTTTCCGTTGGTGGCTGCGATGGAGACCAGCTGCAGGGTGAGGCCGTCTTTGACCTCGAACTGCTTCGTGAGGCTGAGCACCGGCAGGTTCGGAAGGGCCTTGAGCACCGTGGTGAGGAAGGCTGCGTCGATGCCCGCCTGGCCGCCGAGACCCGGCAGACCGGCGGTCACTGCCACATCGGAGACGGCAACCTCGGAGAGCTGGAGCAGGAGTGACTCTTTGTTGGTCACGAAGGGGATTTCGAGGGTTGCGCGGATGGTCAGGCGCATGGTGAGAATCACCGCGGAGGCCTCCATCGGGGCGCGAAGCACGACGCCGTTGGCTGCCCCCGAACCGCCCTCCGTGGGGCGCTCGACGACGGTGAGTTTGTCGCCGAAGCGCCAATCCAAGGTCTCTTCCGGCAGCGAGACCCCCATGGGCAGCTTGGTTCGGATGGCCTCGGCGAGCACCCGCTTGAGGCTCTTGGCGTGGAGGTTTGCGACGGTGGCAAGGTCGGTGGCCGAGACAATCGCGACGACATCGGGCGGTGCGTTCGGCGCAGTTTGCGCCGCATCTTTGCTTGCCGTGCACGCTGATAACTTGTTCTGCGGGAACATGAGCAGGGTCCCGCCGACGATGATCGCTGCCAGCAGCGCCACGCTAACGAGGTAGGAGTTGAGGAGGCGCTGGAACATGCCGTTAGTCCGGTAGTGGGTCGCGCACGCGGAGCGATATCCCGACCATGAGCAGGAGTGCGAGGAAGATGGCCGCCAGCACGCCGGCGCACTTCTTGGCGGCGAGGGTTGGGTCGGGGTCGACGCGGTAGCTGGCAGGGACCGTGTAGGCTGCGCGTCCAGGAATCGGCGTGCTCGCGTCGCGCCGGGCAGCGCGGAGCGGATCCGCGGTCTCGGAGATGCCGAAGGCCTTCTCGAGCGGGGAGATGGGTGCTGAAGTCTCCACAGCCCCGCAGGGGCCAGCTCCACACAATTCGCCGGTGCGAGGTGTTACTGGCAGGCTTGCGCTCGGCCCCGTGGGCGTGATGGAGCCCGGGAGTCTTACGGTCTCGCCGCCGGGGCAGCCTAGGTTTGAAGCCTCGCTCATGGAGCAGGTCTGCGCCGCTGGGCCGAGGCAGGCGACAGGGCCCACCTTGCCGTACGCGGGGAGCGTTGCATCGCCGAGCGAGAGCACGCTCTCGGCATGGCAGGCTGTTACAAGGCGAGCTGGGCCGTCGTCGCCATAGATGAGCGAGAGGGCCGCTTCGAAGCCCCAGCGGCTGGGGGTGACCATGGCGGCAGTGCGGCCGGCCAGAGAGATTTTTTCCATGGATTTGATGGAGCCGGCGCTCAGCACCTGGGGAATCAGCAGTAGCGGAAGCATCGAGACGGCCGCTTCGCCGGACTTCACGAGTGAGGAAATCAGCAGGCCGAGCCCCAGACCGCAGAGGGAGACGAGCCAGAGGATGCCGCCGAGCGCGAAGGCATTGCCGGTGCCGGAGAGGTGGAACCAGTTCCAGACAATACCGATGAGGATGGCGGTCTGCAACGCGCAGAGCGCGCCCAGCAGCGCTACCTTGGACATCAGGTAGGAGGGGATGGTGAGGTTGACCATCCGTTCGCGCTGGTAGACCGCCCGCTCCGAGACCAGTTCACGGGCGGCGTTGCTGCAGCCAAACCAGAGGCTGGAGATGACGAGCAGGAAGATGACGCTCGGCGTGCCGTTAATGAAGTCGAGGTAGTTTTCGGAGCGCTTTCCGCCGAGCAGCAGGCAGATGGCGAAGGCGATGATGGGCGCCTGCGCGAAGAGGATGCCCGTGTTGGTCTTGTCTTTCCACTTCAGCAGCAGTCCGCGGCGCAGGAGCGTTGCCCACTGTCCGACCATGCTGGCGGAGGGCCGTGAGGCAGGCCGCTGACCGGCTGTCGTGTTCTGAGCGGCAGCCCGCTCCCGCACGTAGCTGGCGTGGAACTTGGAGGCCTTGAAGCGGGCGACGCGGGTCGCAATCGCCGTCTCTCGGGCCATCTTGCCGTCGCGGATGAGTTCGCGCTCGCGTGAGAGCGGGCGCAGGGCATGGCCGGGATCGTCGAGCAGGCCATGCGGCTGCTCGGCGGCGTCCTGGTTCATGTACTCGATGGCATCGGGGTAGGAGGGGCCGTAGTAGACGAGCGCGCCCTCGTACATGAGCACCAGGTTGTCCATGAGCCGGTAGGCTTCGAGGGAGGGCTGGTGCAGGGTGAGGATGATGGTGCGGCCGCTGTCTGCGAGCTGTCGCAGCATGCGCATGACGTTGAGCGTGTCTTCGCTCGAGAGGCCGGAGGTGGGCTCGTCGAGGAAGAGCAGGCGCGGCGCGGCAAGGAGCTCCTGGGCAAGGTTGACTCGCTTGCGTTGTCCGCCCGAGATGCCCTTGTCTTCCTTGTCTCCGATGATGGTGTCGGCCACATGGTCGATTTCGAGCGTGCGGAGCACGTCACGGATCTGCTTGTCGATCTCCTCGTCGGAGAGGTCGGAGGGCAGTCGGAGTTTGGCGGTAGCGAAGAGGCTCTCGTAGACCGTCAGGTGGGGATAGACGATGTCTTCTTGGGGTACATACCCGATGGTCTGCCGGAAGGCGTCGTAGTGCTCGTAGAGGTCGAGGCCGTTGACGAAGACGGTGCCCTGGCTGGGGCGTTTGTAGCCGTTGATCGCCTGGAGCAGCGTGGTCTTGCCGGCGCCCGACGGGCCCATCAGACCGACGAACTCGCCGGGCAGCATGGTGAGCGAGACCTCGTCGACGATGCGCTTGATGCCATCCTTCGTGGGGACTTCGACGCAACAGCCCTGCGCGGTGAGGGTGACGCCGTCGGCGAAGTTGCGTGCGCGGACCGAGTGGCCCGAGAGCTGGAGCGAGACTGGGCCAAGCGCGACGGCATCGGTCTCGGAGATGGGGGTCCAATCCTTGATGCGGAAGCCGTTGACGAAGGTTCCGTTGGCGCTTCCGGCGTCGCGGATTTCGAGCTGCCCGGTGGCGTTGCGCCGGATTTCAGCGTGGCGCGCAGAGACCATCGGCTCGTCGATGACGATGTCGGCGGGCGGTGCGTTGCGGCCGATGAAGAGGTGTCGGCCGGCCTCGGGGAGCTGCATGGAGCGGCTGAGCGAGGGGCGCGACACCGAGCCGAGCCGGGCGAGTGGGAAGCGATAGGTGCCGAGGAAGAGG
>Ga0209107_10001240_pt1 | contig 14255 bp, 13 predicted proteins | sample LakErihyJuly2011_2_FD_187460 | JGI IMG/M metagenome (GOLD analysis project Ga0209107, IMG submission 187460) | Freshwater microbial communities from dead zone in Lake Erie, Canada - CCB hypolimnion July 2011 (SPAdes) (version 2) | ecosystem: Environmental > Aquatic > Freshwater > Lentic >... | reverse complement strand
GGCCTCGGTCATTACGGTGTTTGCAGTGGCTTATGGGATGGCCCAACTGGTGTTTGGCCCTTTGGGCGACCGCTTTGGCAAATACCGGGTGGTGGCGCTGGGATGTCTTGCTTGCGCGCTGACTACGTTGGTTTGTGCACTGGCGCCCAGCTTTAGTCTGTTGTTACTTGCACGTACGATGGCTGGGGCCACCGCGGCTTCCATCATTCCGCTTTCCATGGCTTGGATTGGTGATGTCATCGCGTATGAATTTCGCCAACCCGTACTCGCGCGCTTTCTGATCGGGCAGATTCTGGGACTTTCGGGCGGTGTGGCTTTGGGCGGCTTTGCAGCAGACCATTTGGATTGGCGCACGCCCTTTTTTCTGATCGCCTTGGTGTTTTTTTTGATTGCGGTCTGGCTACTTTTACTCAATCGGCGTCTACCACCACAGGCACGTCAGAGTCACCAGAGCGAAGGTTCGGCTATGGTGCGCATGGTGTCCGAGTTTGGCCAGGTTTTGGCGCTGCCTTGGGCAAGGGTAATTTTGCTTACGGTGTTTGCAGAAGGCGCTTTTCTGTATGGCTCCTTCGCATTTATGGTTTCGCATTTGCACCAGCTACACACCTTGTCGCTCTCGACGGCGAGTCAGGTAGTGATGCTCTACGGCCTAGGCGGCTTGTTATTTGCGTTTGCCGCGCCAGCCCTGGTGAGACGCATGGGCGAGGTGGGCTTGTGCAAATGGGGAGGTATCCTCGTTGCGCTTGCGTTTTTGGTGGTGGCTTTAGCTAAAGCGTGGTGGTGGTCAGTGCCTGCCTGTTTTATCGCTGGTCTTGGGTTTTACATGCTGCACAACACTTTGCAAATCAACGCCACCCAGATGGCTCCGGAGCGCCGAGGTTCGGCGGTAGCGGCATTTGCATCCTGCTTCTTTATTGGCCAATCGGTGGGCATTGCGGTCAACGGCCAGCTCATTGCGATCGTTGGTACGACCGGCATCATTGTGCTTGGCGCGATTGGCGTGTGGCTGGTATCTTGGAACTTTGTACGATTGATGCGCACACATTTAGGAAAAGAAGGTTTTTCGGTAGATTGATTAAAGCAACCAAACCAAGATATTCATTTTTTTTTAAAATTAATTTAGATGGATCCCAAAGGCGAATTCACAGCTACAGGAGAAAGCCAAAAGTCTAGTCGCGAACCTTACAAAAAATTTAAGAATAAATTCTATTGACATGCATGTTGAGTCATATATACTTGAAATTATGAAACGTTTCATTTAAGTACACAAAGCAAATAAATTTAAGGCTAAGCAGCATGTCATCTAAAAAGCTGGTGGGGACTGTGACTCTCAACTCAGTTGACGGTTCATACCAACCCGACATTCTTGACACCAACCACCCTTTCGTTACAAATGCAGTTGATTTGATAAAGCGGCTTCGAGCGGGAGTGCTAACACCTTTAGCCTACCATGATGAGGTGCTCAAACTAACGCAAGACCCGGAGACGAAAGAGTCATTAGCACCTATGGTCCAGCAAACGCTTAATGAGAAGTGTGATCAGATCCTATATAGGCGAACAGGTGACACACATCGAGAAGCCATTCAGATGTTCTACCTAGCTGCCAACGTTTTACATCCACCACACTGTCACCACAACATTATTTCCACGCAAATGATGATGGCTGGTGAGGTGCATGTTCGTGAATATGACCGAGTTGCAAGGCTATCCCCAACCACGATTCTATTGCGCCTCAAGTCCGATAAATGGATCGGTCAAGGTTCCGCATTGAGAGCAACTGAAACATCCGGGAATTGCCATTGGTTTGGCGCTTCTGACTCACCTGCTGTGATGTTGAATTTCAATGCTTATGGTTACCAGGACTGGACGTTTAATCCGCCTGACAAACCTTTACTGAGGAATTTAGTGGATCCAACGCATGGAGTCAATCCCGACGGACTAATTATCGCTCTTGAGATTGACGCAATTACAGCTTACAAGAAGTTTGGTGGTCGTCCCCTTTCGGACTTTCCGCCACAAACTGTTGCGTCAAACTGATTGAATATTTTCCAAAAGGCAATAGCTTGTCTCCTACAGAATATCCACTTGCCGGCATCACGGTTGTCGAAATTTGCCACAGCGTTGCTGGACCCTATGCGGGCTCAATACTTGCCCAACTTGGTGCGGAAGTACTAAAGATCGAAAATCCGCCCAATGGCGACCATTCGCGTGCCTGGGGCCCACCATATTGGCACGACATTTCATGCAGCTACCAATGCCTAAATCGGGACAAATCGGGCTTGACTGCAAATTTCAAGCTCCCTGAAGACGTCGAGAGCCTTCAGCAACTCATTCTTGATCGCGTTGATGTGGTTATTCAAAATATTAAACCAGGTTCGATTGAGAGATCATCCATCGGTTCCAAAGCATTACTTGCCGCAAAACCATCCTTGATTTATTGCAATCTAAGCGCGTTCGGATCGACTGGGCCACTTGCATTAAAGCCTGGTTATGACCCACTGATGCAGGCATTTGGCGGACTGATGAGTGTGACTGGGGAGAAACATGGCAATCCAGTCAGGGTAGGCCCTGCAGTGATTGACCTTGGCAGTGGTATGTGGGCTGTCATTGGAATTCTCGCAGCCCTGCAGCGTAGAGCCAATACGGGCATAGGAGGTGTTGTTGACACTTCGCTTTTCGAAACTGCCCTTGCTTGGATGACAATTCCCCTGACTAACTTCATGGCAACTGGAGAGTTGAGCTACCCGATGGGCTCAGGAATTTCCGAGATTGTTCCTCATCAAGCATTCCAAGTATCGGATGGATATTTGATGGTTGCTGCCGGTAACGACGGCCTTTTCAAAAAGCTATGCTCGGCAATTAGTCGCGATTACCTGATGCAAGACGGGCGATATGCAAGCAATGAAGGCCGTGTACGCAATCGTGAAAGTCTTATTGAATCACTTGAAACTCGCTTTCAAGAAGAGTCCAAAGACTATTGGATGGCACAACTTGATCATGCCGGAGTACCGAATGCACCGATGCAAAACGTCGAGCAGGTACTGAATCATCCACAAACAAAAGCCCTCAACATTGTCCAAGACTTACCTAACGGTGAAATGCGGCTACCGGGATTGCCTCTTTCCTTTGATGGAGTTAGGCCGGGACTACGCCGTAAAGCGCCGACTATTGGACAGGACAATCCAAAGTATTTCAAGTCGTCGTCAAGCCTTGCAAATTGATTCAACGATCAGACCTCAAAGCTATTCCAGCATGAATCTCATTAACAGCAACCAGTCGCAGGTATCGTTAAGTCTTGGGGAGGATTACCAAGAATTGAGGAGTGCAGTTCGCCAGGTATGTTCAGACTTTCCTGAGAAGTACTGGTCAGACCTTGAATCAAATGACGCTTATCCCACCAAGTTTATTGAGGCACTTACCAGCGGTGGTTTCTTGGCCGCATTGATTCCAGAAGAGTTTGGCGGATCTGGGCTGCCGCTGCGGGCTGCAGGCGTCATTCTTGAAGAGATTAATGCTAGTGGCTGCGTGGCCAGTCAAGGACATGCTCAGATGTACATCATGGGCACACTATTGAGACATGGCAGCATTGAACAGAAAAAGTATTACTTGCCGAAGATCTCAAGTGGTGAATTGAGGCTTCAAGCTTTTGGTGTGACCGAGCCGACTACCGGGTCGGACACGACAAACTTAAAGACGCGAGCACAACGAAAAGGCAACATTTATATAGTAAATGGCCAAAAAGTCTGGACCTCGCGCGCTGAGCATTCCGACTTAATGTTGTTATTGGCCCGAACTACTCCAATAGATCAAGTGGCCAAAAAGACTGACGGGCTTTCGGTATTTTTGGTTGATATAAAGAGCAGCTTAGGCCGCGGATTGAAAATCGTGCCATTGAAGGCCATGATCAACCACAACGCGACAGAAGTCTTTATGGACAACCTCGAGATTCCGGCCGAGAACCTGATCGGCGAAGAAGGCAAAGGCTTCAAATACATTTTAGATGGTATGAATGCAGAACGAACTCTCGTCGCCACAGAAGCAATTGGTGATGGGCGGTGGTTCATCAAAAAAGCAGTTGCTTATGCAAATGAACGCGTAGTATTCGGCCGAACTATAGGCAAGAACCAGGGTGTGCAGTTTCCAATTGCAAGAGCCCACATCGAACTCGAGGCTGCGGATCTAATGTGTCGCAGGGCTGCTGCTCTTTACGATGCAGGTGAGGATGCCGGAGCCGCAGCCAACATGGCCAAGCTTTTAGCATCTGAAGCGGCCTTCAAGGCTGGCGATGTCGCGATGCAAACACTAGGGGGCTTCTCCTTCGCACGCGAATATGCAGTTGAAAGGAAATGGCGTGAAAGCCGTCTTTATCAAATTGCTCCCATTTCGACGAATATGGTGCTCTCCTACATTGGGCAGCATGTACTTGGAATGGAACGTTCATATTAGTTTTTAAAATATTGGAGAACGGTATGTTACGTTTGAGATCTTGGATGTTTGTACCTGGCATATCCGAGAAAATGGTGATGAAAGCTTTAAACCTCGGCCTTGATGTCGCGATGCTTGACCTGGAAGACGGAGTAGTTCCAGAAATGAAAGCAAAAGCAAGGCCTATTGTTGCGAAAGCTCTCCAAAGTTTCAGATCTGGGGGGCCAGCCCGCTTTGTGAGGGTCAATGCTTGCAACACGACAGACTTAGAAAAAGATCTTGATGCAGTTGTTGTCCCCGGATTAGATGGAATAGTCGTACCTAAAATTGAGACAATAGAAGAAGCCAAAGAATTGAACGTAAATTTAACGCGTCTTGAAAAAGAGCGGGGTCTGGATATCGGAAGCATCAAGACCATGTTGGCCATTGAAACAGCCAAAGCCATTATTGCCGCCCCGCACCTTGCAACTGCAACAGCACGGGTTTCTGGACTGATGTTTGGGGCAGAAGATTTCAGCAAAGATATTGAACTTCCAACCATTCGGACGGGACAGGCTCGCGATTTCATCTACGCTCGATCCGCTATTGTGTTGGCAGCAGCAGCAGCTCGTATCCAATCAGTAGATGCTGTTTGGCCAGATATACAAGATATCGAAGGGCTTCGAAGCGATACGCTGCTTGGGCGGGACCTTGGTTTTACTGGAAAATCTTTGATTCATCCATCACAGATCGAAATCATTAACTCTACCTTTAGCCCGACAAGGCGGGAAATAGCCTTTGCTGAGGAACTCATTCGTGAATTCGAAAAAGCTCTTTTAGACGGCCATGGAAGTATCAGTTTCCAGGGAAAACTAGTCGACCGCCCCATCTATGAACGGGCCAGATCCACGGTTAATGCAGGAAGGCGCGATCTTGATTCTGAAAAGAAACGCAATATTTTCTAATAAGGAGTAGCTTAATGCGACAGTTAAAGGAAGGTTGGAAAGGCCGTTTTTTTGAAGATTTTCATATCGGGGATGTTTATCAAAGCCGGATAGGAAGAACAGTAAATCAATATGACAATGTTACGTTTACTTTGCTAAGCAACAACACAAACCAAATTCATTTCAACTCGCAATATGCAGAGCGTGCAGGACATAAAAAGCAATTGGTTAATAGTATTGTGACATTGGCTATTGTCGCAGGACTTGGTGTAACTGACGTCAGTGAAAACGGATTTGCTCTTGGTTGGGACCAGATTGTGCTGTTGACCCCAGTCTATGAAGGTGACACGCTTTATTCGGAATCAGAGGTCGTTGAAGTCCGTCCATCAAAGACGCGGCCTTCTCAGGGAATTGTCAAAGTTCGTACCCGAGGAATCAATCAGGATGGAAAAATAGTTATCGACTACGTCCGAAGCGTCATGGTCTGGAAAAGTGAGTTTGCACCCTTGCAATCCACATTTCCAATTATTCAAGAGACGTGATGAGTCAACTTGTAAAAGGTAATTTACTAATCACAACAACTCATGTCTATACGAAATTAAATTTAGTTTAATTGCCGAGATACCTCATCTTCAACAGCACGCCATATTTTTAGCTTTAAAGTCGCATATTCTGGTTCAAGCTGGATGTTGACATGCCGAGGACGAGTGAGGTCATTTTTGAAAATTTCCTTCACCCTGCCCGGCCTTGCAGACAATACAATAATTCTGTCTGCAAGTATGAGTGCCTCGTCAATGTTGTGTGTTATGAATACAATCGTTTTTTTGCTAACTTCCTGAATCCTTAGCAGCTCCTCTTGCATAACTTGGCGTGTCATAGCGTCTAATGCAGCGAATGGCTCGTCCATAAGTAATACCTCGGGATTTGCCGTTAGACACCTCGCTATTGTGACGCGCTGCTGCATGCCTCCGGACAGTTCCATCGGGAAATGATTTGCGAATCCAGTCAGCTTAACCAAATCAAGATAGTGCAAAGCCTGCTCATTTCGTTCCTTGCGGCCAATGCCTTGCATCTTCAAACCAAATTCAACATTTTCTATGACGGTCTTCCATGGAAATAATGCATAGGCTTGAAAAACCATTCCGCAACGCGGCTCTATTCCCTTGATTGACTCCCCAAGAAGTTTGACTGATCCAGAACTAGGACTCGTAAAGCCCGCGAACATATTGATAATCGTAGACTTGCCACACCCGGATGTTCCGAGAAGGCATAGAAATTCACCTTCCTCGACATTCATGCTTAGGTTTTCAATTGCTAATACGCGAGAACCGTTGCGACCTTCAAAAATCTTTGATACGTTCTGTGCCTGAAGTATGGTGGTCATTTCAGTTTCCCTTGTGATCGCTATTTCGCAACCATGGGAGCAGTCTTTTCTCCGCTTGTGCTGCTAAAACGTCAACGACAAGTACAACGACGGAGATGCAGATCATTCCGACTATGACCAATGGAAGATTACCCCACTCCTTAGCATTCCATATCAAAGCACCTAATCCTGAATGAGCCGCAACGAGCTCAGCAGAAAGTACACAGGCCCACGAAATTGCAAGAGTCATTTTCATGCCCGCTATGATCCCAGGTAGGGCGCCAGGGAAAATAACTTCATGCATAAGTGCAAAGTCTGATGCACCGAGATTGCGAGCAGCCCTTATTAAAATTGGATCGACTTGCTTGGTGCTTTCAAGCGTTGCTAGCATGATGTAAATCCATGAGCCGAGGAAAACTATGGCAATTTTTTGGCTTTCACCGATACCCATCCATAACATGGTCAAAGGAACCCATGCAATAGATGGTAGTGGTCTCAAAAGCGAAATGAATGGCGCTCCAATAGCTCGTAGGGGCCAGAAGATTCCCATTAATATTCCAGCCGGAATAGCCACCACCGCCGCTAAGGCGAACCCGGCAAAGACCCGCATCGATGACGCTCCGACAGCCTTCCAAAGCTCCCCACTGGCAAGTAATTTATGACTTTCAGATAACACTGCACTTGGCGGGGGCAAGAAAATTGGCGAAATCGATCCGCTGCTCGTCATCATTATCCAGACAAGTACAAAGACTCCCACTGAGAGTAAGCTCAGCATCAGGGACCGGGTCGACTTGATCATTCTCTTCAAGTTTGGTGTTACGGTCGAGTCCGAAGATTCAGCCTGATTAAGCTCGTTTGGGATTCCGCTCATGGGTGGGGTCCTTACAAACGGAATCAGGTGTTACTTCTTTGGAAGAGGCGCAGGAACCAGCGAAGTATTCACCCAGTTTGCGACCATCGGTTTTGACGGAATTTTCCCAGTTGAAAATAGAAGTCCTACCAACTCCTGCATAGATCCAACATGCTGCGCCAGATTCTGCTTCCATTTATCGGTTCCGAAGTAAGCAAAGTCTGCAATCCCTGGTTCCAGTTCTTCAGCCGTTTTCTTGAAATAGGACGCCACAAGCTTAGCCGCCTCTTTGGGATTTGCTGACGTAAAGTCCGCACCCTGCAACATCGCGGCAGTCAGCTTTGATGCCTGTAACGGATTTTCATCCGCATACTTCTTTGAAATGATCACAATGTCGCCTGCGGGCATTGTCCCAAATTTTTTATAGAATTCAGTGTCTTTGTCTGTCCCGATGAGGTTGCCTTTGGGTACCGCAGTCTTCAACCCAGCAAACAGTGGTTCCCACACACAAGCAGCATCAATATCGCCTTTTGATAATGCTCCTGCCATCTCAGTAGGCGACAAGTTAAGAATATTCACTTCAGAAGGTGCGATGGAAGCACTCATTAGAATTCCGTTGAGGGTGATCTCAGCTGAACCATTCGCTGCCACCTTTTTTCCCTTAAGCGATGCAGCTGTCTTGTATTTTTCAGACGCCCAGCATCCTTCCTTTCCAGGGGAATCATCTACATTCGCCAGAATGTAAAAGGATTTGTCCCCTCGTGCCATCGCACTGAGTACAGCAGTCTTGCCTAGATTGGTAAACTGAACGTCACCTGAAGTTATCCCTCGCATGCGGTCTGCAGAAGTCAAGATTGGCTGGAATTTCACATCAATTCCTTGGGCCTTGAAAAAACCTTTTTCTATTGCAACCATTATGGGTACGTGACCCAACCAAGTGGGCGAAGCGGCAAAGTTAACATCTGCAGCAGAGGCAGACTGCCCCAAGGCAAGGAGCAAAGTTGCGCAGGACATCGATATGCATCGACTCACCCGAGACAAGGAAAAAAAATGTGGGCCTCGCTTAGTCGATTGAAAAATTGGATTTGTAAATAAAGTGCTCATGAAATCTCCTCTTGTAAAAATGATTAAGGACGTACGAAAAAAGGGTAATTGCCTATTTAAGCTTCTGACAGGCGCGGGCGATACGTTCACACGCATCATTAAGAACCTCTTGGCTTGCTGCATAAGACACTCGGAAGTGTGGCGAGATCCCAAAAGCTGCGCCAAAAACCAAGCCTACTCCGGCTTCTTCAAGTAAATAGGTCGCAAAGTCTTCGTCGGTCAAGATCGTCCGACCGCTTCCAGTCGATTTTCCGATTAGTCCCCGGCAGGAAGGGTACAAATAAAACGCGCCAGTTGGAGTCTGACAACTTACACCTGGGATCGCGTTAAGTTTAGCTACGACAATATCTCTTCGTTTGTTAAACGCAGCTACGTTAGATGCAATGAAATCCTGAGGCCCGTTTAGCGCTTCTACTGCGGCGGCCTGGCTGATCGAACTGGGATTCGTCGTCGAGTGCGATTGAACTGCCACCATTGCCTTTATTATTTCACGTGGGCCGCCGGCATAGCCAATTCGCCAACCTGTCATGCAATAGGTCTTTGAGACGCCATTCATTGTCAAAGTACGAGAGTAAAGCTCAGGCTCAATATTCGCAATGGTTGAAAACTCGAATTTGTCATATACCAGATGTTCGTATATGTCATCTGACAAGATAAGGACATGCGGGTGACGTAACAGAACGTCAGCAAAGCTTCTGAGTTCTGCAGCGGAATACGCGGCACCTGAAGGATTTGAGGGCGAATTCAGAACTACCCATTTAGTTCGGGGTGTGATTGCCTTTTCAAGGTCTTCTGCTGTCATCTTAAAGCCACGCTCAGCATCGCAATTAATGAAGACTGGTTTGCCATCGCAGAGTAAAACCATTTCCGGATATGAAACCCAATAAGGAGCAGGTATGACGACCTCATCACCGGGTGAGATGGTGGCCATGAAAGCATTGAAAATTACATGTTTACCACCTACGCATGCAATGATTTCATCGTTCTTGTAATCCAACTTGTTCTCACGACTGAATTTGGCTCGGATGGCATCCTTCAAGGCTGGAGTTCCATCTACAGCCGTGTACTTTGTATCTCCCGCAGCAATTGCTCGAACCGCAGCCGCCTTGATATTCTCAGGTGTATCAAAATCAGGTTCTCCCGCGACTAATCCGATGATATTTTTGCCCTGAGCTCGGAGCTGAGCAACTTTTCCAAAAAGCGAGGCAGTCGGGGAAGGCTTGATTCGAGCTAAACGTTGTGCAATATGAGTCATTTTTTGATTTTCATTAAGTGTTTGGGGCTGTCCTTTGACCAGGAACTTTTACTTAAGATGAACTTTCAATTTTCTGGACATATGCATCGAGAACTTGGTCAGCCTGGTATTTGCCCATCAAAGAGAATTTGTCTCGTAGTCCTAACGCAGCAGAGGCTCTTAACCGTGCAGCAGTAGCAATGGCCATCAAAGGCGTGATTCCCAGGTCGCTGATGGTTTCTACCGCACCGTCCATCTCTATGGCGCGTCGCTCAGCATGCAATACATCGGTCCGCAAACACATATCTGCAAAGTTACTGAACTTCGTTGCATCCATGGGATCGCAGATGTTTCGTAGCGCCTCTTTTCTAACTCCAGCAAGTGATGCAGCCGTCATAGCCTCGACAATTAGTGCCTCCATACCTTTGGTCACGACGCTCCTCAGCATTTTTACTGCAGCTGAGGCGCCTGCAATAATCCCAGCATCTTCGATGGACAATCCAAGAGGACTAAAAGCCTTTTCAAAACGACTTACCCCGCCGCCAGAGCAGTACAACGGTACTTTTGCGCCATAGATACTTACTGCACCCATAAGATTTGCATCGACAAAACTCCCCCCGCTGTTTTCGATGGCTAAGGAAACTTGCTTTTTAGCCTTAGGGGTTGAAGCATTAATGTCAATTACCAGTGTGCCTCGCTTAAGGTGAGAGGCAATCAGCAACCCGGTTTCTACAGCAGAAGAAACAACAACTGCTGAAAAAATGACATCCGATTTCTTTGTCAAGTCTTCAATGCTTTCAACCAAAACAGCTCCACTCGCCTCAACAGCCGAACGAAATTTTGGGGCGTAGGGAGGCCTATTGGTTTTACCGGAGCAATACACAAGAATTTCTTTAACTCCCTGCGAAGATAGGTGCTGAACCAAACAACTTGCAGCCTCGCCAAACCCGATAAAACCAACAATCGAAGGGGACATAGAACTCCTTTTTATGACAAATAAAAATGCTGATTGGAAGTCAATCACCATCTCCCGCGCGATCCTTATGTGGAAATTTGCAATCGAAACCCTTAGGATTCAGCATCTAAATTTTTAAGTTCTAGCTGCTGAAAATATAGACAACACTAAAAGGATAACGTTTCATTTATAGCCTGTCAAGATTTTTTTAATTAGTTGCAACGCTTGAAATTCACACCAAAAAAGCGCTGGAACCCCAAAAAAAGGTCGTAAAAACGTTATCTAGGGCGAGGAGAAGAGAATTTTTACTCACCCATTCACACTCCTACAAGTGGAAATGTAGGAAATGAAGGCACCGCCTACAATTCCCAGTTAACACTTCTAAAGCGGCGTTATTGTTTGAAATTGCAAATGGCAACAATAAAATCATTGAAACATTTCATATTTAGCTGTGAAAGATTATTTTTTAACCTCTAACCCTAAAAAAAACAAAATATGAAGAAGACCATGGTTCAAGAATCTGAATCTTTACGCCGTGTTTCCACAATTGTTGATGTCGCAGCGCTCGCAAAGGTTTCAATAGGAAGTGTTTCGCGCGTATTGAATCAACATGAGTCTGTAAAAAAATCTACAAGGTTGAAGGTAATCAACGCTATAAATCAACTCGATTACAAACCAAACATGGCGGCTCAAAGTATCCGTGGAAAGATGTCGCGAACTATCACCTGCATACTTAAAGATGTGGAAACCCCTGGCTTTGGTCGATTTGTCGTCGCTGCGGACAAGGTTTTTATGGAGGCTGGTTATGCACTAATGCTTTGCAATACCGAGGGAGATAAATCTAGAGAACGGGACTTGATCGCACTTGTTTCCGCTAGACGCAGCGACGCAATACTGATTGCCCATTCGTCGGAAATAGATCCGGAATTAGAGAAGCAAATCAGTGAAGCAAAGGTTCCTGTCGTACTTTTTGACAGAGAGAGTCCAGGTTGGGCGGATGCGGTAGTCGTTGATCACCGAAGTGCGACGCGCATCGCAACTGAAAAACTACTCAAACTAGGCCATAGACGCATTGCTTTAATTACAGGTCACCCAGACCTCTATCCTGCCCGCTCACGCGTTCAAGGGTACAAAGAGGCGCATCAAAAATTTGACATTTTTTGCGATCCCTCACTTTGTAGGCAGGGATGGTTTGGCGCTGATTTTGCGTTCGAGCAGACATCATTATTGGCCAGTGCATCAAACCGTCCTACGGCAATTATTGCAGGTGGAATCCCCATTTTGCCAGGTGTACTAAGAGCACTTCGGGTGCTCAGACTTTCAATTCCAAATGACATTTCTGTGATCGGTGCCAACGAAACTGACCTGACTGAATTGCACACCCCCGCTATAAGCGTAGTCTCATGGGATTACGCAGCCATGGGGAAAATTGCTGCAAATTTAACACTGGAAAGGTTGCGTAATAAAACTCCTTCCGAACCGCGGCGCGTAGTAGTTCCTGCAGAGTTCCTTTACAGGGAGTCGATTAGTAAGCCTAATCAGAAAAACTCCCTAAACTAGTTAAGTTCAAAAAAAACGGGTTATTCAGTGGGTCACGCCATTAAAAGTCGTTAAGCTCTCTCGGTTTACACAGGCAGTATCGCCATCCTGTCAATCGCGATGCACCGTTGGATTTTGATGCGTATGGATATCTTGCGTGTCACCATGCACGATGGCGATAGCAACGCGGTTCGCCGCTTTCTCGCACGGATTTATTGCTCTGCTTTACGCGGCCCTTCAGGCATGGTGCGCAGCATGAACTGGTCAAACAAAGGGACCGTGAAGGCGGTGTCGCCATGTGCCGGGCTGTAGATCATTCCCTTTTTAATCAAGCTAGAGCGCAGCGGTGCGATGGTCTGCACTTTTACTACCAGCCTTTCAGCAACGCCACCTGAGCGCTGATTGCCAGCACCCAATTCCGCCAAGGCGCTGAGATAATCTTTTTCACGAGGGGTAAGTCGGTCAAAGCGCACACGAAAAAAGCTTTGGTCTAACCTGGCGGTGGACGCAATGGTGGTGCGCTGAATCAGCGGCAGGTCGATCGGTGTCTGCTCCGCCATATTCCACGATTGGTAACCCCATTCCTGTAAAAAATAGGGGTAGCCTTGTGTAATACGAAAAATCTCAGCCAGTGCTTCGGGCGTGAAGGTCACACCTTGTGTTGTAACAGGCCCTTGCAACGCCAGCGAGGCGTCTTCAAGCGAGAGCGCACCCACCTCTGGATAAATAAACAATCGCTCAGCGTAGGATTTTGATTTGCCTGCCAGACCCACCAACTGTGGCAAACCTGCACCAATGAGCACCAAAGGCAAACTGCGTTGTGAGACCCTGTGAATCGCCATGATCAGAGCGCTCATTTCGACCTCGGTCATGTACTGCAGCTCGTCAACAATGATCGCGACCGCAGTGCCACGGTCTGCGGCCGCTTCGCCCACTGCCACAAACAACTCAGCCAAGTCGGCTTCAAGGTCGCCACTATCTGCGGAGCCTGTTTCGGGATCGATATCCAAGCCAAATTCCGCATCGCCCAACTTGGCTTTGACCGCTCCAATGAAACTCCGCAAAACGCGTAATCCGCGTTTGACCTTTTGGCTGACGTTTTGCATGCGATCAAGCGCAAACAAAGTTTGCCGCAGCGGCGGTAGCAGCAGCAGTGGCAAAGACTTGCTCTCGTGCGCCTCAATCAGCAATGCCTGATAGCCCTGTGCTTCGGCCATTTCGCGCACCCGGTTGAGCAGCACTGTTTTACCCACACCGCGCAGGCCGACCATGAACATGCTTTGTTCACTGCGCCCCGCTTTGACACGAGCCAGCAACACCTCCACTTTGCGCAATAGCTCACTACGCCCTGCAAGCGCTGGGGGTTGACTGCCCGCACCGGGCGAAAAAGGATTCGTGAGAGGGTTCATATATAGCTAAGTTACTATGGTTTACTAAATTTTAAAGTAACAGCCATAACTTGGGGTAAATTTGAAATAATCCAACTAAAAATCAAACTTTGTGCAAAGCCTTGCATCGAAGGAGTCAGATTTATTGTTACGTCGATGGTGCGCAGGAAAAAATACGCCTAACGTCGCAAATTGCAGAAACCCAATCAGAGTAAAAAACGTCGACATCGGTTCAAATCATGCAGACGAAAAAAAACCCATGGTTCCATGGGTTTTTCTCTTTTTTTGGCGGAAACAATCACCGCCTCGCTCGCTCCTCGACTGGCGGCGTGCCGGTGGAGTTGATCCCCGAACACAGTACGTCGAAGAGCGAATTGCTGCTGTTGTACGTTGGTGGCCATGACGGCCCTTAGCTGGAGCGGATCGTCTGGGGCCGCTCAGGGACCGAGCAGATCGCATGAACCTCGATCTTCG
>Ga0209107_10001239_pt1 | contig 14260 bp, 14 predicted proteins | sample LakErihyJuly2011_2_FD_187460 | JGI IMG/M metagenome (GOLD analysis project Ga0209107, IMG submission 187460) | Freshwater microbial communities from dead zone in Lake Erie, Canada - CCB hypolimnion July 2011 (SPAdes) (version 2) | ecosystem: Environmental > Aquatic > Freshwater > Lentic >... | reverse complement strand
TCGAGAACCCATCACGAGAAAATTTGATAATATTTTGGCAAACCCGCCTTTTGGTATTAAAGGATTAATATATGATGATTTTGATTTTACCAACACAAATATTTTAAAAAACGAATACCTTCCTATTAAATCGAATAATGCGGTTTCACTTTTCATTCAAGCAATTATTTATATGCTTAATGTTAATGGTAAATGTGCGATAGTATTGCCTGACGGTCAAGACTTAACCAGTAAAACAAATAAAACATTAGTTGACATTAGAGAATATTTAATGAAAACGTGTAATTTGAAAAAGGTTGTATATTTACCTTCTGGTACATTTACACATGTCGCAATTAAAACATGTATCTTTTATTTCATTAAAAAAAGAGAAGGCAAATATGTTTTAGAGACGAATATCAGCGTATCGAAAAAAACAAAAAAAGAAACCGGAAGAACTTATACATTTCATAAAACACACCAAACAACTAAAATTAAATTTTATGAATTTAACGAAAGCAAAAAAGAAACATATTTATTGGTTGAGGTTCCAATTGAAATCATCGCGAATAATTCATATTCTTTAAATTATTCTGAATATATGAAACATGAAACCGACCAAAATGTTGAAGAAGGGATTGTTATGAAAACACTTGGTGAAGTTTGTAAGTTTCTACCTAAAAGTAAAAGGCAAGCGTCTTATGGTGAAAAACAAGGTCAATATCCATTTTATACATCATCTCAAACTTGTAGCAAATATTGTGATGAATATGATTATGAAGATGAATGTTTAATTATAGGAACCGGTGGGAATGCTAATATTAAATATAGTAGTAAGTTTTCTTGTTCTACTGATAATTTTGTAATTAAAATAAATCAAGGACAATTAGTAAAATATATATATTATTATCTTTTAATTAATATTGAAATATTACAAAGAGGTTTTGTAGGTGTAGGATTACAACATATTTCAAAAGAATACAGTAGTAATATTAAAATTCCTATCCCATCACTTGAACGACAACAAGAAATTGTGAACTATTTAGATTTCATTTACGAAAAATGTGTAAAAACGAGTCTTTCCAAAATTGCGGAATTGAAACAACTGAATGAATTTTGTTTAAAAAACCAACAATTATACGGCGAGAATGTTGTGAAAACACTTGGAGAAGTTTGTGAAGTTAATCAAGGAAACTCGCTAACTAAAATAGGAATGATTGATGGCATATATGATGTTATTGGTGGAGGAAAAATTATTGGAAAACATAATGACAAAAATAGAGATGGTAATGATTTTACATTAACTCGTGTTGGCGATATTAATATTAATTATATTGATAAACCATATTATTTAACAGATAATGGATTTTCGTTAAAATCAAAACAAGAAGATATTATGACTAAATATCTATATTATTTACTTTCACATAATAAGAATTATTTGACAAATTTGTATCAAGGAACCGCACAAAAAGTAATTTCAAAAACAAATTTAAAATCAATTAAAATCCCTATCCCATCACTTGAACGACAAAAAGAAATTATTGAGTATTGTGAATACAACGATACCCTTATAAAACAATTAGAAAAGGAGATTGAAAATAACAAAAAACAAGCACACCAATTTATGTCAAGTATTGTAAAATCGAGCAAAGCAGATGACGTTAGTTTAGTAAATACTGACTCTATTGATGATGCTCAAGAAACCCTATCAATTGAAGAAGAAGAAGAAGAAATTGGTATTGAATAAACCCCAACATTTTAACAGATTGATGATAACGTTTATAAATAATTTTAGTATAATTAAACCCAAATCATAAAAAGAGTATAATAGAAAATATAAATAAGTAAACAAATAAAAAGGGTGACTTTTTTATTCCAACTTTTTTAGTAATTAAATATAAAAATTGAAATGCTTTTTTATAACAAAGAAACAAACAAACAAATAAAATAAAAATACCAAAATGACAGAAACAATTCGCATTCAAAATATTCAAAACTATATAATAGAATATATTAACGGAGACCTTATACTAACACCAAAACAACAACCCATATATATTACCGGAGTTAAATTAATGATGACCCCGGTAACAGGGTCAACTGTTTTAGAATGTAATATAAATAATGTTGACGGACTCTCTATATCAAGTGGAAAAACAAAATATAAACAGATTTTAGTTGATATTTTTAAAACGATGGAACCGACAACCATAATAAAGAACTCAACATTTAACTTTAAACTAACTAATGAACACGGTCTAAACGGTTATCACTGGGACCCTTGTTTAAAGTTGTCGATTCAAAGTAAATGTGCGAATGATACACTTATGGAAATAATACGCATGGTTAAATTTAATAAATATACTATTCAAATATCTATTAAATTAGAAACGGGTGAGATTATACATTTTAAAATATAATTTCACGACGCATAGTAAAAATCAAATAAAAAGGGGAAACCCACCCTTTTTTAGTATTCTAATAATTACGAGTAAATATAAAAATTGAAATGCTTTTTTATAACAAACAACAAACAACAAACAACAAACAATAAACAAACAAATGCAAAGAATGTCAACAGTAACTAAATATGAAATGGATATGAAAGCAATTGAGACAAATAATTCATTTATAAGTTTGATTGTTGATTTTAACAATATAATAAAATGTAAGGAAGAAGGAATTACACAATTTAAAGAACGTAAAACCCAACTTTTAAAAAATGAACCTATTCCAGATATTAATCGTAAACGTAAACTTAATGTTATTTATGGAAATTCTCGTAAAAAAGATAAAATAGATGGAAACCTATTAAATAAAAAAATTAAAGTTATTGATGAGAAATATAATGCTCCTTATAACTATGCTAAAAATATAGAAAAAAACCAGATAACCAGAAATATTATAGAAAACGCATCTAGGTGGTCATCGCTAACAGGGTCAACTATTTTAAAATATTATCTAAATAATGATGAAGGACATCCTATATCAATTGGAAAAACCAAATATAAATATATTTTAGTTGATATATTGAAAACGATGGAACCGATGGAAGTTAAAACCATACTAACAGAATCAGATTTTAACTTTAAACCAACTAATGAATCTGGTCGAGATGGTTATACCTGGTACCCTTGTTTAAAGTTGTCGATTCAAAGTAAAAAATCGAATGAAACACTTGATGCAATAATGGAGGCGGTTAAATTTAATAAATATACTATTCAAATATATATTAGAACAAAAACGGGTAGGATTAGATATTATGACAAATAAATTTACGGTCCATATTAAATAAAAAATAAAAAATAAATAAAAAAAGGGAAACCCACCCTTTTTTATTCCAACTTTTTAGTAATTACATATAAAAAATTGAAATGCTTTTTATAAAAAGATAACAAACAACAAACAACAAACAACAAACAACAAATAAACAATAAATACAAATCAAGAATGTCAACAGTAACTAAAACTAAAATAGTAGATGAACAAATGAATAAACAGATGTTTTTCCTGTTGATGTTCGCAAATTCTAATCACTTTATTAAGAATAAAAAAAATTTTAATGAAGAAGAAAACAAAATAAAATTCGAAGAAATTAAACAAAATACAGATGAATTAAAAATTATTGAAAAAGAATTGTATGTTATGTGTGAAAATTATAATACTCCTGATGACTATGCTACAAATATAGAAAAAACACCGCCAACAGAAATATATCTTACAGGAGACGCAGCGATGTTTTCATCAGTAACATCGTCAACTATTTTAGAATGTAATATAAAAGATGTTTACGGAGGAACTATATCAAGTGGAAAAACCAAATATAAACAGATTTTAGTTGATATATTTAAAAAGATGGACCCGACAACCATAATAAATAATTCAAAATTTAACTTTAAACCAACTAATGAATCTGGTCGAAATAATTATACCTGGTACCCTTGTTTAAAGTTGTCGATTCAAAGTAAATGTGCGAATGAAACATTTGAGGAAATAAGACATTTTGTTAAATTTAATAAATATACTATTCAAATATCTATTAAATTAGAATCGGGTGATATTGTACATTTGAACAAATCATCTCCCGCTCCATATTAAATAAAAAATAAATAAAAAATAAATAAAAAATAAATAAAAAATAAATAAAAAATAAATAAAAAGGGGAAACCCACCTTTTTTTATTGCGTCTTTTTTTAGTATTTGAATAATTACGAATAAATATAAAAATTGAAATGCTTTTTTATAAAAAACAAACAAACAAACAACAAATAGCAAATAGCAAATAGCAAATAGCAAAGAATGTCAACAACACAAATATCACTGGAAATAATAAACGAATTCATAATAAATGAATTTCTTGTTTTATTTAAAAACCATAAGAATTTGTATAAGTTATATTTAGAATCTTGTTATAAAAAATGTAATAATGATAAATTAATGTGGTTAAGGGGGGTTATCACGACTGTTACTAAACACTTTGATAAACATATTCTTTATGAGCGATTTTATGGTAAATTTCACAAAAAATATCCAAATTATGCTATAGATGAAACGCAGTATAACGATATATCTTATTTCATTGCGGATTGTATTGAGAATGATGATGATCACGAATATTATGAATTGTTTACTGATGAGGAACAAGAAGAGGATGACCAACTCATTTATGAATATATAGATGATTCTATATTACAGCATTATGATAATCCTGAATATGATACTCAATACATTTTATTTACATATTTCAATCATTATTTAACTTATAAGTTGGATTGTATTATATTTCGTATAGATGATATGATTTCTAAAAATATAATCAAAAAGACACAAATTCGCGACGCAAAAATAGCTACCATTGTGTTAAATAAAATACCAAACCTTAATTATGATGTTATTTCACATATTGCGAAATATATTTGTCGTGATATCAAGATATAACCGGTTTAAAGAAAATAAATAAAAAATAAATAAAAAGGGGAAACCCACCCTTTTTTATTTATTTTTTTAGTATTTGAATAATTACGAATAAATATAAAAAATTGAAATGCTTTTTATAACAAACAAACAAACAAACAAACAAACAAACAAACAAACAAACAAACAAACAAACAAACAAACAAACAAACAAACAAACAAACAAACAAACAAGCAAAAAAATAAACGAACAAATAGAAAAGAATGTCAAACATCAGATGTGACATAAATAATAAATGGAAACATTATATGGAAATGGACAAACAAATAGAAATGAGAAAATCAAAAAACGTCTACGATGTATCCGTATTCAGAGGATGTAGACTGGAAAAATTAAAATATATGATGGAATCTAAATATATAACAAATCGAGCATATAACAATTTTATAGGATATATTCGACGTAAATCAAATTCAAATCATGAATGGTTAATCAATTATATTACAGATGTCTATGTGCTTGTTGCGGACATGAACCAAGAAAAGGATTGTAATGAAAAATGGAAAGATTTTATGAATGAAGAAAAATACAAAATATTAGAAAGGAATCAACAGTATGTTATTGGTTATATGTTGGTAGACGACACACAATGTAAGGACAAACATCATTATATTAAGTTTATAAACACACGATTAAGCGGACATAATATTGGGGATTTAATGATTCGTAAATATGTTAATGAAATAATGGATAATAGTAATGTGTTTACTAATTATTTATATCCTGAAATAATATTGTTTTCTGCTAGGAGATATTGGAAAAAACAATTAAAATTTATATTTGATGGTGCTGTAGCTGCCGAGGATGACCAAATATATACGGATGGTATATGTGATAAAATTAAACAATTATGTAATATAAAAATGGAAATAAACTGGAGTGCAATGATTAAGATGTTAATTACTGAATACTTTGGGTGGTCTGATAGCGATGATAGCGATTATAGCGATGATAGCGATGAATTAATGGCCGATTATAGAAAGAAATACTATAAAAAAAATAAAAAATCAATAAAACCAAATAAATAAAAAATAAAAAATAAATAAAAAATAAAAAATAAATAAAAAATAAATAAAAAATAAATAAATAAAAAGGGGAAACCCACCCTTTTTTATTTAATTCTGTTGACATCGTAGTTTATAGAATACGTAACGCGATTTGTAGGATTTAGAGCAACGCGTATTTTAAATGCCGACTTTATTAGTTTTTATATATCTTTCAACCCATCGTTTCAAACTTCTTTCACTACATTCAAACACTTCACATACTTTAACATAATTATTAATTTTATTGTAATAATTAACTGATTTCAATTTCAAATCAGGTGTAAATTGTTTTGTCACTTATATAATTATAGAAATTATATAAATAATTTTTTTTTGAAAAAATCGGGTATTCTAACACACATACATTTATATTTTTTACAAGAATTACATTTCGTTTTATTGTATTCATTTTTTACAAAATTTGGTTTACCGCATTTACAATAATTTATATTACATATACCACATCTTTTATCTTTTTCTAAAAAATTTCTCATATTTTCGTTTTCTCTTTCAATTATTTTATTTTGTTTTATTCTTTCAATTTCTCTTTCTTGTTCTATTTTTTTGCGTTCAATTTCTCGTTCTTCTTCAAACTTTTTTCGTAATAATTCTCTTTCTATACGCTCCTTTTCCTTTTCTAATTCTATTATTTTTTGTCGTTCTATTATTCTTTCATCTTCTTTACTCATATTTAATAATTCATTTTGTTTTTGTTTTTGTTTTTTTTCTTTAATTTTTAATTTTTCTAAAAAATGTATTTGTCGTTTTCTTTCGTATTCTATAACTTCTTTACAATAATCACATTTATAATCTCTTATACATTCTATTCGTATTTCATTATTTGTGTCTATATTTTTAACAGAATTAATGTTATTTATTAACTTTTCAGAATTAATTTCAAACCAAGGTTCAGGTCTATTTTCTTCTTTTGTTTTATTTTTATAACAGATTTCAAATATATATTTTATATCTTTATTTTCTACTAATGCTACATCAGCATGACGATTTGAATTATTATAATTAAAACTATACTCCATAGTTGCTATTGTATTTTCGTTATAATCATTATCTGTTATTTCATATTCAAAAATAGCATTTTCTTCTAATAAACACTCATAACATTCTCTATAAAATAAAATTTTATTCTTATTGTCTAATAACGTTTTCATTAATAATTTTGCGTCTTTATGTATTTGTGATTCATTTGGTTTTTTATAGTAACTACAAGGATTATCTGATTTATAATGAGCAAAATGTGGTTGTTTAATTTTTCCATTTCTAAAAATTACATCTTTATCACAAAAAGGGCATTTATATTTATTAATTTTATTTGCTATTTTAGGGTATTCATAATTAGTTGTTGTTTTATTTATTGCTCCCATAGAAAAATGGTTAGACATATTTTATTATATTAATAAGGTAATATTTAAGTAAATTGGAAAACTATTTAAAAATATAATAGTATGTTATAATAATTTATAAATGGAAAATAATATAGACTATAAACGATTATAATAAAACAAGGTAAAAAGATTGTTATTTTACACGGAGATTATAGTAGAACAACTCAAATGAAAGGTTGTATATCTACACCAAATATTGGTATGAATAAATTATTATTAAGTAGATTTGATATTGTTGAAATAAATGAATTCAATACGAGTAAGTTATATAATAAATCTTTGAAAAAAATGGAAAATGTAAGCGTAAAAGGAAAGAAACATAAAAAATCGCTTCACGAAATACTAACTCCAAAAGAGGAAACCAAATGTCGTATATTCGTGAATAGAGATACTAATGCTTGTAAAAATATATTATTACTTGGAAAATGTTATTTAGAAAGTCAAACAAGACCAGATGAATTTACAAGAAAAGTAATAAAATCCGAGAAGGTTAAGAAACTTAAAAAACAAACAAGTAATAATAAATAGTTGTTTCATTAAGGTAGTAAATGAAATAACATTATATGGGAATTTGCTTATCTACCATAAAGTAAGCAGATGATAAACCCATTACATAGAATTTAGTTTATTCGAAAGGAAGCGTTCATATTTTTTTTGTTGATTTACTCGGCATTTAAAATACGTGTTGCTCTAAATATTCTATTATATTATATTATATGGTTAAAAATATAGCAGATTTTAATAATATAAATGATTATTTACCTTTGCTTACATCTGTTTTAATTACAGATTTATTTGTAATTTCTTTATTAAATACACAGGTGATTAAATCTCGTGTTTTGAGACAATGGTATTCACAATATAATTTGTCAGCGGTTATTGCGGATGTCTTGATTATATTAATCGTATTAATTATTACAAGAGCAATTTATTATTACGTATTTGATAGTTTCTCAATAGGCAAATTTATTATTTTAGCAGTAATACTACAAATCACACATGATATATTATTTTATGTTTTTTTTAGAAATATACCCAGAGGAGTAAATAAAATGATTGATACATTTAAGGATTATGCGAATGAAATATCCTATAAAGCAATAATCTCAGATAGCGGTATGATGATAATGTCTTGTTTAATTGCTTCATATCTTGTAAATAAAAATACAAATACTAATATCATCGTATTAATTTCATCTTTATATTTGTTACCATATTTATTATACAACTGATGGGTTTTTAAATGTAAAAAAATGGAATAAAAAAGGGTTGGGTTTCCCCTTTTTTATTTATTCTTTTCCGTATTTTTAGTATAAATACGCGTAAATAACGTTGATTACGTCATCATTAAGATTTGATGATAACGTATTATTTAAGTATGTCATTACATTGGTTTTAAACCTTATCTGGTATTTTTCAATTTCCTGGATCACCCGTTTATATCCTGATGTTATTTTTGTTCCATCGATTTTTTCTTGTATTTCGGCTATCAACTTAAACGAATTATCATAAACCGCATCAAATAATTTGATGATTTGTTTATTTTCAGAATCAAGTTCAAGAAATACATTAAAATGCTTATTCATAATTTCATAGATTTGCCGAATATATGAAACTCTCGAATTAACACGGGGTTCAAACTGAAGTTTCATTAATAGTTTTTTAGTATCCGAATTTCCATAAAGCATATAATTATACCCTCTTAATTGGTATCGTGTAACCATTTTACTGTGCTTTGTCATTATTGTTTGTTTGTTACTTATTGATTGGTAGTTAGTTTTATTTCATTTTTTTTTAATTTGTCCGGGTTATTCAAATACTAAACATTTTATTTATTATTATAGACATACACGGGTGTTTATTTAATTATTGTTGACATAAAAAGTAAAAGGAAATCTATAGGGTATTTTTAGATATTTGTGTTGACACAGAATATTTCGGAGAGATGGTCTATTAATTATTTATTTGTGTTGACACAGAATATTTTGGAGAGATGGATAGTATTTATTTAAAGTAATATGGATTTTAAATAAATAATTGTAGACAACAATTAAAATAGATTAAAGATATTGTATTAGACAACCCAATGTATATTTTAGAAGTCCAACGAATTTATATTGACGGTCATATTTTACATCCAGAATGGAATGGTAAAAGCGAACATATTGGGTATATGAATAAAATATTTAAAACTAAACAAAAAGCGTGTGATTATTATGATAGTTTTAATCCACACTTGAGGTCGTTAAACGCACATAAAAATTGGTGTAGTGATTGGGACCCAACAACAGATTTAATGTATATTGTAAGAGAACATTTTTATGAATATTTGAAAATACCACCATTTTAAACCGGATTGAATTAAAACGCCGATTTAAGGTAATACATGATATATCCAAACTTCTTTTGGGAACCATATTTTATTATCATCGTACATAATTCCAGTTCCTAATTTTAAACCGCCAATAATTTTATTTTTTTTCATATAACTAATAGTTGGAAACCTAATTGCTAGTATATCTTTATTATCATTCATATGATCTTTAATAAAACTTAATTGGTATGATAATTTTAAATTAGTTTGTAAAAATATAAATCGTTCCTTATTATCATCCCATTGTTTATTATATTCTTTAAAATCCGCATCCGTTTTTTCACAAAAATATTTAAATTGTGTTATCATTATTTGTTTAATTATAATAATGTGTAACTTGTTTATAAATCATTATATAAATTTAAGTAATTTTTGACACATAATATTTTTTGGAGAAATGGTCTAATAATTATTTAATTGTGTTGACACAAAAAGAAAAGGAAATGTTTCATTTAATTCAATTTTTTTAGTATTTGAATAATTAAGTAAATATAAAAAAAATTGAAATGAATTTTATACAAAGATAAATAAAAAACAAACAAATAAAATAAACCACAATGAGCAAATCAATAAACGTACACGATGTATCCTTATTCAGAGGATGTAGCCTAAAAAAATTCAAAAATATGTTTAAATATGGTTCAGACAAACCAGTAATAAAAGATTTTATAGATCATCTTTTATTTCAACCAAATGGTGTAAAATTAATCACTCAACTTTCAGAAATGTATGTGCTTGTTGCAGACATGGAAAAAGAATATCTTTCTAATAAAAAATGGAAAGATTTTATGAATGAAGAACAATACAAACTATTAGAAACTAATCAACAGTATGTTATTGGTTATATGTTGGTAATCGACACTCACGGTAAGGACAAACACCATTATATTGATTTTATAAACACACGATTAAAAGGACATAATATTGCGGATTTAATGATTCGTAAATATAGGACTGAAAAAAGGTGTTGTTTATATCCTCAAGAAATAATGTATTCTGCTGTGGGATATTGGAGAAAAAATTTAAAATATATATTTGATAATATTGATTATTCATCCGATATAATTGATAAGATTAAAAAAATTTATAATATAGAAATGGAGTTAAAATGGAACTGTTTGATTAATTTGTTCGCTATAGAATGCGATAGCGGTGAATTATCTGATAGTGATGAATTATCTGATAGTGATGAATTAACTGATAGTGATAGCAACTTAAATAAAAATAAAAAAATAAAAATAAAAAAATAAAAATAAAAAAAAATAAATAAACGATAAAATAATAAAAAAAGGGGAAACCCACCCTTTTTTATTTTTAGTTATATTTAACAAAATTAATTAATTCGTATCGTAAAATCTTTTAATATGTTTTTTTGAATGTTTTTTTGATAAAAAATATGATATTTTTGAACTTTTTTTCTGTTGAATTTTAATTAAATCAGAAGCATTTCCTATAATAAAACATTTTTCTTTTGTTCTCGAGATTGCTGTATATAATGCTTGTTTATTCCAAACAAACTCGCCCTCAATAAATATTATAGTATTTATATATTGACTTCCTTGAGATTTATGAACAGTTAACGCATATCCAAGAATAAATTCATTATTTAAGACAGACAAGCGAATATATTCATTTTCAACCTCATCCCCATATTTTATTTCGATTTCGTCATTTTGTTGGTCATATGGAGAAACAATTCGTGCCTGTTCACCATTTGCCCTATATTTATTAGATGAGTTATCGTTTAATGTGCGAATAATTATATCATCAGTTTTAAACGTATGTTTTATTAAACCAAAATTATTATGTGGTGATTCTAACGAATCTCCGTGATTATTAAAATTCTTTTGTAATAATTTATTTAAAATAACTACATTAGAAAAATGACTTTGTGATTGAGGATTTTCCCCATTAAAATATGATAAAAATTTGCTGTTTTTGCTATTTAAATTATTATCATTTATAAATTGTGTTAACTTTATTTCATCAATTTTGTTATTTGAATTTAAAAATAAATTAATGTCTATAAATTTCATACTATCATCAGTAAAATCTGAGATAGTAATACTTTCTTCAACCATCTTTTTTATATTTTCTAATAAAACCCCTTTATCTTGTCTTTTAATTGTAGTTAGTTGTATAACATTACATATTTCATAAACACGATTACTATTAATTATGCTATTTAATACTTCGCCTGGACCAATTGATGGAAGTTGATTCGGGTCACCAATTATAATAAGTTGGCAATTAAATAATGAACAACAATCAATTAATTTTTTAAATAAAAAAATATCAACCATTGACGCTTCATCCAAAATAATATATTTGGGAATAAGCGTTTCATCCTTATCATAATCATCCTCTTCATAATCATCCTCTTCATAATCATTCTCTTCATAATCATTCTCTTCATAATCATCCGCGTGCTTATTCTTATTTATATGGTGTAAAATTTTAGGAAATGTATAACGTAGTATTTTAAAACAAGTTCCGGAAATGTTAGGATTAAATAATAATAATTCATCACATTTACGCGTACATTTATCTTTAATATTAACGTAAGCAATACCGGTTGGTGATAATACAGAAACATATTTATTTGTGTAATAAATATTATTTTGTGTATCACAATTAATTGTTTTGTTTGGGACAATATTAATTGGATGTTTGTTTAATCTATGTATTATAAATAAAATACATTCTACTATGGTTGTTTTTCCAGTTCCTGGATACCCGGTAATAACACTTACATTATGCGTTAATGATTTAATAACAGCTTCTTTTTGTCGGTCCTCTAATTTATAATTATTTTTTTCAAATTCACTCATATATTTAATTATGTCATTTTCATCATAACATGTAGGATTAGACATACAAAAATCTATAAAGTTTCCGGTAAATATTTTTTCATAATTATATAAGTATTGACTAGTAATATAAAGACAATTATTAAAGTTTACATAACGAATAACCGAATTTAGAATTTGTACATATTTGTTATACCGGTGGTTTGATGCGTAACACCATTTTTTAAAATCACTACGAAACCTTTCTGCTTCAACATAAAATGATTTATATGTATTTATTATATGCCAAAAAGCCCATTTTTGACACTTTAATCCAAAGTCTATATTTATTTTTAATTCAATACATATTTTATCTGCGGTCAAATAACTTATGTATTGAGTTTCTTCAGTAATAAAATTAAATGGATTAATTAGTAAGTTCATTATTTGCAAATCCACATTACCAGTGCTTTTCATCGCTCGTAATATATCATACAAATCATCAACTTTTATATTACAATTTAAATTAATAAATTGTAATATGTCAGACCATTTTAAAGATTCATACACAATTTTTTTAAGAGATTTAAATGACGAATAGTTTAAATAACTGATTTGTTCGTTATAATATTTTTTAAATTTGTTAAATTTTATAATTTTATCTTGTATATTTTTAACTATTGGTATAATTTCTATATCAAAAATCCGAATTGTTAAATCAAAAGTATCAATCCCACGTTGTCTTTTTGTAAATCTTTTATTCTCCTCAAGTGTATCAAATTCTATACACATTAATTTATATTTTTTATCTTTAGAATTTTCAATTTTATAATAATGATTATGAAATATTATTATAGACTCATCAGGTAATTTGCGATTTACACATTTACGAAGATTTGTATTTTCCGTTATAGGAAAATCATCATTTGTAACTTTTGGGATTAATAATTCAATTAATTCTGATTTCTTATAGGATGATACACATTTTAAATTTTTATTTTTTGCTAATGTTTTTAAATTTGTCATATTACATTCCATTAATTGTTCAAGTAATTCGTTTTCTTTTTTATTTTTTAAAAAAATGATTTCTTCTTCTTGTCTTTTTAAATAAATTTCTCTTTGTTGTTTTTGTCGTAAAAATATTTGTTGTCTTTCTATTTCGTCTTCTTCTTTTTGAGTTTGTCTTTCTATTTCTTCTTGTTGCGATTGTTTGTCTATTTCAGAAATTTGTATTTTAGTAGATTCCGCTTTTTCAAAATCTACACAATTATCACACGTTATAAATAGTTGTTTGTGTTTACTATATTTACACATACAACCGTCATTATTTGGAGGTATATGTGTGTTAAACATTTTATTATTTGATTTACACTCAATACATTCTTTAATTAAGTAAGGTATCGTTTTAAATTGACGGTTCAATAAACAGTTACAATTAGGACACGATAATGTGTGTATATCATTTATTATTAAAAATGATGGTTCTGTAATTATATCCATAATTTTAATTAATATATACTAATATGTATTACAACTTTAGTTATATTATTATTATTTGTTATGTATTAACATATAATTAATTCTTTATATTATTGTCGTTATTACTATCCATATTTTATATATTTGTGTTGACACAGAATATTTTGGAGAGATGGTCTATTATTTATATATTTGTGTTGACACAAAAATTC
>Ga0209107_10001238_pt1 | contig 14267 bp, 19 predicted proteins | sample LakErihyJuly2011_2_FD_187460 | JGI IMG/M metagenome (GOLD analysis project Ga0209107, IMG submission 187460) | Freshwater microbial communities from dead zone in Lake Erie, Canada - CCB hypolimnion July 2011 (SPAdes) (version 2) | ecosystem: Environmental > Aquatic > Freshwater > Lentic >... | reverse complement strand
CCCTTGCTTTTGGCTCAAAAATGTATAATACAGCCATTTCATTATCATTTTTTTTAGCATCTACACCTCTTATACCAGCAACTTCTAACATTTTCACTTTAAAAAGTTTGGTAAATTCTGCACCATACACATTAAAGTAATAATCTTTGAACTGTGCCATAGTCACATTAGGGCTTAAGGTTACAGTGCCTTTGTGTAGTCCTAATAAACTTCCTTTTTTGACAGTTTGTGAAAAGATGCAAGTTGATATTAACATCATTACACTTAAGAATAAAATTTTTTTCATATTTCTATTTTTTTGGTTTTAATGAAGCCTTAAATGGCACTATTTATTTTTTTTGAGAAGCTGCTATTTCTTCTTTTAATGCAGTAGGATCAAAAGAAAATCTTGCAACGGAAATTTTATCATTTTCCCATTTAAATATAATATGCCCAGGATTGGCAACTTTAGTATTTGTTTTCTTACCAATACCATTCCATGTAAACCAAACTAACGTATATATACTTCCAGCTTTAACAATATTATTTTCATGTTTTTCATCCTTTAAAATAGAGTCTGTTTTTACATACAAATCATTTTTATTCCAATCAATACTGTCAAAATAAACATGATGTAATTGTGCCAGTTCTTTCCATTGTGATTTACTCATAGCTGTAGTTGAATTGAAATAAACTTTAGCCGAATCCGATACTATTTCATCAAATTTTGCATAATCATTATGTGTGTAATCTTCCAGGATATGTTTTTTAACCTTTTGAGAATAATTGTCGTCAATTCTCGCTACGGTTGATATTGACTCATCAACCTTGGATTCATTTTGTTTGTCATTACAAGCAGAAAAAGTAGAAATCATTAATGCAATGCATAGTAGTTTTTTCATGTGAATATTTTTTAATTTGAAATTAAAAATAAGTATCATTTTGGTACTAAAAAATTTTATCTTGATGAAGAGTTACACATTACATAATGATAATATATATTCATTTTCTTATGAATACATCCCTATTTTGTTCAAATTTGGCTAATTAAAGCATACTAGATATTTAACATATTGAAAATCAAAATCTTAGATTACTTATTTTCCTAATGTAAGCATTTGATATAAAATAATTCAAGTAAACATTGATATCTTTATTTATGATAGACAAGCAACTAATATTTCTCATTTTAATTATTTGGAGTATTCCCAGCACTTATTTTCGGAGTAAGTTTAGGAAAATAGTTTACCAAACTGATGATTGGAAAATAAATATTAAACCTCTTTTCAAAAAAGAGGTAGTTGGTTTATTCAGTAATATGTATCCAGACAATAAATCCTACCTCAAAACAAGAAATCAATACCGAATCTATTTAGCTATTTATCTGATTTTATTTATTATTTATAAATTAATTTAATAAGAATACTGAATGGCTTCCAAAAAATACTATTTATAAATATAACTTTATGAAGCAATCACTACTTAATTTATTATTTTCTCTTATCGCTTTTTCCCTAGCATATAGTATTGCGCTATTCACTGGACTACAGGTGATTCAGCAAGCTGTATTGATAGCCTTTGTTATACAATGGTTTATGTTTGTTCCGGCTTTTATATTTCAAACAGAAAAGTTTTATGATCTAACGGGAAGTGTTACCTACATTTCCGTTGTAAGTTATATAAGCATTCAAAGTTATTCTACAAACAATATTAATTTAGGCAGCATTCTTTTAGCTTCTTTTATTATCCTATGGGCAATTCGTTTAGGAAGCTTTTTATTTACAAGAATTCATAAAAGCGGGGAAGATAAAAGATTTAAATCTATTAAACCTTCACCAACCAGGTTCTTCATGACATGGACTTTACAAGGAATGTGGGTTTCTTTATGTTCCATGTGCGCCTTAACAGCAATTGCAAGCATCAATGGGGTAATACAAAATGGGATTTTTTATATTGGCATGCTCGTTTTTATTTCTGGCTTTGTTATAGAGATTATTGCTGACTGGCAAAAATCTTCATTCCGTAAAAATCCTGAAAATAAGGATCAATTTATTTGTCATGGTCTTTGGTATTATTCAAGACACCCAAATTACTTTGGTGAAATTATCTTATGGTTGGGCATTTCCATCATGTCATTTTCTTCCTTATCAAGTTGGCAGTATATTACTTTAATTTCTCCTCTTTTTACATATATGCTACTGGTTTATATAAGTGGAGTTAGGATTTTAGAAATTTCAGGGATGGAGAAATGGGGTCATTTAGAGAGCTATCAAGAATATGTCCGCACAACCTCTTCCTTATTTCCATATTTTAAGCGATCTAAAAAGGAATAATCAACATTATTTTGACCATGGTAATAAACTAATGTTTAGTAATAAACGCATTAATTTTACCGATAATTTAGTTAACCTGGTGACTTCGGTTTCAAATCTTGCCAAGATTATTTCAATATATTCAAAACAATCTGAAGCTGAAATTGTTATTTAGTTAGACTAAAAGTCACTAAATGTCATTACAAGTTTCAATAATATTTCCCAACCAATTATATAAGGAAAATCCTGCTATTCATAGCAATATACCCGCCTATTTGGTGGAGGAATGGCATTTTTTTAATCAATACCAATTTCACAAAGAAAAATTGATTTTGCATAGGGCGAGTATGAAATTTTATGAACATTTTTTAAAAGAGGAGGGTGTTGTTGTTCACTATATTGAATCAAGTGAAATACAAAATAAGTGCGAATTGCTTATTGAACAACTGTATTCAAATAAAGTAAAACAGATTCATATCGTAGATCCAGTTGATAATTGGTTATTAGAAAAAATTAGGACAAGTTGTAAAAAATATGGAATTGAACTAACCATTTATGACAGTCCTAATTTTTTAAATACCATTAACCAGGTAGCTGATTATTTTTCAAAAAAGAAAACCTATTTTCAAACCGATTTTTATACCTGGCAAAGAAAATCAAGAAATATTTTATTAGAAAAAGATAGTAAACCATTGGGTGGAAAATGGACTTACGATGCAGATAATAGAGCTAAATTCCCTAAAAAAGAAGCTGCACCTAAAATACCATCAGCACCACTAAATAAACACATAAGCGAAGCTGTAAGCTATATTCAGAAAAAATATCCGAATAATTATGGATTAGTCAATGAGCATCATTTATTTGCCATTAATTTTGATGATACTGAAAAATGGCTTGAAGAATTTTTGCAAAACCGATTTGAAAAATTTGGTGTTTATGAAGATGCGATAGTTGCAAAAGAATTCGTTTTACATCATTCTGTGCTGAGTCCAATGCTCAATATTGGTTTAATAAGTCCTAAGCAAATCTTAGATCAAGCAATAACCTTTTCAAATAAATATAATATTCCTTTAAATTCCTTAGAAGGGTTCGTTAGACAGATAATTGGATGGCGCGAATTTATCAGAATTGTTTATGAGCGGGAAGGTTCAAAACAAAGAACTAATAATTACTGGAAGTTTACAAGAAAAATCCCGGCAAGTTTTTGGAAGGGTACCACGGGTATTGCACCTATTGATATTACCATTAAAAAAGTTTTAGCTACTGGATATTGCCATCATATTGAAAGGCTTATGGTGCTGGGTAATTTTATGCTTTTATGCGAGTTTGATCCAAATGATGTTTATAAGTGGTTTATGGAAATGTTTATTGATGCATACGACTGGGTAATGGTTCCAAATGTATATGGCATGACACAGTTTGCTGATGGCGGATTAATGACCACTAAGCCATATATCAGTGGTAGCAATTATTTAATGAAGATGAGTGACTATGAAAAAGGAGAATGGCAACCTATTTGGGATGGTTTATTTTGGCGATTTATGCATGAGCATAGAACCTTTTTCTTAAGCAATCCAAGAATTGGGATGCTGGTACACACTTTTGATAAAATGAGTTCGGATAAACAAGAACTTCATCTTCATAATGCTAATAAATTTTTAAAAGAATTAGATAATCAAAATTAACTATGAAAGTACAAATAACAGCAAACGATTTAATACAGATGGAACAACGAAAAAGAGCACACTTAATCAACAGCGTCGGAGGCTTTAAAAGTGTTTGCCTTATAGGTACTATTGATTTAAAAGGTCAAACTAATTTGGCCATTTTTAGCTCTATTGTGCATATTGGTGCCAATCCTCCATTGATTAGTTTCATCATGCGACCAGATTCTGTTGAACGGCACACTTTAGCGAATATCTTGGAAACGGGCTCTTATACCATCAATCATTTAAACGAGTCTATTTATAAGCAAGCGCATCAAAGTTCAGCAAGGTATGCTAAAGCCGTATCCGAATTTGATGCAACAGGTTTAAGTACCGAATATAAAGCTAATTGTAAGTCGCCATTTGTAAAAGAAAGTAATATTCAGCTTGAACTTGAATTTAGACAACGAATTGATTTAACCATTAACAATACTATCATGATTATCGGCGAAATTAAAAATATATATTTTCCCGAGGACTGTATACAGGAAGATGGATTTTTGGATATTGAAAAAGCAGGAACTGTCACCTGTTCTGGACTTGATAGCTATCATTTAACTAATAGTTTAGCGCGACTACCATATGCAAAAATTTAATCAAATGTTTCCAACCGATTTCGATTCAATCTTTTCTAAAATAAATGAGATTAATCCAGAGAAATATTCAAAAACAAGGAACTTCATAAATGGTGACATTACCTATTTGTCGCCTTATATTTCTAGGGGAGTAATATCTACCAGGCAAATAATGGATGCTGTTTTAAAAAATGGCTTTACTTTTTTACAAAGTGAAAAATTAATTCAAGAACTTGCTTGGCGTGAATATTACCAAAGAATATGGCAGGTTAAAAAAGAACAAATTTGGGATGATTTAAAACAAGCTCAACCAGGGGTTAATCATCATGAAATGTTGACCTCTCTATTAAAATGTAATACAGGTATTCAAGTAATAGATGGCCAAATAAGTCAACTATTTGAATCTGGATACTTACATAATCATATAAGAATGTATGTAGCTTCTATTGCCTGTAATATTGGTAAAGCGCATTGGAAAATGCCTGCTAAATGGCTATACTATCATTTATTGGATGGCGATATAGCAAGTAATAATTGCAGTTGGCAATGGGTGGCTGCATCTTTTTCTTCCAAAAAATATTATTGTAATCAAGAAAATATCAATAAGTACACCAATACAAAGCAAATTGGTACTTTTTTAGATAATACTTACGAGCAAATTGCTTCAATTCAAGTGCCTGATACTTTAGCACTAACCACTTCATTACAATTAAATACAATTTTACCAAATACAAAAAGCCCTATACTAGATTTATCTAAATCCACGCTGCTATACAACTCCTATAATTTAGATCCTAATTGGCGTGCAAATGAAAATGTAAACAGGGTATTGCTTTTAGAGCCATCTCATTTTAATTTAAATCCAGTTAGCGAAAAGGTAATTAATTTTGTACTGGCACTTTCTAATAATATTACTGGTATACAAGTTTTTGTTGGAGAGATATCAGAGATTGTAGCGCTCTATAAGGAAAGTAATATGGAGATAAACGAACTACTCATTTCAAAAGAACATCCATCATTTGAATATTATCCCGGTATTAAAGATCAACGAGATTGGATGTTCCCATCTGTTACTGGTTATTACCCGTCCTTTTTTAAATTTTGGGAAAAATGTGCTCAATCAATGAGATAATTTTTTTGTTAAACTTATCATCCTATTTTTTTAGTTTAAACTTAACAATTTACTAGTTCCTATACCTGTTTTTTTGAACTTTATATTCATAAGAATACAACAATAGTCTTCATTATTTGTTATAAAATTGTAATAAAAGAATAAGTATGACATTTCAAGAAAAATTGGATCATTTAATAATAGAAAAGAACACAATACCCGAGGCATTTGTATTACCAGAACTAATTGATCAAAAGACCTATCTGTCTGACGGAGAATTAATTACATGGGATGGTCCAACCCATGAAGTTTTTTCACCCATATGTATCCAAACTTCCAATGGAATTGAGCGAATCAAAATTGGTTCTTATCCCATTTGTACTGAGAAAGAAGCAAAAATTGCTTTAGATGCTGCATGTAAAGCATACAATGATGGCAGGGGGGAGTGGCCAACCATGTCCGTTTCGGAACGTATAAAATGTGTTGAAAATTTTATTACTAAAATGCTTGAACAAAAAGCAATCGTTGTAAAATTATTAATGTGGGAAATTGGAAAAACGTATGGAGACTCGGAAAAAGAATTTGATAGAACTGTTGAATATATTTACGCTACCATTGAAGCACTAAAGGATATTGATAGGGATTCGTCAAGGTTTACAATAGAACAAGGTATCGTAGCTCAAATTAGAAGATCACCATTAGGAGTTGTTTTATGTATGGGGCCGTTCAATTATCCTTTGAATGAAACATTTACCACCTTGATACCTGCAATTATCATGGGTAATACTTTATTATTTAAGGCGCCTAAACATGGAACATTATTACATTATCCAATGCTTGAGGCTTTTAAATCATGCTTTCCTAAAGGGGTCGTGAATACAATTTATGGACGTGGAAATGTTATTATTCCTGCGTTAATGGAATCTGGAAAAATAAATGTACTTACACTAATCGGCTCTAGTAAGGTGGCAAATCAATTAAAAAAATTACATCCTAAAGTAAATCGGTTAAGGGCCATATTAGGATTAGATGCCAAAAATGCAGCCATTGTTTCCAAAGATGCTGATATTCATTTAGCCGTTAAAGAAACGGTATTGGGATCACTTTCGTTCAATGGTCAAAGGTGTACAGCACTTAAAACAATTTTTGTGCATCAATCAATTGCCCATGAATTTATTGAATTGTTAAAAGAGCAGGTTGCAAAATTACAATTTGGATTGCCTTGGGAAAAAGGTGTCACTTTAACACCACTTCCAGAGCCAGGAAAGCCAGCCTATTTAAATGATTTAATTGAGGATGCAAAATTACATGGAGCAACAGTAATGAATGAAAATGGTGGGATCATTAAGGAAACATTTTTTTATCCAGCTATTTTGTTCCCAGTAAATCATAAAATGAAAATATACAGCGAAGAGCAATTTGGTCCAATCATTCCGATAATTCCTTTCGATGATATTGAAGAACCTATTCAATATATTATTGAATCAACACATGGCCAACAAGTTAGTTTGTTCTCACAAAACAAAGCTGAATTAGCAAGTTTGATTGATCCTTTAGTGAATCAAGTGAGTCGTGTGAACATTAATTGTCAGTGTCAAAGAGGACCTGATAGTTTTCCTTTTACGGGTAGAAAAGATAGTGCCGAGGGTACTTTATCTGTGGTAGATGCTTTGCGATCATTTTCAATTAGGTCATTGGTTGCTGCTAAACTAACAGAAGAAAATAAAGAAATCATTAACGATATTGTCGCTTCAGACGACTCTAATTTTTTGAGTACGAAGTTTATATTTTAAATCTTAGTCTACTAATGCATACAATTCATAACGCCTTAAATGTGTTCAATGAACCATTGATATTATGTGGGACAGACCCAATGACGGGTGTATACAGAGATGGTTGTTGTAATACTGGTGCAAATGATAGGGGAACACATACCGTTTGTGCGGTAGTGACTAATGAATTTTTAGAATTTTCAAAAGGTAGAGGCAATGATTTAACGATGGATTACCCACCTACTAACTTTAAAGGGCTAGTGGAGGGAGACAAATGGTGTCTTTTCATTTTGTCGTTTATTACAACCAAAAACTAACAAAAGGGAACAAATGATTAAAATATTTTTCATACAATTTGTGTCTTATTATTTAAGATAAATATAATTATTTTTTTCTTTTGTTTACGATTTCCCAAATTATGAAAGCACTAATTTTGCCAGTGATTGCCAAAAGGCGGGATATCCTTCCCAAAAAACAAAATTGCAACCCCAATGCGGGCAAGGATCTGACGTATATACTAATACTTTTCCAGCATTCGTATTTTTGATAACAATTGCAGGATCATTAGTTTCCTTATATCTTGCAATAACAATTGAATCTTCTAGCGCAATGGTTTTATTGTAGCCTAATATTGGAGGACAGCCATCTAAACATAGTGACGGGCAGAGTGCTTTACCTTCCGGAGTTATTTCCATTGAAAACCCTTCTGTTGTTTCCACTAAGTCTTCTATATCCAAACATTTCACAGGAAGCATTTCGCGTAAACGAGTTCTGCCCCAACCACCTTTACCTAATTCTCCATTAAATGAATACCAACCGCCTAAGAACATATATCTGCCACCCTCATTTGCATGCTCTACAGAAAGTCGTATTCTATCTGGAAATGTTAGAATTTCTTTTCCAAATTTACTTCTATCAAAAAATTTAGGCGATAGTTGAAAAAGTTTAGCATCTACGTCACTGAAAATGATTAGATCGTAGTCCTTTAATATTTGCTCATAATCACCTGGCCCTAAATTGTTATAAAAGTCCCATGCTGAAACCGAATTAACCTGATAAGTTGGATCTTTTTCTAAAGCCTCTTTCAACCAAATTCCATAATTAAATATTTCCAAGCCTTTAGGACTATGATGAAAAGGCGTTTCTGCAAAAACTGGTCCTGTTAGAATGGCCCAATCACCTACGTAATATACTTTTTTCATGTAAAGGTTTAACTTGATGAATTGTCAAAATTAATTTAACGTTATATTAAATTACGCCACTAATTTAGACTTTATTATCTTCAGTTGCTTGATTCTATTTAGAATATTTTTACTTTTTTATAGATAAATTTTATCTACATTTAGACATGCAAATCAAAATCGTTAAACAAATACTCTTCTATTTTTTGATTGTCTTTTATCTTTTTGCAGGGTATAATCACTTTGCCACGCCTTCTTTTTATTTACCTATAATACCACCTTATTTGTCTACATGGGCCAAAGAGATCAATATATTATCAGGTATAGCTGAAATAGTATTAGCCCTACTATTAATACCTAAAGTTACACGCTCCTTAGCTGTAAAGGGTATCATTATAATGTTGATTGCGTTTATCCCAGCTCATATATATTTTATTCAAAAAGGTACTTTTACACTAGGGTCAATTACCATTACACCGCTAATATCCTACTTTCGTTTATTTGTAGGACAACCCATATTAATTTTGTGGATATGGTGGTCGAGTAAATTTTAGCGCTAGCCACTTTTATAATAACAATCTTCTCCTATCAGATTCCTAAGGGAAGCGCTATTTTATTATTCTACCGACTTATTGTTTGTATTTCTTAAGCTATATAAATAGAAAGATATAATTGAAAATAAAAAGCCTATCAAAATTATTATATAATTCATTGGCTTCTCAATCGTTAATGACAATCTGATTAAAATAGTAGTAATAATAAAACTGGCGTTTCTAAAAATAGTAAAAAACGAAAAGTGGTAGATAAATGAGATTATAAGTAATAAAACGTCAACAAAAATCATGATTGAAAAGAAATCTGCATAAAATACTGTATTCGGATCAGGGTAATTTTGTTTTAATTCTAGTGCCCCTAACATCTCTTTTCCCCATATAAAAAAACTACTTATACTTAGTAGAAATAAAATCAATATCATGCTTAATGATACTAATTTCTTAATATTTATAAAATTATTAAGCTCGTTTACAATTTCTGATTTGCGATTATTTTGATAAATTTTATAATACAAAATAGTCAGGCTTAGCATTATCAATGAAGCTATTAAGTCGTATAATAAGCTAATGAACTCTGGGTTATTTATATTAATTGAATTTTTTAAATCTAAATCTGCAATGTCATGAAAAAAACTTCTCAAAGTAATTAATGTAATTACTTCAAATTGCTTTCCTACAAATTCAGATATAGATTTTGGAATAATGATGACTAACAGAAATACCTCGTAAAATAAAATAAAACTAAATGGGGTATATATTGCCTTTAAATAACTGTGCTGTAAATTTTTGAAATAAATAAAGTTATTTCCTAAAAAAATAATAATTAAATGAAAAAGAAAAGCAAAGACTGCAACACGTAGAATTAATAATTCTACTTTTCTTACACTTTTAGCATTAAAATGTTTATCAAAATAATTGCCTGAATATTGTAATAAACTATTCATAATGCATACTTAGTTGTTACTTTTCGCCTCTAAATTTATTCAAGGCAAGAATAAATGCCACACCAAATAAGATGGTGATCAGTGCTGCGAAATAGGGTATAATTTCTATCATTTTTGATTATTTATTAATTTTAATAATACAGCAAACCCTAAAATAGAGGGCACCCATAAACCAATAAATATCCCAGCTTCCTTTTCTCCTTTAAACCATAAATATTCAGAAAATATTAAGGAGAGGAAGGCTGATACGAGCATTAGCGTATCAGATAATGTAAACTTTTTAAACATATCTTTTATTTATTGTAAATTTAATCATTTGCATCCGTAATCAATTTAATTTATTTACCAGGACTAACAAGAATTTATTTTTTAATAAAATAGCTATTTGCAATTAATTAACAATTATGTTTAATATAATTGTTAAAAATATTCCTGCAAGTTCTACATTAAATTAATTCACTAGAATCTATTTTGATAAAAAAAGGGCCCTTATGAATAAGGACCCTTTCTAAAATTTTGATTTTAGAAAACTATTTTGGCAATACAACAGCATCTATAACGTGTATTACACCATTTCCTGCTTTTAAATCAGTTGCAGTCACAGTTGCAATTCCACCTTTTTCATCTGTTAAAATTACTTTACCGTCTTTGATAGAAGCAGTTAATGTTCCGCCACTTACAGCCTTCAATGTAACTTTGCCTTTACCGTCTTTTATAGCCTTTAAAACAGCAGCTGCATCTAAATTACCAGCTACAACGTGGTATGTCAAGATTTTAGCTAAAGTAGCTTTGTTCTCTGGTTTTAATAAGGTTTCTACAGTTCCTGCTGGCAATTTTGCAAATGCAGCGTTTGTAGGTGCAAAAACCGTGAAAGGTCCTGCGCTTTGTAAAGTACTTACTAAATCAGCTGCTTTTACAGCTGCTACTAATGTTGTGTGCGCACTTGATCCAACAGCAACGTCAACAACTGTTTTTTGAGCTGATGCGGAGATAACACCTCCGATTAACATCGTCAATAAGAATTTCATTTTCATAATTTAATATTTTTATTTATTTAATTACATAACACCATTAGGGCTAAAAAAGTTTTTAGATATGATGTATTTACAATTAATTAACAGCTTTGTTAAATTATTAGATAAAATATTAATTTAAAGTTCCACATTATACGTTTAATTAGGGTCCCCAAAAACATCCAATTTTATTTTTTGGTATCACATTGAATAGCTAAAACAATCATTGGCATTGGTAGTGCCTAATATCATATTCTCATGAAAATAACTCTTGTTCTCAACTTAATTCGGATGATTTCGTTCTACTAAAAATCTAATTAACTACTAGTCAACACTTTATTTTTCTCTTAATTGCTTAATTTTGATTTTTAAAGATTCTATGTATTGGGTCAATCGATGGACTGAATCAACAAAATATTAATCGGACTAGCATGGAAAGAATAGATATTGATAGAGTTATAGAAATGGCATGGGAGGATCGTACGCCTTTTGAGGCAATTGAAATTCAGTTTGGTTTATCTGAATCTGATACCATTAAATTGATGCGAGCCGAATTAAAACGTAATAGTTTTAATCTTTGGCGAAAGAGAGTAAATAGCGGAGTAAGTCAAAAGCATTTAATGAAAAGAAGCGCCGATATGAAGAGATTTAAGTGCTCCATGCAAAAAACGATCTCAATGAATAAAATTAGTAAGCGGTAAGATTAATTTATTTTAGGTGTATACTTCTGCTTTTTACAAGCATCACTGCAATATAAAACCTGTTCCCAATCATTTTCCCACTTTTTGCGCCAGGTAAATGGACGATTACAATGAAGACAAAGCTTAGTGGGGAGGTCGCTTTTTTTTACTATTTTATTTTTACTATTTTTCATTCACATTTTTTGGGGCATACATTTGCCTAAAAGTTAAATTAATTCTAGATTCCGTAATTTTCTTTGACTTTGGTAGAGAATGCCACCAGTGTTGCTGAATGGTCCCTTTCATTTCAAGGAGTGATCCGTTTCCAAGTTGAATAGATATGGTTTCTTTAGTTACTTTATGTTTTAATGAGAATTTTCTAGTAGCGCCAATACTTAAAGAAGCAATAGAACTATTGGCCACAATCTCTTTTTCATTGTCACAATGCCATCCCATAGATTCTTCCCCGTTATGATACAAGTTTAATAAACAGGCATTATATTTTTCTTTAGTGACTGACTCAACAATATTTTTTAGTGTAATAAGTGTTTCTTTCCAAGGCAAACCTATTTTAGTCCTGCTAGCGTATGTATAGGCTATTAAAGGATCACTATAAAATGCAACTTTTCTTTTGGTAATAATTTCTTTTCCAAACATGACCACTCTTTCATTTTCCCAATTTATATTATTAAATAGTTCATCAAATAGTTGCTTTATTTGATTTTCGGGTATTGCTTTCTCCCAGTATAATGCAATTCCATCCTGATGTAAGAGATTTGGCGTATTCGTATTCATCAATTTGAAGTTACTTTTTTTGTTTTAACATTTCCTTTCACAAAAATTAAAACAATAAATCATTTTGCGATGTATTTAAATAAGTATTAAAGTAAAAATCTTTCTATGTGATCTTTGGAAGGAATAGAACAGCTATCCCTGCTACCCATTAATGCGTATCTATTTTTTGCTATTAGCTTGTAAACTCCATCTCTTATAAAAGCTGGAAAAAAGTTGCCATATTTGAAAATATGAGGCCACCCAGTTATTTGTTTTGCAATTTCAATGACTGCATTTGATTTGGAAAATACAATACCCTCTTTTATAAAAAAAACTGATTTCTCCTCATCCAAAATTTTATATTGGTGCATTAATTTCTTTCCTGATTCGGTTTGTGTTGCAGCGAAATGTAAATTATGATTCGTGTCGTGTTTTATTAGAAACAAAATGGTCGAGTTACATAAATTACATACCCCATCAAATAATATAATATTCATTTGATATAAAAATAAACATTTATAAATTGTGTACAGTAAAAGAAATTAATGTATTCTGTTTAATCTTATGATACCCATAAAGTTAAAAACACGCATTACTTGATAGGTAAGGTCAAACTCAAACCATTTTTTTGCAAAATTGGCATCATTTTTTGCATGATGATGATTATTTTGAAATAGCTCGCCTAGTAAAAATAATCCCCAAGGGCCTGAATTTTTGCTTTGATCTGTACTTTCAAAATTTCGATACCCATACTTGTGACCACACCAATTTACAATAGCGCCTTGAATAGGCCCCATTAAAAAATGTATTGGTAATAATAGAAACCACCAATAATTAGGTGCAAAAAAATAATAAATCAATATATAGCCAATAACGAATGATATCCTGGTTAAAATATGATGACCAAATTTGTCTAGCTTTTCCCAAATAGGCAAATAGTCTTTTGTAAATTCTTTTTCGGGGGTATCCTCTTTAGACAAGAATGACCTGTAGATTAAGACCGTACTTTTCATCATCTCATAAATGTCTTTAAAAAAATGAGGCGAATGAGGATCTTTTTCAGTATCACTATACGCATGATGCATTCTATGCATGACGCCATACGCTCTTGGTACTAAATAGGAGGAACCTTGAAAAAACCAAGTACTAATATAGAATACGCGTTCCCAATTCTTGCTCGTCTCATACATTTTATGTGAAGCAAATCTGTGTAGAAAAAAAGTATGAAAAAACAGCGACATAAACCAGTGAAGCAAGAAGAACGAAACGATAAAAGTCATTTTTGATATATTTATTTTAGCTAAATTATTCATATTCAAGTGATATAAAAGCTTTTATATGTGTTTTTCTATAAGAGGTAGCAGTATGTTTTGTTTATTCTTTGTTTAATTTATCTATTATTTTATTTAACAAAACGTCTTTTTTATTTAAAATTTTAATTTTTTTAACATTTTATTTTAACTAATTATTAAAACTTTTATAACTTGTAATTACAACGATTGAGATGCTTTTGCTTTATTTTATGTGTAAACGTATTCATAAAAATAGGCTTATTAAATTCAGTATCGTTGTGCATTAAATTGTTCACCAAAACTCAAACATATGGATTTATTTCTTCTCGATGCCACGGTGCAAATTGCAAAGACTGATTATGTGTCTTTCACTT
>Ga0209107_10001237_pt1 | contig 14268 bp, 8 predicted proteins | sample LakErihyJuly2011_2_FD_187460 | JGI IMG/M metagenome (GOLD analysis project Ga0209107, IMG submission 187460) | Freshwater microbial communities from dead zone in Lake Erie, Canada - CCB hypolimnion July 2011 (SPAdes) (version 2) | ecosystem: Environmental > Aquatic > Freshwater > Lentic >... | reverse complement strand
TAATCAAACAGCTGCATGGAACAAGGGCGACCTTGTTACCTTTATGGCGGGTTATTGGAATAATGATAGCCTTGTATTTATTGGAAAGTCGGGGCCTACCTATGGTTATAAAAATACCTTAGCTAACTATAAAAAAAGTTATCCCGACACCAGCCATATGGGCAAATTAAATTTTGATATTGTAAGTATTAAACCGCTCAGTAAGAACCACTTTTTTGTCATTGGAAAATGGTTTCTAAAACGAACAGTTGGAGATGTAAATGGGATATATACTTTGGTATTTAAAAAAACCAAAACAGGTTGGAAAATTATTTCAGACCATAGTAGTTAATACCAATTAAACCATAGCACCCTCACTAATATTCATCAAATTTAACAGGGGTCTTCCATAGCCGATACAGGCCATACATGAAGGCAACAAAACTTCCAATAAGGTAAATATAAAACAAGACATTACTAATACGCCAATGATCTTGTATAAATGCATAGCCTAGCATAATACCCAAAGTGGTATTGGAAAACATCCATAACAAAGTGAACCCGATGCTATAGGTTATTCTATTTAAAAATGCAAGTACTTGTGGATCCATCTAATGTAATTTGAATGTGAAATGCAATAAAATAATATTCAAAATTATTAATCTAAACTTTGTTTATTCGCCGCGGCAGCTTTCAATATTCGGTCAAATTGTGCTGGGGTTAAATCATTATAAAAATAGTAAACAGGATCTACTTTAGCCCCTCTTTTAATGACTTCATAATGACAATGCGGACCCGTACTTTTTCCGGTGCTACCAATATACCCAATCACTTCACCCCTTTTCACTGTCTGTCCCACCTTGGCTTTGACGCGTACCATATGACCATATAAAGTTTGATAGCCATAGCCATGATTGATCACCACTTTGTTTCCATAACCATCACTATTAAATCCTGCCGCCTGCACTACCCCATCTGCCGTTGCATATATGGGCGTTCCAGAGGGAGCCGTAAAATCAAGTCCTGCGTGTAAACGATAGTCTTTATATAAAGGATCAATTCTATAACCATATCCAGAAGCAATACGATTTAAATTTTTATTGCTCACTGGCTGAATAGCAGGAATTGCCCTTAATAGTTTTTCTTTATTTTTTACCATGGTGCCAACTTCCACATAGGACTTATCCTGAAAGGCCGATCGTACACTCAAATTATTTAATTGCGCAATCATATTGGATAACAGCGCTGAGCTAGATAAATTTTGTATCATTCTAACTTCTTTTAACGCTTCCATATCCTTTAAACGGGCACTATCAGGGATCGGACTCGACTCAAATATGGAACGGTAAACCTCATTGTCCCTACTTTCTAATTCGGTCATTTGCAACTCCAATTGCCGAACCCTATCTTGGATGACACTATAACTTGCACGGTAGCTTTCGTTTTGTTGGCGGAGTAATTTTTCCTTCGGGGAATCAATATATTGAAATAGAATCGCAACAATCACTACCCCTGTAACAATGGACGCAGCAATAAATCCGAAAAGTTGAAGCAGCCTTACTTTAAGGGGTACTTCCACTTTATCAAACCTAAGTGTGTGGGTATTAAAGTGATATTTAATTTTCTTCATTTGAATTCACCGATTATTTGGCAAGTATGGCCATAAAAAAGCCCCAATTCCTTACCTTTGAGGTCATTAAAAAAAGCATTACAAATATAGCTTTTTAAGATGAACACTGCTTAAAATTCACCGACATGATGACCAGTTCAGAAATAAGACAACAGTTTTTAGATTTTTTTGCTTCTAAAGGCCATGCAATCGTACCCTCCGCTCCTATTGTAGTCAAGAATGATCCTACTTTATTGTTTACCAATGCGGGCATGAACCAATTCAAAGATTATTTTTTAGGCAACCAAGTGCCTACTCATACGCGTATTGCAGACACGCAAAAATGTTTACGTGTAAGTGGTAAGCACAACGATTTAGAGGAAGTTGGTGTGGATACCTATCACCATACGATGTTTGAAATGTTGGGGAACTGGAGCTTTGGCGACTATTTTAAAGGCGAAGCAATTGAATGGAGTTGGGAATTATTAACCAAAGTATATGGTATTGACCCAGCTAAATTATATGTTAGTGTTTTTGAAGGGGATGCTTCCGAAAATTTGCCAGCGTCGAGCGAGGCTTTAATGCATTGGAAAAAATGGGTAACTGAGGATAAAATAATTTACGGTAATAAAAAAGATAATTTTTGGGAAATGGGTGACACTGGACCTTGTGGCCCATGTAGTGAAATACATGTGGATATGCGTTCCGACGAGGAGATTGCAAAAATACCTGGTCGTGATTTAGTCAACAAGGATCATCCACAGGTAATTGAAATTTGGAACAATGTATTCATACAGTACAATCGAAAAAAAGATGGCAGTCTGGAAGCGCTCCCAAATAAGCATGTGGATACTGGTATGGGATTTGAAAGATTAGTAAGGGTCATTCAAAATAAAAAAAGTAATTACGATTCTGATGTATTTACTGGAACGATTGATGCAGTGGCTAAAATCACAGGCAAACAATATGATTTTAGTGGAAGTAAACAAGCCATTGCATTTCGAGTTTTAGCTGACCACATTAGAGCCATTGCTTTTACGATTGCAGACGGACAGTTACCAGCAAATACTGGTGCAGGTTATGTAATCAGAAGAATTTTAAGAAGAGCAGTGCGTTATTATTATTCCTACTTGGATTATAAGCAACCCTTATTACACCAACTGATGCCTTTATTGGCAAAACAATTTGAGCAAGTATTTCCTGAATTAACCGCGCAATTAGATTTTGTAACTAAAGTAGTAAAAGAAGAAGAGGAAGGATTTTTAAGAACATTAGAAAAAGGATTAAAACGAATAGATGATATTGTAAAAACGCATTCAAAAGGAGCCACCATTGAAGGAAAATTAGTTTTTGAGTTGTTTGACACTTTTGGCTTCCCAGTAGATTTAACCAGGTTAATTGCAAGTGAAAATGATTTACTCGTAGATGAAGCAGGGTTTGAAAAGGAAATGTTGCAACAAAAAAACAGAAGCCGTGCGGCTACCGCCATTGACACTGGTGATTGGATACAAGTAACAGAAGATGCTGAAACTAAGTTTGTTGGGTATACACAAATGGAAACAAATAGCACCATTATTAAATATCGACACGTAAAAGCAAAAGGAAAGGAAGCGTATCAATGGGTATTAAGCGAAACCCCTTTTTATGCAGAAAGTGGTGGACAGGTGGGCGATTGCGGTACATTAACCTTTGAAGATGGCACCCTATTACAAGTAACAGATACCAAAAAAGAGAATAATCTTTTTATTCATTTTACAGATACCCTTCCAAATATAATTGGAGAGAAAGTTAAAGCACAAGTGGCAATTACGCAACGAAAAAATACCACCCTTCACCACTCCGCAACGCATTTATTACATGCAGCCTTAAGAAATGTATTGGGGAAGCATGTTGCGCAAAAAGGGAGCTTGGTCAATGCGGAACAACTTCGTTTTGACTTTTCTCATTTTGCTAAAATGACTCCAGAAGAAATAAATGCAGTCACTGTTTTAGTGAATGAAAAAATAAAAGCAAATATTCCAGTGGTGATAAATGAAATGGATAAAGCGGATGCTATCCAATTGGGCGCTATGGCTTTATTTGGAGAAAAATACGGAGATAAAGTTCGGGTAGTTGTGATGGATCCTAATTATTCTATTGAGTTATGCGGTGGAACACATGTAGGTCACACAGGCGAAATTGGTCATTTTATTTTAAAGGCAGAAGCTTCTGTTGCAGCAGGCGTGAGAAGGATTGAAGGGGTAGTTGGTGAAGCTGCGGAACTATTTTTAATAGAAGTAAAAGAAAAACTTCACAAACAAATTGTGCAACTGTCTGAAGCATGTGAAAGTATTGCTGCAAAAATAGATACCCAATTTAAAGCGCCTGATTGGAATGAAAATTCAAGCACGGATGTTTTAAATGATACCATCGCTTCATTACAAATAAGTCAAAAAGAATTATCTAAAAAATTGGAAAGTCAGGAAGCTTTATTAGTAAATGAATTATTTGAAAAATATAGCACTGCATTTATTGCAGTAAATGATATACAATTTTTAGGGGTGCAATTACAATTGGGTAGTGCAGATCATTTGAAAAAATTAGCACAACAACTTGGTTCATTACACGCTAATTCCGTAGTTGTATTGACCAGTAAAGTGTACGATAAGGCAAATGTTGTATTAGCAATAAGTGAATCTCTAGTCAACCAAAGAAACTGGCAGGCACCTCAAATCATCAAGGAAAAAATTGCCCCATTAATTAAAGGTGGTGGTGGTGGTCAAAAAACAATTGCAAGCGCTGGCGGACAGGACAACACACAACTTGATAAAGTGATTGATGTAATAAAAGCAATGCTTTAAGTGACCTATCTAACTATTAATCAAAGCCTTATCAAAACCTGATAGGGCTTTTTTAGGGGAAAAGTTGGGCACGAAAATCTTCAAATTGACTAAAATTTAACATTTGCGAATTGTTTCGTAGTTAATTAAATTCCCTACATTTGCTTTAGAAATACATCTATACTTAAACTTAAAAATATGATCAAGCAAGTAAGCAGTTTTTTAATGTTGTGTTTAATTACACAACTAAGTTTTGCGCAAACAAGTGAAACACAAAACTTAAAATTAGAACTTAATAAGCCAACAGTAGTTGTTGTAAAAGGCAACAAGAAAGACACCAGCATTGTCGTAAATGGACAAACGCCTTTATACATTGTGGATGGTAAAGAATTAAAAAACATCAATCAGATTTCCCCTAACGATATTGAAAAAATTGATGTTTTAAAAGGCAAATCAGCTACTGCTTTATATGGTAAAAAAGGGGCAAATGGTGTTGTAGTCATTACAACCAAAAAGAAAAATAAGGAGGCCGCAAGCAAAGATGAAAAGGAGCTAAAGGAAGTCACCGTTAAAGTGCTGACCAAAGAAGGCAAAAGCTTAAAAAATAAAAAAGAAGATAAAAAAGAAAACGGTGAGTTGACTGAAGAACGAGTGAACGTATTAATTGATGGAGATAAAATTATTATTAATGGAGAGGAAGTAGCAGAAGATGATCCAAGAATTAATGGCCAAGGTAAAAATGGCGTGATTTTAAAAAGAATGGGAACACTTGGTAAAAATAGTAAAGGAAATAAATTGGTGGAGGGTAAGCCATTGGATATGAATGGTGAGTTAGATATGAATGGTTTAACTTTTGCTACACCTGCTCAAAGCAACGCCGCTTTTTTAGGTGTGCTATCAGAAGACAATGATTTGGGCGCCAAAATTAATGAAGTTAGCGAAGGAAGTCCGGCAGAAAAAGCCGGCTTACATGAAGGTGATATCATTACCAATGTGAATGATACAAAAATTACAGGACCAAAAGATTTATATGAGACAATTGGCAAATTCAAGCCATCAGATAAAGTACAAATTAGTATTTTAAAGGATGGCGCTAAAACAAAGTTGACAGTTGAATTAGCAAAAAATAAAGCCCAGTCATATAGTTATAGTTCGCCTAATGGAGGTATGACTATCGAGCCTAACTGGGTTCCAAACGCACCTAGAAGTAGAGGTAATAATGGAATGCAAAGATTTGGATTTGAACTACCTCAAATGCCAGAGTTAAATAATTTATTCGGCAATATCGAAAAACCAAAATTAGGCATCAGTGTGGAAGATGTTGAAGAAAACGAAGGTGTGAAAATTTCATCGGTGAGTGAGAATTCACCAGCTGCGAAAGCAGGTTTAAAAGAAGATGATATTATCACAGAAGTGAATGATAAAAAAGTGAAAGATGTGGATGGTATTAAGCCAATCATTAAAGGGGCCACCGAAGGCACCGTCTTCAAATTTAATATTACAAGAAATGGTAAAAAAACTGTGATTGAAGTTAAAATTCCAAAGAAGCTTAAAACAGCCGATTTATAAGGCAGTAAATGTAAATCACGCTCGCACCCCGACGCTTACCGATATAACAGTAAGTTTCGGGGTGTTTTTTTAGTTCACTTTAAGTAAAATTAAGCCCCAAATAATTGTACTTTTGCTGCATGGGAAATGCGGAAATATATGAAGCTGTCATTGGTTTAGAGATTCATGCACAATTAGCAACACAGAGCAAGTTGTTTTGTGGTGATGCTGCTTCCTTTGGCGCTGAACCCAATACCCATATTAGTCCAATCACCATGGGCCATCCTGGAACCCTGCCTAAAACAAACCTAAAAGCAATTGAATACGCGATTAAACTAGGTATTGCTTGTGGTTCCCGAATTGAAAACAATAATTACTTTGCGCGCAAAAATTATTTTTACCCTGACTTACCCAAGGGCTATCAAATCACACAACACACCACACCTATTTGTGTGGGAGGTGCAATTACGATTAAAGGTGAAGCAGGCGATAAAATAGTACAGCTAAATAGAATTCATTTGGAGGAAGATGCCGGGAAAAGTATTCATGATGTTTCAGCGCTAGACACTTACATTGATTTAAATAGAGCAGGTACGCCCCTAGTTGAAATGGTAACAGAACCCTGTATTCATTCTGCACAAGATGCTTTTTTGTTTGTTTCTGAAGTCCGTCGACTAGTAAGATGGATGGGTGTTTGTGATGGCAATATGGAAGAAGGTAATTTAAGATGTGATGCAAATATTTCCATTAGACTAAAAGGAGATACAAAATTGGGCACCAGAGTAGAAGTCAAAAACTTAAATTCAATTCGCAATATAAAAAAAGCCATTGAGTTTGAGATTGAAAGATTAATTCAAATTACAGAAAATGGGGGTACCATATTACAACAAACAAGAAGCTTTGATGCAAATAATGATACCACTTTTTCAATAAGAGACAAGGAAGACGCAAATGATTACAGGTATTTCCCTGATCCCGATTTAGCACCATTTCAATTAACAGCGCAATATATTAAGGACATCGAAGCTGCATTACCTGTGTTACCAGCCGTGTTAAAAAAAATATGGAAAAGCGATTATACCTTATCAGATTATGATGTAGAGCAGTTATGTGAAAATAAAGAGGAAGCTGATTTTTATGCTGCATGGACAAAGCAAACTAATCAATATAAATCAGCAGCTAACTGGATATTAGGACCTATAAGAGAATACTTAAATGAAACCAACAGCAATTACAATGCGCTCCTACCCTATATTCCTTATTTAGTGGAACTCTTAGATTTAGTCGCAAGTAATCAATTAAATTTTTCAGTAGCAAGTGGTAAAGTATTTAAAGCGGTGATGCAACAGATGCAGTCTCCTACAGAATATGCTAAAAATAATAATTTATTACAATCTAATTCAAGCGATGAAATTGAAGTATGGGTGGATCAGGTACTATTAATGCATCCTGAAAAGATAATTGAATATAAAAAAGGTAAAAAGGGGCTGATTGGTCTATTTACTGGCGAAGTAAAAAAACTAAGTCAAGGAAAAGCGGATCCTAAAATTACCATACAGCTTTTAGAGGAAAAATTGAAATAATAAAATCATTTATAAAAATAACGATATGCTTTCAAAATTAATTATCTCAGGTATGCTCGGTTGTACACTTTTATTGGCAGGATGTAAAACAAATGAAAGTGGTGGCAATTATTCTGTATCTGGGAATATAAAAAATGCGGAAAATCAAAAATTACTTTTACAGGAAGTGCCTTATGGTGGTAAACCGATTATTACCTTAGATTCAATCACCATTGACAAAATAGGAAATTATGAATTTAAGTTTATTGCTAAACAAGAAGGCATTTATCGTTTGGCTACTGATAAGGAATTTGAAATAATTTTCATCAACGATGATGAAAATATTAAAATTAGTGCAGACGCTACTAATTATTCTAGCTATAGTGTGAAGGGATCTAATAGTACATCCAATTTGTTTGAATTTTTAAAACAATACAGACAAAAAGATTCTTCTTTATTTGCAACCCTATACAATTTAGATGCACTTCAGAAGCAAAATGGGAAAGACAGCACTATATTTTGGTTACAAAAACAAAAAGTAGAAAAAATCAAGAACTTAAATGATTTTGTAGAGACCAGTATTACGAGTGCAACTAGCCCAGCATTCATCTATTATACATTGGGATTGGGCTTAAGATCGATGGAGTCCGCGAAAATTTTGGCTTTGGCAAAAGTGGCAGCTGAAAAAACAAAAGCAACCCCACTGATTGAATTTGCGAATTTAATTAACGCACAGGTGCAAGCCAATACAAAAGCAAGTCCATTAAATGCTGGCGAAATGGCCCCTGAGATTGCGATGCAGGATGCTGATGGTAAAATCATTACCCTTAGTAGTTTAAAGGGAAAATATGTATTGGTTGATTTCTGGGCAAGTTGGTGTGGCCCTTGTCGCGCCGAAAACCCCAATGTAGTGTTGGCTTATGAAAGATTTAAAAATAAAAATTTTACCGTTTTAGGTGTGTCATTAGATGATAACAAAGCAGATTGGTTGGAAGCGGTTAATAATGACAAGCTTAATTGGTTACAATTAAGTGATTTAAAGAAATGGGAAAGTAGTGTTGTGAATACCTATCAAATTGAAGGGATTCCATTTAATGTGTTAGTGGATCCTACCGGAAAAATTATTGCGACCGAATTAAGAGGACAAACCTTACAAGAGACTTTAGCTAATTTATTTCAATAAGGAATAATTCAACAGGAATAAATTAAGTTTACTTGGATGATTACTATTGCAAACCAAATAGTAATCATCCACTTTTTATTTCTGCTTAATAAAGGTTTTTATCAAAGCGGGTAATAAAATTAAATTGGTAAGTGTACTCACTACTAAGGTTAATGAAGTAAGCCATCCCAAAGCCTTTGTGCCTCCAAATTCACTAAAACAAAATATGACAAAACCAGCAACCAATACCATGGATGTGTATATGATGCTGATCCCTGTATTTTTAATGGTTTGTATTAAGGTACTATTTACCTGATGGTTTAATCTAGGTAATTCTTGTTTATAATTCACCAAAAAGCGGATGGTAACATCAATAGCAATACCCAATGCTACGCTAAATACTAAAACCGTCGATGGCTTCAATGACACCCCTATCCAACCCATACATCCCGCAGTTATAAGTAATGGCACTATGTTAGGAACGAGCGAGCACATGAGTATTGGAAACGACCTAAATAAAAAGAGCATACAAAGGGCAATCAATAAAAAAGCCCAAAAAATAGATTCCCCCAAACCTTTGATGATAAAATTACTTCCTTCTAAGAAAGTAACACTACTGCCTGTAATTTGAACATGGTAGTTAGTGGTATCAAAAATAGCTTGGGTAGCGCTATCCATGCGTTTTAAAAATATCGGCAATTGTGCACTACCAATATCTTTCATATTTACACTGATTCTCGTCGCTCTTTTATCTGCATCGATAAATTTACTTAATAAAGCAGTGGGTGATTTTGCTGCGTTCACTTGGGGTTTCGCTTTGTCATCTACTGGCTTTAGATAGGGTGCAATGAAAGCCATCTCCGTACCTGACGGCACTGAATAGGAATTTGAATCACCATCGTAAAATGCTTGTTTTGCAAATTTGATGCCTTCTGTTAAACCCAATGGCTTACCTAATTCAGGCTGTGTAAGTAAAAATTGCTGAAAAATTTCAATATGATCCAAAGGCTTAGTGCTTCTAATTAATCCATTTTTCTTTTTAGTATCAACAACAATTTCCAATGGCATTACGCCACCTGCATTCTGCTCAAACCATTTTAAATCGGTATATAATTTGTCCTTTTTGGGAAGATCATCTACTATAAATGCCTCTTTTTTTATTTTCAAAACACCCGCAATTGAAATCACTACTAAAATTAAAGTGATGCCAAAAACCCATTTTGTATGATTGAAGGTCCAGCGTTCAATTTTAACCAACACATGTGTTAAAAATTTATTTTCTAAGTATTTAATATGTTTTGGAGCAGGTGGTTTTAGATAGCTTAGCACCGGTGGTATAAAAAATAAACTGATAAAAAATAAAGCCATGATGTTGATACCTGATACCCAACCAAACTCTTTCAATAATGGACTTTTGGTTAATGCGAAAACAAAAAATCCAATAGCGGCAGTGATATTACAAAACAAAGTAACAATACCCATTTTACTGACCATTTGAATAATGGCGGAGGAGCGATCATTGGTCTCCTTATATGCAGTGTGATATTTGTTTAAAAAATAGATGCAATTAGGTATGCCAATAACAACCACCAATGGGGGTATTAAGGCGGTTAATAAGGTGATTTTTTGCCCCATCAAAACCATGGTGCCAAAGCTCCATATTACGCCCATCGCGACCACGGCTAAGCTCATTAGGGTGGCAGGTATTGATCTGAAAAAAAGTAATAATGTAATTGCAGATAACAAAAGTGAACCTATTAAAAACCATAACATTTCTTTTTTAATGCGATCCGCAATAATGGTTCTGATATAGGGTAAGCCACTTAAATAGATGCTTAAATTAGTTTTTGTTGAAAAGGTATTCAGCTTTTCCTCCAACAAACGAATGATCCTTGTTCGAGCACCTGTATTTATGGAATCAGGGATAAAGCTCACTGCCATGATAAATGCATTGCTATCCTTATTGTATAATAAGTTTTTATAAAAGGGTAAGCTTTCAAATTTCTGCGCATCCGCTAACAATAAACTATCATTTTGATAAGGCGCTGAAAATACAGGATGGACATTAAATTTGCTTTCAATGCTGTCTTTTTGTAATTCATATGCAAATGGAACACTTAATACTTCGGTAACTGCAGGGATTAGTTTTATTTGTTGATGCAATTCATGTACTTGATTAAATACTTCCTTGGAGTACATATTATCGGTCGTAAAGCCCACAACAATTGTTGCGCCATCAATACCAAATTTTTTTACGAAATCTTTATAGATAACAAACTTAGGATTGTCATCGGGTATGGCTTTTGTAAACTCATAACTCAATTTTACTTGTGCAGCAAAATAGCCCATAACAATGGTGATGACAAATAAAAATGCCAAGCAATACACCTTAAACTTTAAAATGAATTCTGCTAGTTTATGCCACATAGTTTTAAATTAAATGTTACCCAACCCAAAAATAAGCAAGTGTTTGTGTGATAATTCCAATACCTAAACCAATCGTTAGCTCTTTATTTGTATGATCACTCACCATCATTCTTGCACTAATCACAATACCAGCAATGAATAGTATTGCTATATCCCATATAATATTATTGATTGGATATTTTATTCCAACAAAGATTACAGCGGTAAGCAAGCCTCCAATGCCCATGCCATGCAAACTTACTTTTATAAAATTATTAACGATGAGTCCCAAGGAACTTGCTATGAAAACGCCAAAATAAAAATATTTTAAAACGATAGGTTGGTCTGAAAAATTGCGACTTAAATAATACATCCACCAATAAAAAAACATGACAATGACATAAGGTATAATCCGATCTTTTTGCGTTCTTAAAAAAATGGACTCGCTAAATTTTAATCTCCAAAGTAAAAAAACCGCAAATGCAGGGAAAAAAGCGGTTAGCCAAAACACACTGAAAACACGTAACTGCAATTGCCAATCAGTAATTCCAACAAATTCAAATGGTACAACTTTAATTAAATATAAAATAAAATAAGTAGGAACAAATAAAGGATGAAAAATAAAAGAAACAATATGTCCAAAAAATTTAGTTAGCGTACCGGGGGAATTGTTTTGCATAAATTAAATTTGATTAAAGTTCCTTTCGCAATCTGGCAACAGGAATATTTAATTGTTCTCTGTATTTTGCAACGGTACGTCTTGCAATATTGTACCCCCTTTGCTGCAACTGATGTGTTAATTCATCGTCACTTAATGGTTTGTGTTTGTCTTCTTGTTGAATAAATTCAAGTAAGATGGCTTTCACTTCCTTGGTACTAACCTCCTCGCCGGAGTCAGTGGTCAGCGATTCACTAAAAAAATATTTTAATAAATAAGTTCCAAATTCAGTGAGCACATACTTACTATTCGCTACCCTACTCACAGTAGAGACATCCAGTCCTGTAGCAGAAGCAATATCTTTTAGAATCATAGGACGCAATTGTGTCGTATCGCCAGTGGTAAAAAAACTTTGTTGATGGGCTAAAATTGCTTTCATCGTTTTCAATAAAGTTTGCTGCCTTTGCTGAATCATTTCAATAAACCATTTCGCAGCATCAATTTTTTGTTTAATGAAAAATACGGCTTCCTTTTGAGATTTGTCTTGTTTTTTACCTCGCTCATACTCCTTTAACATCATTTTATAGTCATCACTGATGATTAAGGGGGGCGCATTGCGGCTATTTAAGGTCAACTCAACAATACCATTATTGATGACCACGGTAAAATCCGGTATAATATACATTTCGGAGGTATGCGATTCATTCGTGTCTGCACCTGGCCTTGGATTTAAATTTAAAATTTGCTGCAAAACCCCTTTTATTTCAACTTCATTTAAATGCAAGCTTTTTTGAATTTTATCATAATGTTTGCGCGTAAACTCTTCAAAATATTTTTCAATCACAACGATTGCCAATTTAATAGCATCAATACTTGCATGATTTGCATCAACGCTATTGGTCATTCGAGCATCGGCTTGTTTTCGTTTTAATTGTACTAATAAACACTCCTGTAAATCTCTTGCAGCAATACCTGCTGGATCAAATTGTTGTACTTGAACTAAAATTTTTTCAATTTCTTTTTCATCCACCCACATACTCTGCTTAAACGCCAAATCATCTGCAATAGATGTTAATGCCCGACGCAAATAGCCATCATCTTCTAAACTCCCTATAATTTGTTCTGCTATTTTAAAAGCCGTTTCATCTAGTGCTAACATATTCAACTGATTAATCAATAGCTCATTCAAACTCACTTCCGCTTTAATGGGAATGACTACATCATTATCTAATTCCGGGTAATAATCATCTTTGGTTTTGTAATCAGCCACATCCTCGTCGTAATTATATTCATTTAAATCCTCATTGCTCATTTCATGCTCATCAACAGGCACCGCTTCTTCTTCCTCATTAGCTCCTTGTAAAAACTCATCATTTAAATCGTCTGTTGCCCCAGCAGTATCCGTATCTAATAAATCTGCATTCATTTCCAATGCCGGATTTTCCTCCATCTCTTCTTTAATTCTTTGTTCTATTTGCGCAGAAGGAACTTGCAACAATTTCATTAATTGAATCTGCTGTGGCGATAAACGCTGTAGCTGCCTTTGTTGCAATGACTGTCCTAATGACATGGGATATAACTTTTAGGAAAGTGTTTGTTGTAACACTTGTAAAAATTTAGCACCCTTTTCATGCACTTGTTCTTCGGTCCACAACAAACTAATTGCAGTAGAAATACATTTACTCATAATCGCATCGCTTTTTGAAAAGTCAGCATGTTGTAATGCAATCAATGCATTTTTTTGCGCCTCAGACAATGGGTATAAACTAGTCGCATTTTTTAAATGATCCCATTTCCTGATATAGTGCCAATTATTTGCAAACCAATAAAAATTACCTGCAAATATACCGGCCTCCTTAAAAGCAGCAATGGCTTTTTCTGTAAGGGCTTGACTAGGCAAGAACCAAGTTAAGAAGCTTCCGCTATCCCCTTCCCGATCAGGTACCACTCTAAATTGAATACCTGGCACCTGTTCTAAATAAGAGCGTAAAATTTGATTATTCTTTTTTTGAATTGCTAAAAAAGTAGTTAACTTTTTTATTTGTGCTAAACCCACCGCTGCATGTAATTCACTAATACGAAAATTATATCCCAATGCTGGATGTAAATCTGCACCTCTATCTATACCTAAATGATCGTGTCCATGATCCGTAAATGCATCCGATTTGATATATACATCCTTATCATTGGTCATCACTACACCCCCTTCACCACAAGTGATTGTTTTAACAAAATCAAAAGAGAAAGTACCTGCATGACCAATGGTACCCAAACACTTTCCTTTATATGTTCCACCGATACTTTGGCAAGCATCTTCTAGTAAAATCAAATTATGTTCTTTGCAAATCGCCACCAATGCATCCATATCAGCCATACTGCCACACATATGCACTGGCATCACACACTTTGTTTTCGATGTAATCGCTGCTTTTACAGCTGCTGGCGACAAAGTCAAGCTTTCATCAATATCAACCAATACCGGAATGGCACCCATACTTAAGATTGCTTCAAAACTTGCTACAAAG
>Ga0209107_10001235_pt1 | contig 14271 bp, 15 predicted proteins | sample LakErihyJuly2011_2_FD_187460 | JGI IMG/M metagenome (GOLD analysis project Ga0209107, IMG submission 187460) | Freshwater microbial communities from dead zone in Lake Erie, Canada - CCB hypolimnion July 2011 (SPAdes) (version 2) | ecosystem: Environmental > Aquatic > Freshwater > Lentic >... | reverse complement strand
ACGAAGGTGTTGATCGTCGGTCATCACGACACCGTGTTCCCGAAAGGCACCGTAGCGAAGCGCAGTTTCAGTATCGATGGAGATATCGCGCGTGGCCCAGGAATTTTTGACATGAAGGCTGGAATCATCCAAGCCATTTATGGACTGAGCGAAATACGTGAAGCAAGTGGTGCAGAGATTTTGATTACATCGGATGAAGAAATTGGTTCGTATGCTTCTCGCGAATTGATCGAATCACGTGCAAAAGCTGCAGGCAATGTGTTGGTGTTTGAGCCAAGCGGCAATGGTGATGCTCTCAAGATTGCGCGCAAAGGTGTTGGCACGTTTGTTGTAAACATTGCCGGCCGCGCGTCGCACGCAGGTCTCGAGCCCGAAAAGGGAATTAATGCATTGATCGAACTTGCGGCACAAGTGCAAGCGATTGCTGCAATTGCTCAGCCCGAAATAGGAACCACTGTGACACCGACGATTGCAACAGCAGGAACAACTGAAAATGTGGTGCCAGCAGCTGCGCAGATAACGGTTGATGTTCGAGTCAATATTGTTTCCGAAAAAGCACGCGTTGAGGCAGCGCTCGCTGCGCTGCAACCAACAGTTGCTGGTGCGACAATAAGCGTGAGTGGGTCAATTAATCGACCACCGATGCACGAGTCGGCTGCAACCGCGTTGTATGCAGTGGCACAGAGCATTGCTGCTGGTATCGGCATCACCGATTTGCAAGGCATTGCAGTAGGTGGCGGCTCAGACGGCAACTTTACGGCTGCCATTGGCATACCAACTCTCGATGGACTTGGTGCTTGCGGTGGTGGCGCACATGCTGACACCGAATATGTCAACGTATCGAAGATGGGCGAGCGTGCTGCGCTTGCCGCAGCGATTACTCGCGCACTTGTAAATAGCTAGTTGATGGACAGCGAAGCATTACTCGAGTTCGAGTAAACCACCGCCACCAAGTGTGCCGGCTGCGCGATATTCATCGATCTTGGCGCGCGTGTCTTGAATGTCGAGATTGCGCATCGTGAGTTGACCAATGCGATCGAGCGGACCAAACGCAGCATCTTCCACACGCTCCATGCTGAGGCGCTCTGGCGCATATGTGAGGTGCGGGCCAGATGTATTGAGGATGGAGTAGTCGTCACCGCGACGTAACTGGATCGTGACTTCGCCGGTAATGAGCGAGCCAACCCAATTCATGAGCGGCTCGCGCAGCATCAGCGATTGCGGGTCAAACCAACGACCTTCGTATAACAAGCGGCCCAAGCGGCGGCCCATCTGACGATAATTTTCGATGGTGTTTTCGTTATGAATGGCCGTGACGAGACGCTCGTAAGCGATGTGCAGTAATGCGAGACCTGGAGCCTCATAAATACCACGGCTTTTTGCTTCGATGATTCGGTTTTCGATTTGATCGCTCATGCCTAGGCCGTGACGTCCGCCAATGATGTTTGCTTCATTAACAAGCTCGGTCTGTGAATCGAACTCTTTGCCATTGAGCGCAACCGGCCAGCCTTCTTTGAAGCGCACAACAACATCTTCGGTCTTGATTTTCACTTTTTCGTCGTAATGCGCAACACCCATGATTGGCGCAACGATGTGCATGCTGGTCGATAACTCTTCAAGAGTTTTTGCTTCGTGTGTTGCGCCCCAGATATTTGCATCGGTGGAATACGCCTTTTCGGCAGAGTCACGATATGGCAACTTTTTTGCTGCCAAAAATGCACTCATCTCGGAGCGGCCGCCCATCTCGCGCACAAAGTCTGCATCGAGCCATGGCTTGTAGATGCGTAAGTTTGGATTGGCAAGTAGCCCGTAGCGATAGAAGCGCTCGATGTCGTTGCCTTTATATGTGCTGCCGTCGCCCCAGATGTCGACGTTGTCTTCTTTCATCGCGCGCACAAGCAACGTGCCAGTTACTGCTCGACCGAGTGGTGTGGTGTTGAAATATGTTTTGCCAGCAGTGGTGATGTGAAACGCTCCGCACTGCAGAGCAACGAGTCCTTCATGTACGAGTTCGGTGCGACAATCGATAAGGCGAGCACCTTCTGCGCCATATTGCTTTGCGCGATCAGGAACTCCGTCTAAGTCGGGCTCGTCAGGTTGGCCAAGGTTGGCGGTGTATGCAAAGGGTAGAGCACCTTTTTCGCGCATCCATGCAACTGCTGCGGATGTGTCAAGGCCACCAGAAAAAGCGATGCCTACTCGCTCGCCAACCGGAAGGCTGGAGAGAACTTTGGCGTTTGAAGCAGATGCATTGGACTGGGGCATACATCTACGGTACTTACTTTTGGAACTCTAGACCGACTGATTTATCCGACCAGCAAATGTGGCAATGGCAATCAGTGCCGACGCAATTGCAATGGTGCATTCGATCAGGGCCACACCAGGGGTGTTGTTTATGTCGGCGGCTCCGATGGCACCAAGAAGAAGTGCTGATCCAAAACCGACGTAACTTGCAACTCGTCCAAATTTGATTGCTGCAATGATGCTGGCAATTGGTGCCACAAATGGAAGCGCCCACAGCAATATGAAGGAAGGATTTGACTCGGGGCCAAGCCACCACGTTGGCTTGCCAATGTTGCGACTGGTGACGGCAACGGCGATGATCGCAAAGAAGACCAGGAGCCACGAGACCACTGCAACCGTTCGCCAAGTATTGGTGAGTCCTGAAGCATTGTTGGCAGAAGCAGTCACAGCCTGCACAATACAGGCGTTGAGACTGTGGTCGGATCGCAAATTCGATGCTCGCAGTTAGCCTAATTGGGCATGCCGAATCCACGTTTCGAACGATTTTCCGTATTTTTCCCCATGTGGAATGAAGAGGAATATCTTCAACGCGCGCTCAATGCTGCGATAGAACTCGGTGACGACCTGATCGCTGCCGGGACGATTGGCGATTACGAGATGATCATCGTCAATGATGCATCAACTGATGCAACAGCCCGACTCGCCGATGAAGCGGCAGCAAGCAACTCACGGGTAAAAGTTGTGCATCACCCGACTAACCGCAAATTGGGCGGATCAATTAAGTCTGGTTTTGGCGCCGCAACAGGCGACGTGGTGCTGTACACCGATGCCGACTTGCCATTTGATTTTAAAGAAGTACATAAGGCAATGCGATTGATGCACCAATACGAAGCTGACATTGTTGCCGCCTACCGATTTGATCGCACAGGCGAGGGCTACGTTCGCGTGGTGTACTCATTCTTTTACAACTTGATGGTGCGCGCATTGTTTGGCTGTCGCTTTAGGGATGTTAACTTTGCATTCAAATTGGTACGCCGCAAGGTGCTTGAGCAAGTCACACTCACAAGTGAAGGTTCGTTTATCGACGCAGAACTGATGGTGAGCGCACGCAAGTTGAGCATGAACGTTGTGCAGTTTGGTGTTGACTACTTTCCGCGAACTCGTGGGGTATCCACGCTCAGTTCGCCCTCGGTAATCATCAAGATTTTGAAAGAAGCGTGGACATTGCGCGGTCATCTCAACGCTCTCGGACCAAAAAAGAAGTAACCCCACAGGTGCATGAATAGACATGAGCGACGATTTTTTTGATCAAGACGAATTCTTTGATGAAGGCGAGTTGTTTGACGACGACGAATTGGATCAGTTGCACGCACAGCCCAATCTCTATGATCGCTGGCGGCCAGCGATTGCTGCAATTGCTGTATTGCTCACGGTTGTCGCAATCTCGGTTGTAGCGAACGGAGACAAATCAGATTCGGATGCCAGTAATCCAAACGTAGTCGTAGATTCAACGAATGTTCCTTTGGTGACAGTGCCTCTCACACGAACAATAAAACCGGGGATGAAAGGTGACGACGTGTTGCGAGTGCAGCAGCGACTGGCCGCTTTGCACTTTGATCCGGGCCCGCAAGACAGCGTGTTTGGGCAAAACACCATTCAGGCCGTGTGGGCTTTCGAAAAACTAGTAATGAGTACGCCGCGAGAGCGTGCAACAGGGGTTGTCACCCCATCAACGTGGGCGATCATGCAATCAGATATCCAGATCAAGCCGCGACGCGATGCCGACAGCGCGACGCATGTTGAGGTGTATCTGCCAGAACAAGTAATGATCGTGTTTAAAGAAGGTATACCTGTAGTGATTACGCATATCTCCAGTGGGTCAAATGAAAAATGGTGTGAAGAGGTAACGATCAGTCCTGGAGAAGATGGAAACAATACGGACGCTGAAATTAAGCGTGGAATTTGCGGAGAGGCAATTACGCCTCCAGGAATCTTTTATTTCTACAATCGTCGTCAAGGAATGCGTGAGTCAAAACTAGGCACGATGTACAACCCTGTGTACTTCAACTACAACATTGCAATTCACGGTGCGATCTTGGTGCCGCTCAAGCCTGCGTCACACGGTTGCATACGCATTCCCATGTCGGTGGCCAGGTATTTTCAGGCAATTGTTGCTTATGGCGACCGCGTCTATGTTTTTGACGGTGTGAAAGAACCAGAAGAGTACGGTTCTCCTGTGCCGCCATTTGACGTACCCGACCCCGACTACACGACAGTGCCAACGACAATTCCTCAGACCACTCTGCCGAACGTAGTCGTAACGACAATTGCTGGATCACCAACAACAATTCCTGTTACAACACCGTAGGAGAATCGCACATGAGCACACCAGAGATGGTTCCATACGACGAGTTTTCGATGTTTGGTCAAAACATCGCTGAATACTCGATCAGTGCGAGTGCAGCACCAACGGTGCAACGAGTGAGCGTGCAGTTGTCCGATGGCCGAAAGGTGAGTGCGCTCAAGTGGGGTGAAAGCGAACCACGATTGGTGTTGGTGCATGGCACCGCACAAAATGCGCATACGTGGGACACAGTTGCATTAGCTCTTGGCTGCCCGTTGCTGGCAGTCGACTTACCGGGTCATGGTCACTCGTCATGGCGAGATGACGCTACGTACACGCCACAAAATTTGGCAGATGATGTTGCGGTCGTTGTGCAACAACTCGCACCAAATGCTCAAGCGATTGTTGGCATGTCATTGGGTGGGCTCACATGTTTGGTTCTTACCGACAAATATCCGCAGTTGGTTCGACATTTGGTGATGGTGGATATCACGCCGGGTGTGACGAGCAAAAAAGCTAAGGCGGTGCTCGACTTTATTAATGGACCACAGAATTTTGCCAGTTTTGACGATCTCTTAGCGCGCACCACCGAGCACAACCCAACGCGGTCCGCCACAAGCCTGCGTCGAGGCATTTTGCACAATGCGCATCAGATATCTGATGGAAGTTGGGAGTGGCGTTACGACCGACGCGGTCAAATCAATTCAGAGAAAACAAATCTTGAAAATGAATCACCACGTTCGGCATTGTGGGATGCAATTGCTCGACTGCAATGCCCGCTCTTGGTTGTGCGCGGCGGGGCATCTCCGGTTGTTGATGACGAGGACATCGAAGGCGTGAAAAAGCACTATCCATCTGCCGAGATTGTTGTGGTTGACGGTGCAGGACACAGTGTGCAGGGCGATCGTCCGATTGAGATGGCAGCGCATCTGCGCCGCTTCGTTTAGCCCCAGACCAACGAATTAGCCTGATCTCATGAAGGTTTTGGTGAAGAAACTTGGTCGTCCATGTGACACCGACGCCGGCGAGACTCGAAAGCTTTTGGTAAAAGAAGCCCGACGCTCGTTTGCTGACGTTGGTTATGACGCAACTACCAATCGCGCGCTTGCGCAAGCAGCCGGAATTACTACCGGTGCGATTTACCATTACTTTCCATCAAAGCTTGACATGTATGTTGCGGCATATGCCGAAATGCAAGAGGTCGTGCAGCGCACGTTTGAAGAAGCAGCGGCAGGACACGACACGTTCACCGATAAATTCTCGGCCATCTTGGATTCGATAGCGCTGATGAGTGCCAAAGATCCGTCGCTGGCAAGTTTTGTTGTTGGGGTTGCATCCGAATCTCAACGTCACCCAGAGCTGTCGAAAGCAATCGCACCACTTCGTGTTGGCCTTGGACAGTTTTTGTCCAAAATGTGCGCCGATGCCGTAGCCCGTGGCGAGATCGTTCCAGGAATTAATGCTCAGGTTTTGCAAGACCTGATCAATGTGGTGCTCACAGGTTTGTCGAGGTTTTCAATAGCTGTCAACGACCAACAACGCGGGCTAGATGTGATTGAAGGCCTTAAGCGGATTGTGGCTGGGACTGCACAGCACGCCTCTGCCAAATAAACAGGTCGAGCAAAACAATCGCGAGACATACCCAGATCAGTGCAAACCCTGCAACTTTGGTTGTGGTGATTTCTTCGGCATACAGCAGCCAACCAAGTAGGAAATTGATAATGGGAACAATGTATTGCATTGGGCCAATGAGGGTGAGCGGAATGCGTTGAGACGAAGCCGCAAACAACAGCAGCGGAACAGTGGTGACAAAACCAGTTAGTGCGATGAGCAACCACTGCGTTGATGAGGCGATGTTGGACACGCTGTTGGTGTGGTTCCAGCACATCGCGACATAGATGAGCGCGGGAATGAACGCGACAATTACTTCTCCGGTCAGGCTCTCGAGTGGTGGGAGTTGCACTTGCTTTTTGAGGTAGCCATAGAAAGTCCATGACGATGCAATGGTGAGCGCAATCCACGGGACTCTGCCATATCCGACCGTGAGCACAGCCACACCACACACGGCAAAACATACCGCAATGATTTGGGGTTTGCGAAGTTTTTCGTGCAGAACAAATACGCCAAGCACCATTGTGCACAACGGAGCAATGAAATATCCGAGTGCGGTTTCAATGACGTGGCCATTGACAACAGCCCACACATAGGTTGTCCAATTGATAGTGAGCAAAATACTGGCCAAGATGAGTCGTACCAATGTTCGTGGGTCGCGCATCGTTGTCAGAAGCGGCTTCATTCGTTTGGTTGCTGTCATATACGCAATGAGCAAGATTGCCGATGTGGTGATGCGCCAACCGATGAGCTCAAATGAATCAAAACTTTTGAGATGTTTCCAGAAGATAGTGACAAGACCCCAGATGATGTAGGCGCCAAAGCCGAGGGTGATACCCGATTGGGGCAAGCGCCGCGACGCATTGTGTTGCGTTGCCGCGGCGTTTGGAGTCATAACGTAATCACGGTGCAAGACGCTACTCGTGAGAGCGAGATAACCTGTAGACAGTGATCACCACTACATCCTCGTGGAAGAAGCTTGTTGCTCTTGGCAAAGAGGCTCCACAATCAACCCTGAGTGAGTTGTTTCTGGGCGATGCTCAACGAGCAGCACGAAACACGCTTCACCTCAACTTCGGCAACGGATCACTGGTCGCCGATTTTTCGAAGCAAAACATCACTTCGGATGTTGTAGACGCATTGCTTGAACTGGCCCAAGAAGCATCATTGTCAAACCGCAGGGATGCGATGTTTACAGGAGTACCGATTAATACGTCGGAAGGTCAGCCAGCATTGCATGTGGCGCTGCGTGCACCGAGCACACACAAAATCATTGTTGATGGAATAGACGTAGTGAAAGAAGTGCAACAGGTGCGGCGTTCGATGGCCGAATTTGCCACTGGTGTGCGCAACGGAAAGATTGTTGGAGCAACAGGCAAGCCATTTACTCACATCATCAATGTGGGCATTGGAGGAAGTGATCTTGGCCCAGCATTGGTGTGGGATGCACTTTCGTGCACGCTCAAGCCATCGCTGCTGTGCTCGTTTGTTTCAAACATTGATCCTGTCGAAGTAGAAAAAGTGCTTGAAAGACACGATGCACAACAGACGCTTGTGGTGATGTGTTCCAAAACCTTTTCAACTTCCGAGACTTTGTCGAATGGTCGAATTATTCAGCAATGGCTTGCCGAGTCAGTTGGTGATGCGGGAGTTGCACAACATTGCGCAGTCGTTTCAGTAGAGCCACAGCGCGCCACATCCGCAGGCATTGCATTTGCGCACTCGTTTAACATCTGGCCGTGGGTCGGTGGCAGGTATTCGGTTTCGTCCGCTGTCAACTTGGCCAATGTCGTTGCATTTGGCTCTGATGTGTTTGACGATTTTTTGAGCGGGATGCGCGCTGTCGATGAACACTTTGTCGAAGCGCCATTGGCCAAAAACATTCCCGTGATGATGGGCCTCATCAGTGTCTGGAATCGATCAATTTTGGGTCGTGAAACGCAAGCCGTTGTGCCATATGCAAGCGCGCTGCGATTACTTGCACCGTATTTACAGCAGCTGATCATGGAGAGCAATGGCAAGCAGGTGGGTAGCGACAATGTTGCTGTTGCAACACAAACATCGCCCGTTGTGTGGGGAAGTGTTGGCACCAATTCGCAGCACGCCTTTATGCAGATGCTGCACCAAGGAACTTCAGTGGTGCCAGTCGACTTGATTGGTTTTGCAAAGACACAAGCCACACATGGCGACGCGCATGATTCGTTGATGGCCAACATGTTTGCTCAGGCACAAGCGTTGGCATTTGGTGCGGAATCAACCGAGCCTCAACGCACGATGCCCGGCAATCGCGCATCGACCGTGCTGATGGCAGATGAATTGTCGGCACAAACTTTGGGCGCCCTGATTGCGCTGTACGAGCACAGCGTGTTTGTGCAGGGTTGTGTGTGGGGCATCAATAGTTTTGATCAGTGGGGTGTTGAATTGGGTAAAAAATTGGCTCAAAAGATTTCCCAACAGATAACGCAAGGCGTACCAAGTAGCGATCAAGACGCCTCGACTTCGCAATTATTGCAGTGGTATCTCAAACACCAATAAAACATCTAATGTTGCGGTCATGGCCTTAAGGACTTCGCAACCCGAGCGCATGATCAACTTGTTGGCTCTGCTCGTGCAGCGAACTCAACCGCTGACGTTGAAGCAAATTCGTCAGGAACTTGTCAACCAATATCCAGATGGCGACTCGGCTGCACGTGCTGCATTTGAGCGCGACAAAGCACAGTTGCGCGCGCTTGGCATTCCTATGGACATGGTCACGCTGGGCGGCGACAAAGCTGGTGAAGGTGCGTACACCGTTGATCGTCGTCAGTTTGAAATTGGTGATCTTGGCCTCAACGAAGCCGAGCGTTCGGCCCTGCAGATGGCCATTGCCACCGTGCGCATTGGTGCAAGCCACGGCGACGAAGCACTGTGGAAACTGGGCGGAGAGCGCGCGCTTGACCGGCCGTCGACAAGTGTCAATATTCAGATGGATGACAGGCAACTACCAGCGCTTGCTGCTGGTGTGGTTGAGCATAGAACTCTCAATTTTGTATACAAAGGGCAGCAACGCCAAGTAGACCCATATGGCTTGTTGTCGCGTGGTGGCTTTTGGTACATCGTTGGCTTTGATCACTTGCGCAACGCGCAACGCGTATTTCGGGTTGATCGGATCGAGGGCGAAATCACCAATGGCGACGCACAGTCATTTACTCGGCCTGACGGTTTTGATCTGGCTAAAGCGGTGCCAACCGAGCTGGAGTTGTTGACTGAAGGTGATGGTGATGATGCAATCGCCACGGTGTTGGTAGATGTAGCGCTTGCACAACGCGTGAAAGCAGAGTTTGGCGACGGTGCAGTGTTGCGCGAACGAAGTGATGGATCAATCGAATTTGCAATTCCGTGCGCAAACATGAACGCATTTCGAGTCTGGCTGTTTGCGATGGTGGATCGCGCCGAAGTATTGGGACCGCCTCGAGTCAGAGAACATATTGTGAATTATCTGCAGCAGATCGCGGGGAATAACTAATGGCACTTCGACGATCTCGCCGCGGCCCGCGAAGTGCTACCGAGATTGTGGCCGGTTTGATGGTGATGCTGCCATGGCTTGTAGAGCGCAAACGTGTCAAATTGTCGGATATGGCGAAGCAATTTAAGTTGACAGAGGCCGAACTTATTGACGACATCATGATGGCCTCGGTGTGTGGTGTGCCACCGTATTCTCCCGACGCATTGATTGACGTGTTTGTAGACGAAGACGAAGTGGTCGCCGATGTGCCGTTGATGTTTTCTCGACCATTGCAGCTGAACTCGGCAGAAGTGTTCGCTTTGACTGTGATGGGTAAAGCGGCAATGCGTTTGCCGGGTGCCAACAAATCAGGTCCACTAGCAACAGCACTCAAAAAGTTGCGTCCGTTATTGCCGTCTGACGATGGGGTAGTGGTAGTGGATCTAAAGCCCGTTGCATTTCTTGAAGAATTGCGCAATGCGGTTGCGCCTGGTGCTCATCAGTTGATCACCTATTTCACGCCAGCCTCTGCTGCGCGATCCGAGCGAACCATTATTCCGCGCAGTGTTTTTGAGCGCGGTGGGCATTGGTATGTGTCTGCAGACGACGACAAGTCGGGCGAACTGCGCGAGTTTCGGATTGATCGAATCGAAAAACTCAAGGCAACAGGCAACTTTTCTGAGCCAGACGCTACGACAAAAAAAGTTGCCGACGGCTCTACATGGTTTGATAATGCATCTCTACACGTGACTCTCAAGGTCGAGCCTTCGGCCAGATGGGTTGTTGAGTCATACCCGTATATGTCGCGTCAGATCAATGCAGATGGCAGCACGCTGGTGACAATGGCGGTAGGTAGCGAGCACTGGCTCGCGAGGTTGCTGTTACGAGCAGGCGACGGCGTGCAGGTGCAAGAGCCTGTGGCATTGCAAGACCTGGGTAAGCGAACGGCTGCTCAGATGCTCAAGCGCTATGCCTAGCCGCATATAACTATTTAGTGTCGAGCACGTTTATTTGGCGGCAAGCGCCTTGGTAAAAGATTCACGATCGAAGTAGTCGCGCCACAAAGCGATTTTGCCATCGCTCACCACGAACAGTCCGGCGATGTCGAGTTCGATCCAGCGGCCATCCATCTCGAAGCGGTCGGTGCGTTCGTTCATGACCACACCGTGTTCCATGTCGCCATTGCTCACTTGATGATGAATCAGCCACTCCACCTTGGTGGCAGCGGCCAAAAAGTCGGACAAAATCTGGATCATCGCTTCTTTGCCAAACACTTTGGTGATTGGAACATTGTCGTATTCGCAGTCATCCGACACCATGTCCATTGCTGCAGTGAAGTGACTTTGCTCGATGTTTTCGATAAAGCGAGTGACGTAGTCGCCAGGGTTGGTGATGTCTTTTGTTGCTATCGAATGATCAGGCATGTTTCTAGTTTGGCAGGCGCGTCGTGGTCAAACCGACATAGCAACAATGGACGGAGAAGTCGCACTTGTTACAGAACAATTGGTGTGTTGCGAACGCCAATTGGCGACGACAGAGTGAAGCCGGCTTCGTGTCGAGACTCTTCGTTTTCGTCACCCCAAAAACCATATTCGTGGTTTATGCGCGCAAACAAGCGACAGTCGGATATCACGGCACAATGCATGCACAGCGAATGGGCTTTAATTTCTCGACGCACTCTGGCTTGCGGACGTTCGGCGGGTTTGCCAAAAAAGAGTTTTGCGTAGCCCTTGCAATTGGCGAGATGTGCCCACCCCTCTAATGTTCCTTGAACCATTGACGGCTCGGGTTCGCAGTCGTGCGCACTGAAATCATCGTCATTCTCGTATACATCGCTCATGGAAACCTCCACTGCTTTGAATCTCGTTATTTTACACTAAATGGTCTTGTACCAATAATGTCTACTTGAGATCAAAACTTTCCCAAAAAGAATTTGAATTCGCGCGAATTGACGCGAATTGGCTTGGCTAGAGCAATTCGGCGGCCAGGCTGGCCACTTCGCTGCGCTCGCAGGCAGCCAGGGTCACGTGCCCAAAGCATCGCTGACCAGCAAAGGCATGTATCAGAACGGCGAGAGCGTTGTTTGTCTCGCCCATGTAGGGGGCATCGATCTGGCTGGTGTCGCCCGTAAACACCACTTTGGTGCCCTCGCCAATGCGGGTGAGGATCGTTTTGAGCGTCGTTGGCTCGAGGTTTTGGGCCTCGTCAACCACAACAAATTGTTGTTGGAGAGACCTGCCGCGCAAGAAGGTGACCGACTCAAGAGTGAGTTGACCGCGATCGGTGAGGTCGTCAATGAGTCCGACTGCATCGCGACTTGAGCGTTGATCGGTGAGAGCAACTATTGCATCGTGAATTGCTGCCATCCATGGGTCAAGTTTTTCATTGAGATCGCCAGGCAGAAAACCGACATCGGCACGACCGACAGGCACAAGTGGGCGATACACCGCGAGTCGCTCGTAGCGTCGTGATTCGACAACTTGTTCGAGACCCGCAGCAATGGCCATGACAGTTTTGCCGGTGCCGGCACGACCGTCGAGAGCAATCACTGTTACTTCAGGATCAAGTAGCAACTCGAGAGAGAAACGTTGCTCTTTGCTTCGCGACCGCAGCCCCCACGCCTCTGGCGCGTTATGGGCTAGAACTTTGAGCTCATTATTGACGCAACGAGTAAGAGCAGATTGTGAACCGCTGCGAACCACCGCAAAATTGTTTTCAACAAATGGCCCAGGGGTGTTGAGTGATGAAACTTCGATTCCGCCACTGCTGTAAAGAGAGTCGATGTTTTCGACGCTGGTGTCGATCGTGACCCAGCCCATTGGCCTGGTGGATTGACCGGCACCGACTGGCTGGTGCTCCTCGGCTTGAAGCCCCAAATGAGCAGCCTTAATGCGCAGGGCAGCATCGTTGGAGATCATGCGAGTTGGCGCAACTCTGGCTTGGCCGAGGGCAGCACCGATAATGCGGTTGTCAGGGATTTCAGGGTCTAGACCATGCTCAATCAGAAGGTGGCGTTGGATGCCATTGACCTCGATCTGCACAGTTCCATAATCGGGCTCGTCGTGAACTCGCATTGGCTGAGCCAGTGAGCCACCAGCTTTTTTACGCAAGTCTTCGATAGTGCGAAGTGCGGTGCGCGCAGATCGACCGACGTCGTCCATGCGAGTTTTCAGTCCGTCCAACTCTTCAACAACAGTGAGCGGAATCACAACATCGCAACCAACGAAGTTGAGCATGCTCATTGGATCTGCAACAAGAACAGAAGTATCAAGCACCACTCGAGTTGCTCGAGAAGTTGCAGAATCTGCTTCGAACAGACGGCGATCGGTCTCGCCCAGAGCAAGATTCTGATCAGAGTGTGAGTCGTGTGTAAGCAACATTGCTCATTGTGCTGTGTCGACCGGGCATGTTGGTGGATACTCGCTTCCCAACTTTGGTCCGAATCCGTTATGGCTGTGGAGTTCAAAGTTGTTACCAAAAATTAAACTTGCAAGTTTTCTCCAGAGGGGACTTTCGGGAACTTTTTCGTAATTTCGAGAAATTTTGGGCAATTTTCGGAAATATTTTGAAATTTTTTTAAAATTATTTTTTGGTCAGGAATTTCTGAAAATTTGGGGGTTGTGCACTGGTTTTGGGATGAAGTTTCTCTGATTGTCTGTGCTGGTAACGAGATCACCGTGAATACGTGTTACAGATGAAATATTGCCAATAAAAACAAGAATTCGTCAATCTTCTTGGTCGGCAAACCCAATACCCATAAGGGTTATCCCATGATCAGTAGAAATGCATCATCAGCGCACTCTGCGTTGCTAGGGCGACCCTTGGCGACGCCTGAATCGAAAATTTGTGTCCGAATGTCGACAAATTTTTGCAGCGCTGACAAATTTTGCGACAGAGAGGATTTTTGGCATTCACTTTCAAAAACTGGATGCAAAACCGTTCAATGCTTGCAATTTGTCTGCAGACCTACTCAAATATATGACGAAGCGGTATTCCGAAACCGAGAAAGCAAGGTAAGCAATGACAAAAGCAGAGCTCATAGATGCAGTGTCAGAAAAAGCAGGAGTCTCCAAGGCGGAAGCCGAGAAGACAATCGGAGCTTTTTTTGAACTGGTCGTAGCCTCAGCGATTAAGGGTGAGAAAGTTGCATGGCCGGGCTTTGGCTCGTTCAGCACTTCGAGCCGCAAGGCGAGAGTTGGCCGTAACCCACAAACGGGTGCACCGGTTCAAGTTCCAGCCAGTACAGCAATGAAGTTCACTTCAAGCTCAACGCTGAAGAGTGAATTGAATCCAAACCGTAAAAAGTAATACCTAACCAAGGAGAAAATCATGGCAGCAAAGCGCAAGAAGAAGGCAGCAGCAAAAAAGGCACCAGCAAAGCGCAAGAAGGCAAAAAAGGCCGCTAAGAAGGCCCCAGCCAAGCGCAAGAAGGCAAAAAAGGCCGCTAAGAAGAAATAAGGCCTTAGCCAAAAAACAAATCGGTTCGGAGAACTGTGAGACCGGAGGGCTTTGGCCCTCCGGTCTTTTTTTATGTCAAAAAAGAGTGATGTTGTGTTGCTCTAGCCACTGAGTTGGCAGCACAGCCAAG
>Ga0209107_10001234_pt1 | contig 14272 bp, 10 predicted proteins | sample LakErihyJuly2011_2_FD_187460 | JGI IMG/M metagenome (GOLD analysis project Ga0209107, IMG submission 187460) | Freshwater microbial communities from dead zone in Lake Erie, Canada - CCB hypolimnion July 2011 (SPAdes) (version 2) | ecosystem: Environmental > Aquatic > Freshwater > Lentic >... | reverse complement strand
CTCGACGAATAGGGTGCAAGTGCCGTGGTAGAGGGGGAAGTCGAGTTTAGCCATTGGCCACAACATACCAAGGCTCGAGCCGTCCGCAATGGGTCGGTCAGTCTTTCTGCCGGCCCACTCATTCTTCCCACTTATCCAGGCGCTTCCATCCATCGGCGGTTCGCTCCATGCGGGAAGGCCCATGGGGTCAGGCCGTACCCTCACGCAGCCTGAACCAAAAACCGTATCATTTAGGCGAATTTCGGTTCAGCGCTCCAAAGGTACGGCCTGACCCCGTGTTCGGCCCCCTCGCCTGCGTGATAGGTCAGCCTTTCGACAACACATACGCAAAGAAGGTCGCAAATGCAATGATCCCAAATGCCGCCGCGAAGTTTGTGTTGAACTTATCGTAAAGGCCTTGGTCGCCGGACTGCGGCTCACCTTTTAGCACAAAATATAGAGCTTTAAGGAGGATGAATACGACTGCCACGACACTCAACCAGCCGATATCAGCCCAAAGGCAATTTTCCTTCATTCGAATGACTTCCGCCTTTTCCACGTCTGTCAGACCATAAGTGCTGTTATACTTATCAAAGTACCACTAGGAGTACCCTCCAAAAAAGATAGACCCTGCCAAGGCGGGCCAAGACAACACGTAGAGAAGCCGTACGAGAACCGAAGAAAGAGGAGGAGGCATGGCGTAGCCAAGCAGATTACGTCAAGGCGGACAATCTGATTACGAACCTGCCTTGGCGGATAAAGCCGCAGCACATGATCTGATACCCAGTCGCGCGTTGGCTCCTCTGGAAACCTGCGCCGGGCTGACCCTATGGCTGACCCGCCTATGGAGAGTCCAGTAGCCTTGTTGAACTACTCTTCGGTCAGAATCTTCAAGAGATCGTCTAGGCGCTCCTGAGGAAGGGTTCCTTCGATATCGCACGAAACCTCTTGCTCTTCGTCGCTTACGTCTTGGTCGTGCGGGAAGCTGAAGTAGCCGGAGTACATGTCGTTCGCTACGGCTTCGGGAGATTCAAACGGGCCCTCGCAGCCGCCGGAGGAGTATTCGTCGGCAACGAAGCACTGTCCGTTCCACATGTAAAAGGTCAGGCCACCGCCGTTGGCGTGGTTCACGGCGTTCCAGCTCACCTTACAGACCTCATCGGCGATTTCCATGAGCGTTTCCGTGATCTCATCGGTATCTGCCTTTTCTAATATTTCCGAGGCTTCCTCAAACGAGATCTCATGGTAGGTAGCTAAGTCTTTCTTGAACTTCTCCCTGGAACCATCGGCCTTAAATAGCGCCTCTAGGTCAACTTGTTCTTTGCTCATGGCCTATTATGCATGTTCACTTCTTTGATTCTCTCCGCTTAAAGATTCCTAGATCAACGAGAAGCTCGGCCAACTTGACCGGGTCGTTTCCTGCAGCGGCAACCAGTCCTGCATCTGCCGAAACGGGGATGCGCGACTTAATACACGACAGCGCATGCAGGTAAAATCGTTGCCACTCCTTAAGTCCGGGTCCTCCGTCCAAGTCCGTCGCCCAGTAGTTGGTGGTGAACTTGTGCTCTACCACCAGAATATTGAGGTACGACTCTAGGTCTAAATCTTTGTAACCAAAAGGAAACCCTTTCGCGCCGCCGTCCCACTCAAAATTAGAGAAGCAGTGCGCGGTGGTGTCTTCGAATCCCCTCAGCGCGCTGATTTGGGATACTGATTCTTCGACCCATGGCGCGAGCATCGTGGTGGCTTCGTCGGCCTTCTTCTTGATGACCCCTACGCATACCAAGCCGCTCTGAGTTACGCCCAGTTTAGCCGGCTTCAACTGCCTCAGTTGCTCTCCCTGCCGGACATAATGCTTCTTGTTAACCAAGATCCTGTATCCGTCCTTAACATAAGCAACAGACCTAGATAGCACCTCTACCAATGGCAGCGAACTTGAAACGCACACATTAACGTACTGATCGTACTCGTCTCCCATAGGGAAGCTTGCGCAGGCAAAGGCGCTTTCGATATCGTCGAAAGGCCCAGCGTCATCATAGTCTGAGGCGTCCGAGTATCCGTCGTAAAAAAAGTACCTGCCTCGCCAGGAGAATACCGTCCAATATCCGCCATAACAACCGCCGCCTTCGTAGTCCGTGTAGAACAGAGTCTCGGCTCCTTTGAGATCATCGTATCCGAAGCATGTGAGCTCGTTAAGTTCGTCAATATCTGCCTCGCCAGGCTTGCACCCCAGAATCTTTTCAAGGGCCACCTTGCACTCCTGATCAGCTAGGAGCCTTTCCCATCTATATTTCGTTCCTGACATGTTAAGTCTTACACTTGGATCTTTAACTCAAGAAATCACCCAGGTGAGAATCGCCAGTCCGAGCACAATAACGCTGGCGCAGCCTCCGGACCTTGGGTCGGTATAGGTCACTCCCGGAGGCCGAGGCTTCGTCTTCTCGGACCGATAAAACCAGTGTTCGGCCAGTTTGCCATCCGTCTTCGAATACCACATAAACATGGCAATCTGGGCGTCATGGTAATCGGCTTCAGCCGCCGATTGAATCAGAGCAAGGCCAAGAGGGATATTTTGCTCAATCTCCTTACCAATAACGAGTTGCATCCCCTTATCAGTACGAGACTTAGCCTCTTCATTAGTCATAACACCAGACTGTCAGCATCGGCATGTGAGGCAAGCCTTTTCCTGTCCTCGCCTGTATAATAACTCACTGCCCGTTGGGCCGGAATTCCGGGCTGATTTGACCCCCGTTCAGGCCGTCAAATCACCCACTTCTTTGGCGGCCTTGAGCTTGCCCAGGGTGGTGTAGCGCGGGCGCTGCATACTTCCGGGCTTGGTGCTGCCATAGATGATCGGCTCTCTGAGCTTAACGGCGGGACTGGCGAAGAGTATCTTGTACTCTCCGTGTTCGCCAAAGAGCTCGATGCGAGAGACCGGCGCCACGTAGGTGACCGCGGAAACGGGGGCGACCTGGTAAGAGGCGCACCACTTGATCTGCTCCACCTTACCCGGGGCGATACTGACGTAGTACCAACAATTATCACCTAGGAACACGTTATTAAACCCTTCTTCGCGGCACGGGACCACAATCACTAGGTCGTCATCTTGGGGCGCAGCTTCTACCGCGGCCCCAGAGACGGGCGACAAGGCTGCGGCAACCGAAGCAGGCGTAACGGACTCAGACTTTGGGACAACGTGAGCCTTAGGCTCCTCAAAGACATTCAAGTCCACAAGCGGCAGGATGCGTAGCATCTGGGCAAGGAAGCCGTCGGCATCCGCGCAGTCGCTGGCAGTCATAGGGGGCTTGCTGGGTTCGGTGCTGTTCTCGACGATGCAGCGCTTATACTTCTTCGCCCTAGAGATAAGCATGCTCTCGATGTAGCGGATGTATGCCTTGTTCAGGTTATTCGAGGTAAAGACGATGGCGCTACCCCAAAAGTCCTTACTCTCCAGGTGCGAGTCGATGCGGTCCGGCACGTAATCGCCTTCGCCGATGTAGACACGCGGACGCGGATCCTCGGTGCTGTTGCTGTAACCCCAGAGGATATAAATACCGGGCTTCTTGATGTCTCCGTGCTTCAGTGCCGATACCCACTTATCGCGCGGGAATGCCACGCCCGTCCCCGTCCAGTTCATATTCTCGATGATGCGAAGACCGTTGGGGTCGCCCTCGGGAACAAAGATACGGATTGTATAGGGGGAAGACATCGGGGGTGTGACTCTAGAAAGTCCCAAGAATGCCCCTAGGGCAAACACTCAGTGACTCGCCCAGCCACACCGCAGCTTAGGAGCGAACTAGATCGACGCCCGGCTGATGGCTGAGCCTCCAACGTTAAGAGTCAGGGGACTTTACTTCCTATGCCTTAGCCTTCGGGCGCCTGGTGGCAGCGTGTCTCGCCGCAGCCAGGATGCCTCGCTTGATACTGGCCTTGCCATGGCCAGGGGCAGCCCACCAAGGGCAAGAGTCGGTGCACATCTTGCGGACCGTTCGACCGAAGATTGTGCGCACGAAGTAGCTGAGCACCAGGCCGTCGTAGTCTCCTAGACGCGACTTGATGCCGTCGGCCACTGGAGCCCAGTTGCTCGACCAGCCAGGATAGACGAAGTCGACCGAGAGGTTCGGGTGCTCAATCGCCAACTCGGCGACGATGTCTTTCTCATAGCGTTGCTGAATCTCGTTTCCACCCACGTAGATGACCCTGACCTTGCCGGCCGTGGCGATGATGTCGTTGTCCGTGTTATTTGACTCGAATTCGGCGGTCAGCTTGGCGGCGATCACGCTCACCTGGGATAGATCGACTCCTGTGGCCTTGAGTTCCGACAGGAGCTCCAGAGACTGCTCACGGCACCAAGCGTTGCTTGAGGTAGCCGCCTTCCGGAAGCGCTCTAGCATCAGCTGCAAAGCGTCGGTGTCCCGATTCAGGCGGAGCAGTAGGCGTATGCGAAGTTCCAGCTGGTCCGTCTCTTCTAAGACGTCAGGAACGACGCCGGACTCGGATACGAGATTAAGGACTCCGGCCGCAAATTGCTCTGCCTCCTCCGCTAGCTGCTCGAGGTGGTCCAATGCCATCTCGGCCGCCTCTGTCTTACCTGACTGCAAATCCCATCTAACCACTTGGCAAAGTTGCTCGAAAATATCCTTCTTTTTTCGCTTTGAGCTCGGCAACCACTGAGCGTAAGCGAGTCGCTTCTGGGAGTCCTTCGACAGCAGGTCAGCGTTTTGGTAAGCTATGAAGTGCTTTTCCCGGTCTTCATCGGGGATGGCTGCGAGCACTAATGGTAGAAGCCGGTTGTCGGGGAATAGGGCTGCGGGCTCAACGAGCTCACCGTAGAACCAGCTCGACGGCTTTATCTTTGATTCTGCCACCGCCTCGAAGTCAGCCACGATTACCTCCGGTAGCGTGAAATCCATACACATGAGCTGGCTGGCTGAGCGCATAAACCTGATCCAAAGGTAGGCTCGGCTCGTCGCCGGCCGGCCCTCCTGCATGATGGCTTCAGCCGCATTCTTAAAATGGGACAGAGCTGCTGGATAGTTCCTAAGATAGTATTCGGCCATACCCGCGCACACGCTTACCGTCGGCGAACGCTTAGCTGATTCTATTCTCTGGTCCGAAATCTCCCTTAGAACTGCCTTCATACGCTCCCCTGATCTCAGGAATATTTCACGTGTCTGGGATGGAAAGACGGCGAAGAAATCGGTGAGTCCTGCGTTTGCCATCGCAATCCAGGCCCTTGCTTCGACTTTTTCGTGGCTATTACCCTCAGCGGCTATTTGCCCGAAAGCCGCACGCGCTCCTTCGCTGTCACCTTCTCCAAGCATGGCGATTGCCTCTCTTCTGCGTAGCTGCTTCAAGTCTTTCCGCGCGAACGTGGCAAAGAATGGCTGTTTGCTCTTGGCCAACCTCTCGGCCAAACCCTTAAGCGACGAAGAAAGCTTAATGGCTTCAGCGTAGTTACGCTTACTGGTCAGCTCACGTGCCATCGAGCTGCCTTGCAGGAGCAAGGCGAACTGGTCCAGCTCTTCGAACGCGAATATGCCGGAGAAGATAAGATCACGGAATAGCTCCGCCTCCTCCGCCTCTGCCAACGCTTTGCTAATGAATCCATGCGTCTGCGCGAAAGCAGGGTGTTCCGACTTCTCCAGGAAAGCCCTGAACATGTCTGGCGTCTCCTTGATAAAAGCCACAATCGCCTTGGAGTCGGTCTGCCTGGCTAAGCCGTGAACATATCCCCCGAAGAACCAGCTAATGCGGTCTGGGTTGAGACCGTTAACCCCGCTCAAGTCCGCCTTCCGGCGGTGAAGCGCCTGCGCAAAACCTAGGAGGAAGAAGACTCTGGCTCGCCCAGGCGCGTCATCGATGACTTGGCGGGCCATCTCTACCGCATCTTCTGCTTCGACCGAGTCTGTCCGCGAGATCGCACCTCGGGCCAAGGCTTTGATAATTTCCTGCTCATAAAGGAGGAACTCGCCTGAATCTTCCGCTTTTTTGAGTTTAACTTGGTCTACGACCTCAACTTCAGCGGCAGCTTCAGGAGCCTGAACCGCTACCTCCGTAGACTTAACCGTGACATTAGGACTGGGAGTCCCTTTCCCAAGTGCGATTGCTAGTGGCGTCCAAATGCCATCCTCTTTGTCTCTACGTGTGCCGATTAGCACATACCCGAGGTATAGCCTAACGACTAGCTCCTCCTGCTGCCATAGAGTAGGCAGACCCGTCTTCCAGACCTCAGGCGTGGTAACCTTATAATCGTCTCGGATGTATCCATTGTCGTTAGGGATACCTGCCGCGTCTAAAACGGCGCAAATCGCAGGCCTCCTGTGTGTCAAAAGCCAGTAGCGCACGAAGTTGCCCTTAAAGTTGGCGACCTTGTCCTTGTCGATGAGCTGTAGGGGCTTGGTGACCTTTCTATCGGCAGACCAAGCGTCGAAAAGCCTTGGGATATCTGCGGCGCCCGAGAGCTTGAGTACGACCTTTTTGAACCTAATCAGCTCGTCGCCACTCTTGTCCGCGCCATGATCGATGAAGGCTTGGATAGCTGGGCCGTGGTTGTCAGGGCCAAGGAGCTCCCAGCATTCGGCGGAGGTCTTGGGCAGGTCGTCGTAATGCAGGGGTTCCATAAGACTTAAATAGACCCTCTGTGGCCTGTCACAAGCCGTTACCCTGCCAAACAGAACCGGCCCGAGCACTGCGTGCCCGGGCCGGAGAGATTTGCCTGACCGCGATGCGGCTTTAGCTTTCTTTTTTAATGATCAATACGCACTTCGTGCGTTTATTGTGAACAACAGTAGCTCAACTTGTATCCTTAGTCCTCAGACGGTGGGTAATCCTCGTAACCTTCGTTTTCTGACCAGAGGCCCAGTGTCTGGGCTTCCAGCCATTGCTCGAAAGCTGCTTCCGATAACCCGCCCTCTTCGCGAGGAACTGGTTTTCTCATAGGTATGTGTAAGAACAGCCGTTTAACGGGCCAGAGATACAATTTGGCCTCATAGACTGGGCTAGTCAATACCCACACCTGCCGGAGCTTACATGAGCTCGCATATGTCCGTGCTACGAAACCGTAAGACCTTAGAAGCCAAGCGTTTCCCTTTATTCGTTAGAACCACGGCCTTTTATTATAATCGGTCAGCGCTTTAGAAGGCTCCCAACCAAGGACGCCAATAAGACCAGACCGGTAAATCCGAGCCAGATGAGGAAAAGCTTCATGCCGCAGCCCATAGGCCTATTGGCCTCTTCACGCCTCCTGGATGCGGCCGCTTCTTCCGGCGTAGGCTTCTTCGCCGCTGGCGACTTATGGATGTACTGCTCTTCCTCCGGCGTAGGCTTCGGGCGATAGTGATGTAGGTAAGTCCGCATCGGGTCGGCACAGCTTTTGAGTTCAAGCCAAACGCCGAAGCCGGCCGTGGTTACTTCTACTAAAGGGCCGCGAGGCGTGTTGATCACAACACGAAGCTTATGTGCCTCGCGATGATACTCGGCATAGAAGTCACCATCGTTGGCGCTGATTGTGTCTACCTCACTCGCCATAGGTAATTACGATATAACGTAACCAAGATATGGAATTAAATTTAAGGCGGTTGCTCACTTCTTAGGTGGAGTCTTTTTGCGGCCATCAAAGTACCACTCGAAGAGCCTGGCGAAGAACTCCTTCGAGACTTCATCGTCCTCGCTGACCTTTTTATAGAACTTAAAGTTGTCGTTCACCAAGTCCTCAAAGGCGTCTTTGGCCACTTGCTGGAAAGTCGCTTTGACGGCGTGACGCGAGCCGTTCTTGAGCTGCTGTTGGAGTGCCTCGTCTTCGCTGATTTTCTTTTCAAGCTGCTTGATCACCATGACCTCATCCGCGGTGAATGAGGTGTTAAACCGTGAATTGAGATCATTGATGATCTTCGAGAGCGCCTCCCGCTCTTCGTCCGTGAGGGTAGCGCCACCGCCGTAGTTGAGCGGTTCTACCTTGGTTTCGCCCCGCTTGAGGCCAATGTCTTTCTTGTCATTCTTGCGTACCGCGAGCTTTTCCATGTCCACCATGCCGATCACTTCAAAAGGGCTCTCGCCTTTCTTCGCAGGGAGCAGGGGCAAAAGGAAGCGCAGGAAAACGAAGAGCTTCTCCAATCCGATATCCTTCAGCGGGAAAAGGTGCGAGATGAACGCATACAGCTTCACGAAATCTCGCGCCTTGGATTTGTAGTCCACCTGCTCTTCTTCGGGTTCCGCCTGCCACTTCTTCGCCACCGGGTTGGTAATGCCTTGGAGTAACTCCAGTTTTGGCTTGGCGACGAACCACTGCTTGGCGAAGGCCTCCACATCTGCCGGCAGGTGAATCGCGAATTTATCCAGGTCCGTGCGGATGTTGTAGAGCTGGTTGGGGTCGGTCTCTTTGGAAAGGGTGACGCGGTCGTAGAAGGGCTGAAAGCCTTTCTCGATGTCCTCGGCGCTGTTCTCAAAATCCAGCACGAAGGTTTCCTCCTTGCCGGCCGTCGTACGATTCAAGCGCGAGAGCGTTTGCACGCAGGCCACGCCGCTGAGCTTCTTGTCTACATACATAGCCAGCAGCTTCGGCTGGTCGAAGCCCGTCTGAAACTTGCTAGCAACGATCAGGAAGCGGTATTCGTCTGATTCGAACCTGTCAGCCGTAGCGGCTTCTGGTAAGCCGTTCATCTTGGCTTCGGTGTATTCCTTGCCGCCCTTGGTGTCTTTCACAACATCGGTGAAGGCCACCAGCGCCTTGTACGGGCTGCCCAGCTTTTTCAAATAGGCATCCACCGCCAGCTTGTAGCGTACCGCGTGCAGGCGGGAGGAAGTGACGATCATCGCCTTGGCCTTGCCACCCAGCTTGTCGCTCACGGACGTTTGGAAATGCTCAACGATGATGGCGACCTTCTTGGCGATAGTGCGCTCGTGGCGGCTGACGAACTGCTTGAGCAGGGACTTGGCTTTCGTTCCGTCGAACTCGGGATCGTCCTTCACCTTCTTCAGCAGTGCCCAATACTGGTCGTACGTCGTGTAGTTTTTCAGCACATCGAGGATGAAGTTCTCCTCGATTGCTTGTCGCATGGTGTACAGGCTGAAAGGCTTAAAGGTGCCTTCCGCCTGCTTCGTGCCGAACTGCTGCAAAGTCTCAGGCTTAGGCGTGGCGGTGAAGGCGAAATGGCTCACATTCTTTTGCGGACCGCGGGCGTTCAACTCCTCCAGAATCCGATCCTCGGTGGTCTTTTCCTCCTCGTCCTTCTTTTCGTCTTCGGATGAATAGGAAAGCACCTTCTGCACCGCCTTGGCGCTTTGCCCTGCCTGCGAGGAATGCGCTTCGTCCACGATCACTGCAAAGCGTTCGCCCGGCAGCTCGCCCATGCTATCAAGGATCACGCCAAACTTTTGAAGTGTAGTCACGATGATGCGTTTGCCGTCCTCCAGCGCCCGCTTGAGATCCTTCGAGGTCATGCCGTCGTCGCTGGCGATGTTCACCAGCATTCCCGGCGTCTCGATTACTTGCGCCAGGGTGCGTTGGAGCTGGCGGTCGATCACCCGGCGGTCGGAGATCACGATCACCGAGCTGAAGACCGGCTTGCCGTCCGGCGTGTGCAGGGTGGCGAGGCTGTTGGCCAGCCAGGCGATGCAGTTGGTCTTGCCGCTGCCCGCGCTATGCTGGTTCAGGTAACGCCGTCCCGACCCGTGCTGCCGGGCATCCGCGCACAGCTCGCGGACGCAGGTGAGCTGGTGAAAGCGAGGGAAAATCTGCCTCTGTTTGTCGGTCTTCTTACCCTTGTCATCCAGAACGTCCACCACGCGGATGAAACGTTGGATCAGGTCGAGGATGCGCGGCTTCTGCCAGACGTCCTGCCAGAGGTAGCTCGTCGCATAGCCGGTCTTGCACGGCGGATTGCCCGCGCCCCCGTCGGAGCCTTGGTTGAAGGGCAGAAACTGCGTCTTGGCACCGGCGAGCTCGGTGGCCACGTAGACCAGGTCGTTATCCACCGCAAAGTGGGCCAGGCAACGCTTGAACCGGAACAGAGGCTCCCTGGGATCGCGGGTGGTCTGGTATTGCTTGATGGCGTGGCTGATGTTTTGGCCGGAAATTTGGTTCTTCAGTTCGACGGTGAAGACGGGCAATCCGTTTAAGAAAATACCCATGTCGAGTGACTTCTCGTCGGCTTCAGAGAACTTCAACTGCCGCTGTACATGCAGCAAGTTTTCCTGATACAGCCGACGGCTCTCCTCCGCCACCGGATTGGTCGGCTCGAAGTAGCAGAGGTCGAAATGCCCACCGCCGTGGATGTCGAAGCCTTTGCGCAGGGCGTGCAGCGTGCCTTCCTTGTCCACCACTTCCTTGATGCGCTTGAGCAGGTTGCGCGTCGCCTGCGCCTTGTCGCCGATCAACTCGCAGTAGTCCGCCCACTTCTGCGTCTGCGTGGCGCGGATGAAGGAAATGACCGTCTCCGGCCGCAGGCACAGCGCCTTGTCGTAATCCGCCTGCTGCGCGGGCAGGAAGCCATGCGTCTTCAGCAGGACGTCTTCGATGTGTTCTTCAAACGCGGCTTCGGAAGTGATTTTGGCCATGGTTAGTTCTTCGGGTGTGGGCGCACATCAATCTGCCCGGTGACGGCGGCGGAGATCAGCGCGGTGCGGCGTTCTTGCAACAGGTCGATGGCGCGTTGTGCTTCGGCGGTGAGGGTGTCGAATTTGGCGAGTTCGGTGTCCAAAAACTTCGCGATGGCGACCTGCTCAGGGAGAGGCGGAACGCAAATGACTATCCCGCTTATCGACGACTGGGGGATACTGGCTTGATTAACCGATGGCTTGGCCAGCGATTCCACGACTCGGCGAAACAATGGTGAGCGAATGAGCCAATAAAGCCAACGTGCATGTCTTTGCTTATGGGCTCGTATAACCAGCAAGTTCATTCCCGCATATATCTCACGCCCTCCAAAATAATACGCACAGTTCCCAATCATATTTAGGCTGTTAATGTTGGAAAAGAGAATGTCGCCAACTTGAAGTTTCCGATCTCTCCGAGCATCCGTGGCTTCGATATAGCCCATGCGCGACTCATCAATTGAGCCGTAAGATATAGTTTCAATTCGCGTTACAGGAACGGTTGTATCACTTTCGTCGATCTGGTTTGCGGACATGCCATTAAAGATGGCGCTAATGGAATGTCTCAAGGCGCACACCTCCCACCCCACCGGCACATCGCCGAGCCATTCGATGCCGGAAGGCTTCATGGGGGCGTGGGGGTTGAGGCCTTTGGTGACGGCGTGGGAGATGACGGCCTGGCGTTTTTCTTTCAGCAGTTCCATCAGCCGCCGCTGCTCCGCCACCAGCCCATCAATCTTTCCCGTCTCCCGGTCCAGAAACTCCGCAATGGCCGTTTGCTCGGGGAGCGGCGGGACGATCACAACGAGTTGCCCAACCATCGTCGCGTTGAGGTTGGCTAATCCGGTTGTGGAGTTGGACACAAGGTCTAGCTGCTGTCGTGCTAGTTGGTTGTTTAGAACATACCACGCGAGCTTCGGTAAGAAGGTCGGCTTTGTTCGGATACGCTGCATGAAATTTGAATAGCAGCATTTCATCTCAGCAATTTCGGCTGTTACGAGTGTTGTCTTGCCGATGTGTAGGGAGCTTCCACTCGACTTCGTTAAAAGGAGGTCACCTTCATCCAGAATAGCGCCGCTAATATCAGCCCCACTCAACTCCCGTGATGCTGGGTTGTCGAGTTGCCATCTCCCGTCGACGGTCTGCTCGGTGGAACGAAGAACAATGGTGTCGCTGATTCCGTCAGGGTCATCGCCCCAGACTCCGCCGTCATTTCGTGCAATCTGCCGTTTGAACGGCGCTACGCTCCATCGCTCCGGCACCTCCCCGAGCCATTCCACGCCGCTGGGCTTGTATTTCGGATAACGCGGGAAGCTCATTGGGTCAGCCCTCCGATCATCGTGAGAATGCGGTCGGTGGTGGCTTTCAGGTCGGTATCAATGGCGCTGAGGGTGCGGGGCGGTTGGAAGACATAGAAGTGCCGGTTGAACGGGATCTCGTAGCCGACCCGGCCCACCTGGCCGTCCTTGGCATCGCAGGTGGTGGGATCGATCCAAGCATCCGGCACATGCGGCGTGACCTCACGGGCGAAGTAGGTCTGCACGTTTTCCTTGAGCGGCACATTTTCGGTGTCGTTCAGGTCGGTATCCGGCTCGGGCTGGCCGCTGCTGTCGCGGCAGATCTCGGCACTGTCATCGCGCTCGCCGATGCCAGCGAGGATGGCTTTGAGCACGGGGGCTTTGAGCTTCAAGCCCGCTTTCTTGAGCGCGGCCTCCAGTGCGGCGGTGAACTTCTCGCGGTTGAGGTAGGGCTTGCCCGCGAGCGTTTGCAGGGCGGCGCGGATCTCGGCTTGCAGCTTGATGCCCTCTTTCTCCTCCTGCTTCTGCTCGGCGGCGGCTTTCTTTTTGCTCACGGCCAGATTCTTGAAGACCGCTTGCGTGTCGAGCCGGGCGAGCGACTCGGCTTGGACCGTAAAGCGAAGTTTTAGCGGACGCAGCACCTTGATCTCGCGGTAGCCGAAGTCGGTGGTGTCGAAGATTTTCACAAACGGGCCTTCCTTGCGGACTTTGACCAGCTCCAGCACGGCCTGCTTGTGGGTCTCGGTGATTTCCCGGCGTTTGCTGCCGAGGCTCTTGGACATGCCGGACCAGAAGTCCGGGCCGGAGGCGTCCACAAGCATGACCTTGCCCTTGTGGGCGGCGGGCTTGCGGTTGCTGAGCAGCCAGATGTAGGTGCCGATGCCGGTATTGTAAAAGAGCTGCTGCGGCAGGGCGACGATGGCTTCGAGCCAGTCGTTTTCCATGATCCAGCGGCGGATTTCCGATTCGCCAGATTCCGCTCCGCCAGTAAAGAGCGGCGAGCCGTTGAGAATGATGCCGATGTAGCTCTGGGATTCCTCCGGGTCATTCATCCGGGCGATGAGGTGCTGCAAGAAAAGCATCTGCCCGTCCGACTTGCGCGGAGTCCCGGCCCCGAAGCGGCCATCGAAGCCGCGTGCTGCCTCGGCGGTGACGGCGTCGAAGTCCTTGCTCCACTCGTAGCCGTAGGGCGGATTGACGAATTGGAGGTCGAAGCGCATGTCCGCCAACTGGTCGTTGGAGAGGGTGCTGCCGAGCTTGATGTTCTCCGCGTCCTTGCCCTTCGGCTCCAGGATGAGCATATCGGCGCGGGCGATGGCCCAGGTGAAGGGGTTCAGCTCCTGCCCGTAGAGGAAGACCTTGGCCTGGGGGTTGATCTGGAGGATGTGGTCCTTGGTGATGGAGAGGATGCCGCCGGTGCCGCAGCCGCAGTCATTGACAGTGCGGGTCACGCCCTCGGTGCCTGCCAGCTCGGTATCAAGCATCAGCACCAGATCGACCATCAGGCGGATGCCGTCGCGCGGGGTAAAGTGCTCGCCGGGGTTTTCGTTGAGAGCTTCGTTGAATTTGCGCAGCAGGTGCTCGAAGACGTAGCCCATCTCGTGGTTGGACATGGCGGCGGGGCGAAGGTCCACTTTGCTCTTCTCATTGAAGCGCTCCATCAGCAGGTAGAGCAGATTCACCCGCCCGAGGTCGCGGATGGTGTCGTCGAAGTTAAATGCGGCGAAGATCTCGCGGACATTGGGCGAGAAGCCCATCACATACTGGCGGAGGTTCAGGGCGAGGTTGGCATCGTCGTGAAGGAGGCTCTCGTAGTTGAACTTCGAGGTGTTATAAAAGGCGTATTCGGCAGCACGGCACAGTTGCCCATGTCGGTTCTCTAAGCCCTTTTCCTTAAGTTTTTTATCCGTCTCCAGAACCTTTGCCTTTGTTCCTTCCAGGGCGTAATCCAGACGACGCAAGACTGTGAACGGAAGAATAATCTTCTGGAACTCACTCTTCTTGAAAGCACCGTTGAGCAGATCGGCAATGGCCCAGAGGAAACTGACGACGTTGTTAAATTTTGCGGGTTCGTTCATGGAATTAGCGGTGAGGTAGGTGGCTCCCTAAAAACAAGTCTTAGGCTCCTTTATGGGGCATTTACCTAAGTAGTAACCACTAACGTTGCTTGCAAGGTATCGTACAGGACCTGCGGGGGTTATTATCACCCTCAGGCCGCCCAGGATTGGGCGGCCAGCGCGGCGCAGGCTCGGCGGTTGTGGTCGTCGGCCTTGTTGAGCTCGGCGATGATCTCGTGGGCCTGGTCCTGGGGCTGGGTGGCGAAGAGCATGGTCGGCTCCTTGAGGGGGTCGCAGCCGTACATGAGGCCGATTGAAGCCCCCATCTCCACCCCGCGCTCGGCT
>Ga0209107_10001230_pt1 | contig 14281 bp, 13 predicted proteins | sample LakErihyJuly2011_2_FD_187460 | JGI IMG/M metagenome (GOLD analysis project Ga0209107, IMG submission 187460) | Freshwater microbial communities from dead zone in Lake Erie, Canada - CCB hypolimnion July 2011 (SPAdes) (version 2) | ecosystem: Environmental > Aquatic > Freshwater > Lentic >... | reverse complement strand
CTCCCACGGAGGGCTCGCATAGCGGCCGAGTGCACCGGTCTTGAAAACCGGCAAACGAAAGTTTCGTGGGTTCAAATCCCACGCCCTCCGCCAGTTTTTATAGGCCTTTCAATATTGGCTTTGCCCACAACGCAAAGCCTGTGGCTGACCTCATAGCCCGTTCGCGGGCTTACACCTAGCCACTTTTTCCATTCAAGCGCACACTTCTCCTTAGTGATCCACAATCCTTAACAAGGGCCTAAAGGGGTAGAAATGTCCGGAGTCTTTTCTCCAACTCGCGCCAAGATTAAAGAGCGCACACTTCGCACTGACAAGTGGTGGATACAACCTGCGATCACCTTCGGGGTTTTATTGAGCTTCGTTATTTACGCAACGTTCCGCGCGTTCGAAGGTGCAAATTACTACAAAGATCACCTGATCTCTCCATTTTATTCACCATGTCTTTCTAAAGCGTGTCTACCCGAAGCAACAATATTTGGATGGACTCCGGTAAGTGCTGAAATTTTTAACTTTGCGCTTTCACCAGCTTTGATTATTTTGATTTTCCCACTTGGTTTCCGTATGACTTGTTACTACTACCGTAAGTCTTATTACAGATCTTTTTGGATGTCACCACCTGCTTGTGCGGTTGCTGAACCACACAAGAAATACACTGGAGAAACTCGCTTCCCACTGATCATTCAAAACTCTCACCGTTACTTTTTCTATGCAGGCTTAGTTCTCAATGTCATTCTTACTTATGATGCGGTAATCTCTTTTAAAAATCCTGAGGGCGAATGGGGACACATGAGCGTTGGCTCACTTGTCCTTTTGGTTAGTTCAACACTGCTCTGGTTCTATTCAGCATCATGCCACTCTTGCCGCCACACCATTGGTGGAAGGTTAAAGAATTTCTCAAAGCACCCAGTTCGTTACAAGCTATGGAGCTGGGTTTCAGTTCTGAATCATTCACACCAACAATTTGCTTGGTACTCACTTGCCGGGGTTGCCTTTGCTGATATCTACGTTCGCCAAGTTGCAACTGGCGCCTGGACCAATTTCTACTTCTTCTAAAGGATGCCAACAGATATGACAACCGATAAATCAGCTCTAGAACGCCATAAGTACGACGTTCTTGTAATTGGTGCAGGAGGCGCGGGGTTGCGCGCTGCTGTAGAAGCACGTGAATTGGGTCTGCGCGTTGCAATTATTTGTAAATCATTATTTGGCAAAGCTCACACAGTTATGGCAGAAGGTGGCGCTGCTGCATCAATGGGTAATGCTAATTCAAACGATAATTGGCAGGTTCACTTCCGCGACACAATGCGTGGCGGAAAGTTCCTTAACCATTTCCGCATGGCGGAACTTCACGCCAAAGAATCACCTGACCGCATTTGGGAACTTGAAATGTGGGGTGCGCTCTTTGATCGCACTAAAGAAGGAAAGATTAGCCAACGTAACTTTGGCGGACATGAATACCCTCGCCTTGCCCACGTTGGAGACCGCACCGGCCTTGAACTAATTCGCACAATGCAACAGAAAATTGTTGCGCTGCAGCAAGCAGATAAGCGCGAGCACGGCGAATACGAATCACACATTAAGGTGTTTTCTGAACTGACAATCACTGAAATCTTGAAAGAAGACGGCAAGATTGCCGGCGCCTATGGTTACTGGCGTGAATCAGGAGAGGAAGTTCTTTTTGAAGCACCTGCAGTAATTATTGCAACTGGTGGCGTCGGCAAGACTTTTAAAATTACTTCAAACTCTTGGGAAGGCACTGGCGATGGCCACGCACTTGCCCTAAAGGCTGGCGCTAATTTAGTTGACATGGAGTTCTTGCAATTCCACCCAACCGGAATGGTTTGGCCACCATCTGTTCGTGGAATTTTGGTTACAGAATCTGTTCGTGGTGAAGGTGGAATCCTTACCAATTCAAATGGAGAGCGCTTTATGTTTAAGTACATTCCAGATGTATTTAAGGATAAATACGCTGACAATGAAGCCGAGGCAGATCGTTGGTATGAAGATCAAGATAATAACCGTCGCCCACCAGAGCTATTACCTCGCGATGAAGTTGCGCGCGCGATTAACTCTGAAGTCAAAGCAGGCCGCGGTAGTGAGCATGGCGGCGTATTCCTAGATGTTTCAAAGCGTTTATCTGCTGAAATAATCAAGAAGCGCCTGCCATCTATGTGGCACCAATTCTATGAATTAGCTGGCGTTGACATCACGAAGGAGCCAATGGAAGTTGGCCCAACTTGTCACTACGTGATGGGCGGCGTTGAAGTTGAGCCAGATACTGCAGCAGCAGTTGGTGTTCCAGGGTTATATGCCGCTGGTGAAGTTGCGGGGGGAATGCACGGTTCAAATCGTCTTGGCGGAAACTCACTTTCAGATCTTTTGGTGTTCGGCCGCCGCGCAGGAATGGGCGCTGCCGCTTACGTTAAGCAGACAACTGCAGCGCCAGTAGCGGATGCAACTATTGCAGCAGCAGCTGCGAGAATCGAAGCACCATTTGCACGCAGTGGAGGAGAAAATTCTTACTCACTTCACGCTGAACTGCAGGAAGTAACCCACAACTTAGTTGGCATCATTCGTACCGGCGATGAATTAAAGGATGCAATCACAAAGATTGCAGAAATTAGAAAACGCAGCGCAAACGTTGCAGTCTCTGGTGGCCGCAAGTTCAACCCAGGGTTCCACTTGGCATTCGACTTGGACAATATGTTGTTAGTTGCTGAAAGCACTGCTAAATCTGCGATCGGCCGTGAAGAATCTCGAGGTGGCCACACCCGCGATGATTTCCCGGGCATGGATATGGGATGGCGTCAGCACAACCACATCTCATCATTTGATGGAACGCAAGTAACAGTGCGCAAGCAAGCGCTGCCATTTATGCCAAAAGAGCTATTTAGCCTCTTCGATGTTGAGGAGTTAAAGAAATATATGACACCGGATGAAGTTGCGAAAGGCGGTTCCAACTAATGGCGCGCAAAGTAAATCTTCGCATCTGGCGGGGCGATGCAACTGATGGTGGCTTACAAGATGTGCAAGTAGAGGCCAATGATGGCGAAGTCGTTCTTGATGTAATCCACCGCGTGCAAGCGACCCAAATGGGCGACTTGGCAGTTCGATGGAACTGTAAAGCTGGCAAGTGTGGTTCTTGTTCTATGGAAATTAACGGTAAACCACGCCTTGCTTGCATGACGCAAGTTGCTGCATACGGTGATGAAACAATCACTGTTACACCACTTCGCGCATTTCCTGTGATTAAAGATCTCGTCACTGACGTTTCCTTTAACTACAAAAAGGCTATGGAGATCCCGGCATTTGAGCCACCTAAGGAACTAAAGCCAGGTGAGGCCAGAATGCAACAAATCGATGTTGAGCGCTCGCAAGAGTTCCGCAAATGTATCGAGTGCTTCCTCTGCCAAGATGTATGTCACGTAGTCCGTGACCATGAAGAGAATAAGAAATCCTTCGCTGGCCCACGCTTCTTTATTCGTATTGCAGAACTCGATATGCACCCTCTTGATACTTTGAAAAATCGCAAGAGCACCGCACAAGAAGAACACGGACTTGGAATGTGCAACATCACTAAGTGCTGTACCGAAGTTTGCCCAGAGCACATCAAGATCACCGATAACGCGATTATCCCGATGAAAGAGCGCGTCGCAGATATTAAATATGACCCAGTCCGCTGGTTAGGCTCAAAGATCCGCAAACGCGAGGGTATCGTTTAGAACATGAATTCTCTGCTGCTCGTCGCGGTCGGCGGTGTGGCAGGAACTTTAGTTCGTTTCAGTTTATCCATTGCCATCCCTGATGATCGCAACGGAACCCTTGCTGCAAATTTAATTGGCGTCGCACTTGCCAGCGCTCTTTTGGTTTTAATGGAACGCCGTGGCATAACCGAGTTAAGACACCTACTGCTTCCAGGTTTCTGCGCGGGCATGACAACTTTTTCTGCAGTAACTGTTCAAGTATTTGAGCCAGCAGCCGGTGGCGAACTCTTCTTGGCAGCAAATATTTTCTTAAGTCTGTTGATTGTGATGATCGTTCTGCCGCTTAGCCGTAAGTTGATTCCGGTGCGCAATTGAATACGCTATATGTGATTTTAGGCGCGGCGGTTGGCGCGCCAGCCCGCTTTGCTATTGATCAGTATTTTAGAAAATTTACAGATAAGCCATTAGGCACATTTCTAGTCAATGTTTTTGGTTCGTTCTTAATTGGTTTAACTTTTTCAAAGTCTGAGAAAGTTTATGATTTAGTCGCAGTCGGTTTCGCCGGAGCGTTCACAACCTGGTCAACATTTATGCTCGATATTTACTTGGGCTTTGAGCTAAAACGCTATCGCGAGATAAGCATCAACCTAGTTTTGTCACTTGGTTTTGGTTTAGCAGCGGCGTACTTAGGTTTGCAGCTAGTTAATTAACCGAGAATCGAAGCCATCCAAGCTTCTATCGCATCTGGGTGGCGCGGAATATCTTCACTTAGGTTGCGACAACCGTCCGCAGTAACAATTACATCATCTTCAATTCGAATACCGATTCCACGATATTCAGGAGCAAATAGTTCGTCATCAGGCTGAATGTAAAGCCCTGGCTCAACAGTTAAAACCATTCCTTCACGCAGTACGCCATCACGATACATATCTTGACGAGCATGTTCGCAATCGTGAACATCAAGACCTAGATGATGACTTACGCCATGCAAAGTCCAACGGCGATGCAGACCAACTTCTGGTTGCATTGACTCTTCGGCAGAAACAGTCAAAACTCCCATATCTGCTAGGCCTTGCGCCAGAACTCGTTGTGCAGCGCGGTTAATTTCCAAGAATGGAACCCCTGGCTTAACTGCTGCAAAACCTGCTAACTGCGCTTCATAAACCAACATATATAAGGTGCGTTGAGCTGGTGAGAATTTTCCATTAACCGGCAAGGTGCGAGTTATATCTGCGGTGTAATAAGAATCCATTTCAACACCAGCGTCGAGCAATAACAATTCACCGTTACGGACAGCGCCATCGTTGCGGATCCAGTGCAATACACAGGCGTGTGAACCAGCTGCGGCGATTGTCGTATAACCAATGTCGTTGCCTTCTAGGCGAGCACGTCCAAAGAAAGCGCCTTCCACAATTCTTTCACCGCGTGGATGATCTGCCGCAGCCGGCATCGCAGCAATAACATCGCTAAAACCGCGACCAGTGGCGTCAACGGCTGCCTGTAGTTCGGCAACTTCGTATTCGTCTTTGACTAAACGTTGTTCAGATGTAAATGTAAGAAATTCTGATTCACGCGCATGCTTGGAAATTAACTTATCCATCAAAGCATCTTCACCGCGAACAAGAAGCGTCTCTTTGCTAAAGCGCAGCAAATCTTCAATCTTTTCAACATCACGAGTTTGAATCTGATAAACAGTATTTGCTTCATCGAGTGTGAAATGTCGGCCAACCCATAGTTCTCCGTACTTGCGATCTGTATAAAAAGCATCGCTCTCGCGGGTCGATCTCGGATGCAAGTAAAGATAAGAGTCATGGCCGCCAGATTCATTTGGTTCCATAATTAATACTGAATCTGGAACCGCATCGGCTCCCTGAACGCCTGCGTAAAAAGCAAAAGCGCTGTGGGGGCGAAAAACATATTCAGTATCGTTTGACCGAGTTTTATAATTTCCAGCAGGAATAACAATTCGAATATTTGCAAATGCTGCCGATAGAACCTGGCGGCGCGTGAATGCATAAGTAACAACTTCAAGTGGCTGTAGTCCTTCGAGGTTAGATGTTGCCCAGCCGGTGCGCATAAAGTCTGCGAACTGCGTTGGAGGAGCGACATCGTATGGACGAGCATTTTTTACTTCAGGTGTTGTTGCCTTGTCATTCATATCCCTTAGAGTACAGAACAAGTAAAAATCCGTAAGAGCCAGAAAATGGTATTGACCTAAGCGTAAATGCACATAGGGTTAAGCCATTATGGTGATAAATACGCGGGAAATATCGGATTTAGCGCGTGAGATCCGCATACAAATTCTTCACACCATCAAAGGTGCAGGACTGGGCCATATCGGTGGCGATTTTTCTGTCACAGATATTCTGGCAACCCTCTTTGGGTCAATCCTAAACGTTGATCCCAAAAATCCAAATAAGTCCGATCGTGATCGCCTAATTCTAAGCAAAGGTCATGCTGCAGTTGCTCTCTACTCAACCCTAGCCTTGCGTGGCTTTTTTCCAGTTGAAGATCTAAAAACTTTTGCCAAGCCACTAAGTAATTTAAATGGCCACCCAAATCGCAATAAAGTGCCAGGTGTTGAATCAAATACGGGTCCACTCGGCCACGGTTTTCCTATCGCAGTTGGCACCGCAATCGGAGCCCAGTTAGCGAAAAATGGCAGCCGTTCATTTGTAATTATGGGGGATGGGGAATTACAAGAAGGCAGCAATTGGGAAGCGGCGATGTTTGCCGGCCATCGCAAGTTAACAAATTTAATTGCGATCATTGATCGCAATGGTTTCCAACAGGGAAGTCCAACTGCAAAAACCAACGAGCTAGATCCGCTAGATAAGAAGTTTGAATCATTCGGTTGGGAAGTTTGCATAGTTGATGGGCACGATTATGCGGCGCTACATAAAGCGTTTACAGATCCGCAGACCAAGCCACGAGCAGTAATTGCACAAACAACAAAAGGCAAAGGCGTTGATTTTATGGAAGGCAAAGCTGAATGGCATCACAAAGTTCCATCAGCCGAACAATATGAAGCAGCTCTTGAGCAAGTTGGTAAGCAATGATTGAAAAATTGGAAGAGTTTGATAACCGCATAATTTTTGCCAAGACTCTAATCGCTTTGGCTAATGAAGATCCTAAAATTGTTGTTGTCTGCAACGACTCGGTTGGGTCAAGCAATTTGACTGAATTTCGTGATCTATTCCCTGATCGATTAATTGATGTTGGTATCGCAGAGCAAAATATGGTTGGCGTCGCCGCTGGCTTAGCGAATGCTGGATTTACGCCATTTGTATGCGCCGCAGCGCCTTTTTTAACCGGGCGGGCACTTGAACAAATTAAAGCCGATGTTGTTTACACCAGAACAAATATAAAACTCTGTGGAATGAGCCCAGGCATTGCCTATGGCGAACTAGGACCAACACATCATTCGATCGAAGATATTGCATGGATGCGCGCACTTGATTCACTACCAATTGTTTTGCCTGCAGATGAAGCGCAGACAGCCGAAGCGGTGCGCTGGGCTGCAAATATGATTGGCCCAGTATTCATGCGAATTGGTAGATATAAAGTCCCATCTGTTTCACAGGGACAATCTCCGGCTTTTATCCCAAACAAAGCAATGCGCATAATTGATGGAAGCGATGTCACACTCATTGCAACCGGAACTCTGGTCTCGCGTGCAGTGGAAGCTGCAGCGCAATTAAAAACCGAAGGCATATCTGCCAGAGTTATTAATCTTTCTACAGTTTCACCACTTGACACTGCTGAAATACTCGCGGCAGCAAAAGAAACTAAGGCAATCATCACTGCAGAAGAATCAGTTACTCGAGGCGGTGTTGGTGGCGCGATTGCCGAATTCGTTGTGCAGAACCACCCCGTCCCAATGAAGTTAATGGGGATTGATTCATTTGCACCAACTGGGTCAGCCACGTTTCTTCTAGAACATTTTGGGTTAACCGCAGATTCAATAGTTGCCTCTGCTCGAGAGCTCTTAAAGCATGGAAAATAATTCACCGATAATTCTGGCTATCGATCAAGGTAGCGGTTCTACAAAAGCGCTTGCCATAAATTTAAATGGTGAAGTTCTCGCGCAATCAGAAGTAAAAATCACAACCTCATTCCCACAACCAGGTTGGGTAGAACAAGACCCAGAAGAAATCTGGCAATCTGTTGTTACTGCAAGCAAAGAAATTACCAAATCGCATAAGATTTCGGCGCTCGGATTAAGCATCCAACGTGAATCTGTTCTGTTTTGGGACCGTACAACCGGGAAGGCGCTATCTAAGGTCATCACCTGGCAAGATCGCAGGGCATCTGAATTGGCGGAAAAACAATTGAAAAACGCTGCCAAAGTAAAGACAATCAGCGGCCTAGAACTTGATCCGATGTTCTCGGCGCTTAAAGCGCAATGGTTACTTGAGAATAATAACTTCAATAAAGGCGATATTTGTATCGGAACCATTGATTCTTGGATTGCCTTCAAATTAGGCGCTGGCCATATCGTTGAAGTAGGAAGTGCCAGTCGTACTCAGCTCTTAGATATTCAAAGTGGCAAATGGAGCCCAGAACTACTTTCTATATTTGGAGTTAGTGAGAGTCAGCTTCCGAGGGTTTGCGCATCTGATGAAAAACATATCTGCACCAATATGCAAGCACTTGGTTTAACTAATGAAGTACCGCTTTCTGGAATTATGGGAGATTCACACGCAGCCCTCTTTGCCCATAAAGGTTGGAAAGCAGGTGTCTTTAAGGCAACTTTTGGCACCGGCACTTCACTTATGGGACTTACCGAGACAAACCCTCAGACAATTGCTTGGTCAATCGAAAATAAAATCACGCGCGCAGCCGAAGCAAATATTCTCTCAACTGGTTCGACCCTAGTTTGGTTAGCAGAGCTACTTGGTACAACACCAGATGAGTTAGCAAAACTCGCCTTGGAATCAACAGAACAAGTTGAGATAGTTCCAGCTTTCAGCGGTCTTGGCGCCCCATGGTGGGATCGCGAAGCAACTGCAGTTATTTCAGGTCTTACTCGTGGTTCAAACCGCGCCGATCTTGCCGCAGCGGCGCTGCGGTCCACAGCTGCACAGATAAATGATGTGATTGAAGATTTTGCTAAATCAAATATAGAACTCGATTCTCTATATGCCGATGGCGGCGGAGCGCGCAATAAATATTTGATGCAGCTGTTGGCAGATCTAAGCGGAAAGAAAATTAGATCATCACAGCTTCTTGAGCTATCTGCCTTTGGTGCAGCCATGGTTGCGGCGCTCGGCGCTGGCCTTGTAACAATTTCAGAGATCGAAAAAATCGAATTGAAATATTCTGACTACACCCCAGCAATTTCAGAATCTGAACGCCAGATAAGGCTAAAAACCTGGCGAAAAGCGGTGCAACAATCACGTTTAAAGATGAATTAGGGCCCTATCCACGAGATAAATAACCTTCTAGAATCTAAAAATCGAATGGCAGAGAGAGCGAGATCAGAATGGGAAAACTAACTTACGGCGCAGGCATCTGGGCATTTGGCCAATTCGTTGACCGCTATGCCGGTGATGGTTACGGACCTACTCGCACTAGCCAGCAGATGATTGAAGATGCTGCCAAAGTTCCTGGCCTAAAACACTTAGATATAAATGTTCCATTCGATATTCCAGAGCGCACTGCAGTTGAGATTAAGAAGATGCTTGATGACAACGGGCTAATCTGCCGCGCCACCACCCCACACATTTATATGCGTGAATATGTAAAAGGTTCATTTACCAACCCTGATACCAAGTTGCGCTTACAAACTAAAGATCGCGTTCGCGAGGCAATCGCCGCAGCTGAAATCTTGGGCGCTACATATGTAAAGTTCTGGCCCGGCCAAGATGGTTTTGATTTTCCATTGCAAGCAAATTATTTACAGATCTGGGATTACACAATCAACGGTATCCGCGATCTAGCAAATGAAAACCCTAAGGTGCAATTTGCCATTGAATACAAGTGTAAAGAACCACGCGTCCGGATGACCCTTGCAACCGCTGCTAAAACACTTCTTGCAATAAGTGAAATGAAGGTTGATAACGTCGGAATTGTTATGGACTTCGGCCACTCACTTATGGCGCAAGAAACTCCAGCAGAGTCACTTCTTCTTATCCATCGCCATGGCAAGCTAGTTAGCGCCGAGCTAAACGATAACTGGCGCGGTTGGGATGATGATCTGCCAGTTGCATCAGTTCACCTTTTCGAAACCATCGAATATATGTTGGCACTGCGTAGTATTAATTGGTCAGATCCGATTTTGCTTGATCAATTCCCATTCCGCGAAGATCCAGTGCGCGCGCTTACTCGCAGCATCGAAATTATTACTTACTTGGAAGAAGTTTGTGATCGTGTTGATATCAACGCCCTAAATCAGGCTCAGAATTCACAGGATGCTTTGGCAGCCCAAGCGGTGATTTGGGATGCGATTATGCAAGAGAAACGTTTCACTCGCTAGAGAATTACCTGTAAACTCACACCTGTACTTGGAGACGTCGCATAGCCCGGTCGAGTGCGCCTCACTGCTAACGAGGTAAGGTGTAAAAGCCTTCAGGAGTTCAAATCTCCTCGTCTCCGCTCAAATCGCTAGATTCATCCGCTTGTTGGAATACCGAGTGTTAGACATCTTTCAATCGAGGAGAGGTTGACTATGGCTGGTAACAGAACGGCGATTGTAACTGGAGGAGCATCCGGAATTGGCGCAGCATGTGTCCGCAGGTTTTTGAAGGACGGGATTTCTGTTGTAGCACTTGATTTAAATGAAGATTTACTAAAGAAAATGCAAAGCGATTTAAATAACCCTAATCTGCATATAGTCGCAGGGGATGTTTGCGATGAAAATGTTCGCGGTAAAGCAATAGATTTAGCAGTAAATAAATGTGGATCACTAGATATTTTAGTAAATAATGCTGCAATCTTTTTACTCTCCGGCATTGACGCTACCCGTGAACAGTGGCAAAGAACTTTTGAAGTAAACCTATTAGCGGGTGCCAATTTGGTAAGCCAGGCGCTCGTCCAACTTCGCAAGAGTGCCAATCCAGCGATCGTAAATATTGCCAGTATTTCTTCGCATCGTGCTCAAGCTGGACGATGGACATATAACGCGATGAAAGGTGCGCTTCTTGAATTAACTAAGTGCCAAGCGCTAGACCTATCCATAGATCGAATTCGGGTTAACTCAGTAAGCCCTGGTTGGATTTGGACGGAAACCCTTGATGAGGCTGCAAACAATGACCGTAAGAAGTGGGAGCCAGTTTGGGGCCGCTACTCAATGCTAAATCGTTGTGGTGAACCAGATGAAGTTGCAGCAGCTGTTGCTTGGCTAGCTAGCCCGGACTCAAGCTTTGTTACTGGAACTGATTTAGCTGTAGATGGTGGTTATTTAGCGCTAAGCCCAGAGTCCACAGATACTCTCGATTTGCAGAGAGGTTAAACCTTTGAAATGTATTGATTCGCATATGCATTTGTGGGATTTAAAGGTTGGTAAATACCCGTGGCTTACAAATCCAGAAGTTGAAGAGACACCTTTTGCAAATATAAAAAATTTAGCCGTTGACTATCTTTCGTCCAATTATCGCCAAGATACTGCCACTATCGAACTTGCTGGATTAGTTCATGTGGAGGCTGCCTGGGATCCAACAAACCCAGTCGGTGAAAGTAAATGGCTGGCAGAGACTTTGGCTAATTTTGAAACACCTTTCGCAATTATCGCAGGGGGCAATCTGTTAAAAGAAGATTTTCCAGAATTGCTTGCCGCTCATCGCGAAGCCACTGATCGCGTTACTGGAGTAAGACAGATCCTTAATTATCACGTTGATCCCAGACTCACGTTCACTGATGACTCAAAGATCATGTACAACAAGGTTTGGCGAAAAAACTTCGCCCACCTAGGTGATCAAGGAATGATCTTTGATCTTCAAATATTTCCAGATCAATCAACAGGTGCGGCCGAGCTAGCGCAAGAATTTCCCCAGACCAAGATGGTAATAAACCATTTCATCATGCCTCTTAATTGGGACCGGGAAGGAATTGCAAATTGGAGAGAAGAGCTGGCGAAACTAGCCGCACACGAAAATATCGCCATTAAATTAAGTGGCTTGTACATGTACCACCGAAGTTGGCCAAGTGAGGCGATGGATACCCTCATCGATACTGCGCTGGAATTGTTTACGCCAGATCGCGTGATGTGGGGAAGTAATTTCCCGGTCGATCGCCAATTTGTTTCGCTAGGCAAACTGATGAACGACTTTGAAACCAGCTTGGCCCGTCACGAATTAGCTACCCGTGAGGCTGTGATGTGGAAGACCGCGAACAGCTGGTATCGCCTAGGCGTGAGCTGATCTAACCCATCGTTTTGCTCAGTCGAGATATCTTGTTTTTGTAGAATTAGTTGTTTGCCCTCTTATATTTTTTCCAGTATTGATTAGCATTAGCTTGTGTCAAAACGCTGCCCATCAATCATGGACATCTGTAGCGCTGAACGACCAGTATTAAAATTTTTAAACTAAACATAGGAGCTAAGTAATGCCGAATAATCCGAAGTTATTGCGAGGCGTTATTCCTCCTGTATGTACACCTTTCACAGCCGATTATGAGGTGGATGAAAAATCACTTCGTCGTTTAATCAATTACCTCCTCGATGGAGGAGTCACTGGCCTCTTTGTTCTTGGCTCAACTAGTGAAGTTGCATATTTATCTGATAAGCGACGTGCAGATGTAATTCGGATTGCAATTGATGAAACAGCAGGCCGTGTTCCAGTTGTTGCTGGAGCAATTGATATGACAACGCTTCGCGTTAATGAACATGTGCGCGCTGCCATGTCAGCCGGAATTGATGGAATTGTTTCAACTGGACCATTTTATGCCCGGACGCATCCTGAAGAGATTGCACTTCATTTCAGACTGGTTAAAGAGGTATGTGGTGATCTTCCTCTGTATGCCTATAACATCCCAGTTGCTACAAATGGAGTAAAACTAGAAACTGATACGGTGCTTAAACTCGCCAACGAGGGCGTAATACAAGGGCTAAAAGACTCCTCAGGAAATGATGCCGGAATCAGAGCGGTTGTACTTGGCGCCCAGAAGTTGGGATTAAAAGAATTTGTGGTTCTTACAGGCTCTGAACTAACTGTTGATTCGGCTTTGATGGCGGGCGCACATGGCGTGGTTGCAGGTGTTGGAAACATTGATCCAGCAGGTTACGTAAAGATCTTTAACCTTGTAGCTGCTGGAGATTACAAATCCGCGCGAGCAGAACAAGAGCGCCTTACTGAAATGTTTGGATTAGCCGATGTTGGCTCCCTGGAACGTATGGGCCGAGGGTCATCAGCAATTGGTGCCTTCAAGGCATCTTTAAAGCTACTAGGCATCATCGACGATGCACGAGTGGCTCCTCCACAGATTCCTCTTAACTCTGATGAAATTGCTGCGATTCTTCCTTTCCTAAGGAATGCAAAGTTACTCAAATAGTGATGAGTTAGAGAGGATTCAACACGGAAGCTTCAATCCGTCCTTGGGGAAATTTGAGTTTGATTAACAGAAAGAGCCATCACCACTAATAGACTGACCCAATGTCGGCATACAAAGTAGCGATCGTTGGCGCAGGCCCTGCCGGTTACTTTGCGGCGCAAGCGTTGCAGAACCTGCAGACAGAAGAGTTGCAATTTTCCATAGACATGATCGAACGCTTGCCTACGCCATGGGGTTTAGTGCGCAGCGGTGTTGCCCCTGATCATCCCAAGATTAAAACTGTCTCTAAGGTCTTTGAGAAGGTAGCGAATGCGGGAAACTTCCGCTTATTTGGCGATGTTGAGCTTGGTACAGATATCTCAATTGAACAGCTAAAAGAGATGTATGACGCTGTTGTGATTGCAACCGGGTCTGCGATCGGCAAGAAGTTGGGTATTCCGGGAGAAGATCTGCCGGGATCGATATCGTCAGCTGAATTTGTGCCTTGGTATAACGCTCATCCGGATTATCACGATATTGAAGTGCCACTTGATTGCGAGGTTGCGCTTGTTATTGGTGCGGGCAATGTGGCAATGGATGTGGCGCGCATGTTAGCCCTTGAACCAAGTGAGCTTGATGCAACAGATACGGCAGATCATGCGTTAGATGCGCTCAAGGAATCAGCGATTCGTGAAGTTGTGCTTAGCGCTCGCCGTGGACCAGAGCATGCCGCCTTTACTTCCCCTGAACTGCGTGAGCTTCCAAAGTTAGAACACACCAATGTTTTGATGGAGAAATCAGAAATTGAAGCCGCGATAGTTCGTGCGGGTGTAGATATCGAAAAAGATACCAAGAGCAATCTAGATGCGATGCTTTTGATCTCTGAAAAAGAGAAGACAGGCCATGCGCGTACCATGAAGTTTCAATTCTTGGCTACACCAGTTGAAATCAAGGGCAGTGATCGAGTAGAAGAAGTTATCTTCCAAAAGACTGGCAGTGATGAAACCTTCAGTATCAAATGTGGCTTAGTAATAACTGCTATTGGCTATGAAGCAGCGAGCATCCCTGGAATTCCTTATGAGCGTGGGAAAGTTGTAAATAACGATGGC
>Ga0209107_10001229_pt1 | contig 14281 bp, 12 predicted proteins | sample LakErihyJuly2011_2_FD_187460 | JGI IMG/M metagenome (GOLD analysis project Ga0209107, IMG submission 187460) | Freshwater microbial communities from dead zone in Lake Erie, Canada - CCB hypolimnion July 2011 (SPAdes) (version 2) | ecosystem: Environmental > Aquatic > Freshwater > Lentic >... | reverse complement strand
TGAATTGAATGCTTATCCGGTAAGCACAGATATAAAAAGCATACAAGCCGAAGGAAGTGATCTGCTGAAACCTACTGGCGATGCCCTCCTTCCCGAAACATCCTTCATTCTTCATCATCACATTGAACTGTTTGGAATGGGTGAATCCCGTGCGAAAAAACGAAGAGCAAACGAAGGTCCTACCCTTTTCGATTAACCGTGCTCAACTCACATTCGTATTACAGTTTGCGCTACGGAATTCTTACCGTAGAAAACATCATTGAATTCGCTGTGCAAAATGAATCGGAATTTGTTTCTCTCACCGAAATAAATTCAACAACAACGCTCCACGACTTTCTTCGACTTTCGAAAAAAAATAACATTCGCCCGCTCTGGGGAATCGACTTCCGAAACAATGCTCAGCAAGTGTTTGTGGCTTATGCGAAAAATACCGCCGGAGTGAATGAACTCGCTACGTTCCTTTCAGAATATCTTCATGAGAAAAAAGAATTCGAAACACGAGCTCCTCAATGGAAACATTGCGTAACCATTTATCCCTTCGAAAACTTCAAAAAAAATTCATTCAAATTGAATGAACAAGAATTCCTCGGCGTGACTTCTGCCAATCTTCCCATCTTCGAACGAAGTGAATGGAAATCGCAGCGCGAAAAAGTACTCGCCTTTCAAACTTCAACTTTTCAATCGCAGCGGCACTTCAACATGCATCAATTGTTGCGGTGCATAGAGAACAATATTTTATTGAGTAGACTTCAACCTCAAGATCAAGGAAAACGAAAAGATATTTTTCTTTCGAAAAAAGAACTTCACGCTGCATTCGAGGGGGCGACTGATTTGATTGATAAATCAAGGACTTTCTTACAACAGTGGTCTTGGGACGAAGTGGTGAATCACTCCGTCTCTAAAAATCAAAACACATTTACTGGAAGTCTTGAAGAAGATATGAGTCTGCTTCGTCAGCTCACACAGGAAGGTCTTGCTTATCGTTACGGAAACGAACCGAACAATCGTTCGGTTATTGAAGAGCGTATTCAAAAAGAACTCGAAATTATTGAACAGAAAAATTTCGTTTCATACTTTTTAATTAACTGGGACATTACGCAATTCGCAAGAGATCGCGGATACTATTACGTAGGACGTGGAAGCGGAGCGAATAGTGTTATTGCATATCTGCTTAGCATTACAGATGTAGACCCCATTGAACTCGATTTGTATTTCGAACGGTTCATTAATTTATACCGACAAAACCCTCCGGATTTCGATATTGATTTTTCGTGGACCGACAGAGAGGAAATTACTGAATATATTTTCAAAAGGTTTCAAAATGTTGCGCTCCTTGGCGCATACAACACCTTTCAATACAAGGCAGTCGTTCGTGAATTGGGAAAGGTATTCGGACTTCCCGTTGAAGAAATTGAATTACTTAGTGGAGGGAAATTTAATCCGAATGCACTCGACAAGAACCAGCAGAACGTCATGCGCTATGCCTCATTCCTGCAAGATTTCCCGAATAGCTTAAGCATTCACTCATGTGGAATTCTCATTTCGAATGAACCCATTCACAATTACACAGCAACTTTTCTTCCACCGAAAGGACATCCGACCGTTATGTTCGACATGGTTGTGGCGGAAGACATTGGGCTTCACAAATTCGATATTCTTTCACAACGCGGATTAGCAAAAATCAAAGAGGCTGTTCAGTTAGTGAAAGAAAGATATCCGCTCCGCGAAATAGATTTGCATCAAGTTGCGCCGCTCAAACAAGACGAGCGTATCAAAGATTTGCTTCGCAACGCAAAAGCCATAGGGTGCTTCTATGTAGAGTCTCCTGCTATGCGCATGCTGCTCACGAAACTTCAAGTAGACGATTACTTGGGATTAGTCGCAGCAAGTTCGGTCATTCGTCCGGGTGTAAGCAGCAGCGGAATGATGAAAGAATTCATTCATCGTCATCGCGATCCGAAAGCACGTGAGCGCGCACATCCGCAGTTGCTTGCCATTATGCCTGAAACTTATGGCGTTATGGTTTATCAAGAAGACGTGATTAAAGTGGGTCACTACTTCGGCGGACTCACACTCGCTGAAGCCGATGTATTGCGAAGAGGAATGAGCGGCAAGTTTCGTGGAAGGGAAGAATTCGAACGGACCAAAGAATCGTTTTTCGAAAAAGCAATTTCGAAAGGAAATGCCTTCAACGATGTTGCTGAAATTTGGAGACAGATTGAAAGCTTCGCTGGGTATGCCTTTGCGAAAGGGCACAGCGCGAGCTACGCGGTTGAGAGTTATCAGAGTTTATTTCTGAAAGCCTACTACCCCATTGAATACATGACAGCAACGCTGAATCACTTCGGAGGTTTTTACGACACCGAAATTTATGTGTTAGAAGCCATGAAGTACGGCGCGAAAATTTCTGCGCCCTGCATTTGGGAAAGCGATACAACGTGTGTCTTGCATGGCAAAGAAATTATTCTTGGTTTTGGTTTAGTAAAAAGTTTAGAAGCCAACACCATTGCGCGCATTCTTAAACTTCGTCAATCCGATGGCATTCGTAGCATTGCGCAACTCATGGATCAAGCGCATGTGTCTGTTGAACAAATGAGCCTACTCATTCGCATTGGTGCTTGTCGGAAATTCAACAAACCAAAAAAAGATTTGTTGTGGGAAACGCACTTTCACGGGAATCCAGATAAACCCGAAATGGGTCCATCTCTTTTCGAAGAGCCGGAAAAGAATTTAACCCTTCCAAAGTTTCAAGACGATTGGTTGGAAAGTGCTTTCGACGAAATGGAGCTCATTGGTTTTCCATTGTGTTCGCCCTTTGAATTGGCATCTGAAGAACTAACAGTTACTGAAGTAGCAGCGCAGCTTCCCTTCCACCTAAACAAAAAAATTTCCGCGGTTGGGTATCTTGTTAATGTGAAGAAGACACGAACGAGTAAAGGAGAACTCATGGGATTCGGAACCTTCTTAGACAAAGACCTTCAGTTCTTCGACACCGTGCACTTTCCGAACAACTCTTCCTTCGGAAACTTCAGAGGACGCGGTATTTACAAGATCACAGGAACCGTGTTGGAAGAGTTCGGAGCCTACTCCATTGAGTGCACTGAACTCGAGAAAATCCCTTACAAAAAAGATCCACGTTACATTTAAACAAGTTCTATCAACCACGACATCTGAATAACTCCATTCAATGGGGAAAAAATTCTCGGGCAATTCTTTTCAAATTTGAACGTTAGAAACATAACTCTTGTAAAAATGAAAAAATCCATTGCCCCCTTCTTACTTGTTTTAACAATGCTAGTTTTCACTAGTTGTGTCGATTCAAACATTCAAAATGACGCCAAATCCTTAGCTGAACTAAGCAGTAAAATGGATTCAGAGGGGCACAAAGTAGTTGTTTTAGAAAAATCTAAGTTAGAACCTTTGGATTCTATCGATGACAACATAAAAGAAAAAATGGAAGCACTCGAAATTCTAAAAAGATACGAGTCAGATCCAGAGAAGTTAGCCATTTTAGAATCGGAAATTAGAAGTTGGAGTTACGATACACTCACAAAAAAACTTGTCAAGCAAGATTTGAAATCTACAATACTCCACGCATGGTATATTTATCTACCCCTGTTACTGATGAGTTTGATAACCATTTACATTTTTGTAGAAAGATGGTTAACTGTTGCAAAGGCCAATAAAGAAGATGCCAATTTCATGAATAACATTAAGCAATACATCAATTCAGGAAAATTAGAAGCGGCCAAAAACCTTTGCGTAACAACCAACACCCCAGTTGCGCGCATGATTGGAAAAGGAATTGCTCGCATAGGAAAGCCCCTCGAAGACATCAAGGGAGCAGTGGAAAATTCAGGTAAATTAGAAATTTCCAACCTAGAGAAGAACACTTCGATTCTCGCCATTATAGCTTCCATTGCGCCCATGTTCGGATTCTTAGGAACGGTGATCGGAGTAATTACTATTTTCCACAACATTGCCAATTTGGGTAAAATTGAAATCGGAGTGGTTTCGCAAGGTCTTTACATTAAAATGATTTCTTCCGCAGCAGGATTGGTGGTTGGTATGTTGGCTTACGTTGCATACAACACCTTGGTTACGCGAATTGGAAGAGTGGTGAACACCATGGAATCACACGCCGTTGAGTTTGTAGACATTCTTGACGAACCCATGAACTAATAAGGAGGCACCATGAACTTCGGAAGAAAACACAAAGTGCATATAGAGTCTGGTATGTCCACACTCTCTGACATCATCTTCATGCTGCTTATCTTTTTCATCATTGCGAGTGCGGGCGCTGTGCAAGAATTGTCTGCACAAATAGACAAGCCGCAAGCAGGAAATGGAAAAGAAAATCCAGCCGGAATTTCTGTAACAATTACAAAAGAACTTGCCTATAGTCTAAATGGAAACCCGTCTGACAAAGCAAACATCTATAATCAACTTCAACTATTGTTGAGCAATTCAGCTGACAAGCGTGTATTATTGCGTGTAGACAAAATGGTACCCACAGGAGAAACCATTGAAATATTTTCAGGCATTCAACAAATCGGAGGCACACCATTCATTGCAACTGAAAAAGTAAACTGATGAACGCAGAAAAGAAAAATAAAATCATTGGCGCCGCTGCAAGTGGAGGATTTCATTTGATTATTCTTCTCCTTGCTTTTCTTTTAGTTGGTTCAGTTACGCCAGCTAAAAATCAAGATGATTCTCCAGGTGGTGGTGGCGGTGGAAATCCGGCAGGTGAAGGACAAGGCTCGGCAGAAGGAGAAGTTGGAGGCTCCATAGAGCCCGTGGAAATTGCATTTGCGCCCATGCCCGAGACCTATGTTGGAGCAGATATTTCCGCACCAACAATAGCAGAAAGTAAAACGCCTGTTGAACACTCAAATAAACCTCCGAAAGATCAAACCCAAACAGCCCAAACAAATCCGGAACGTACCGATTGGCAAAAAGCAATGGATAAAATGGGCAACAATGGAGGTGGTGGAAGCGATGCAACCACCGGTGGAGGAACAGGAGGAACAGGCGGTGGCACAGGTGGTGGAGATGGGGGTGGAAAAGGCCCTGGGGCAGGAACATTCACCGGAAGTGGTTTCGGAAACGGAACAAGTTGGTCGCTGAAAGGAAGGGGGTGTTTATCAGGCCCAAGCACCAATAAAAAACCCACTGCCAACGGAGAGGTACTTGTGCAAATTACTGTAGATAAAAACGGAAAAGTACTCAATGGAAAAGCAATAAAATCAAACATAACAACTAACGTCGCTTACAATAACGACCTCGCCATTGAAGCTGCAATGGAATGTACATTTACAACTTCGAACAACAGCATTAATCAATCCGGAACCATCACAATTATTCTATCCGTTAAATAATTTTGTGACTTACGAAGAGGCCGAAGAATATCTATTCTCACAACTCCCAATGTTTCATCGCATAGGAGCTGCTGCGTACAAACCAGACATCGGCAACATTTCAAAACTTTGCACTGACTTAGGAAATCCGCACTTGAAATTCCCAGTCGTGCACATCGCTGGCTCGAATGGAAAAGGATCCACCTCTCACCTCACCGCATCTGTTTTAATGGAAGCAGGGTACAAGGTTGGACTCTTCACCTCTCCTCATCTCAAAGACTACCGTGAACGCATACGCGTGAATGGAAAAAAAATAGATCATTCGTTTGTTGCGAACTTCGTTGAGCAATCGAAAGCAAGTTGGAAAAGCATAGAGCCTTCCTTCTTTGAAATCACCACTGCGCTTGCATTTCATTACTTCGCAGAGCAACAAGTTGACATAGCTGTTATTGAAGTAGGTATGGGTGGAAGGCTCGACAGCACGAACATTGTTGACCCTATCGTGACAGCCATTACATCCATTAGTCTCGATCACACCCAGTTTCTTGGAGATACACTCGAACTTATTGCGAAAGAAAAAGCAGGAATCATCAAAGAAAAAACTCCTGTTGTACTAGGTGAAATTCCATTAGTCGCGCGTCAAGAAATTATTGAAATAGCCAAACTGAAAAACGCGCCACTTACAATGAGTGTTTCCCTCGTTCCTCCAAAATCAGCGCTTGAAGGAAGCTATCAACTTTTCAATGAAAAAACATCCTTCGGAATTCTACTTCAACTTCAAAGAATGAATTGGAATATTTCGAATGGAAATATAGCTGAAGGATTTCTTCGCGTGATTGAAAACACACATCTAATGGGACGTTGGCAGGTTCTTGCAAACCATCCGCTAACCGTTGCCGAAGTGGCACACAACGAAGAAGGAATTACTTTTTTGGTTGAAAAACTAAAAACGCTTTCATTCCATAAACTTCACATTTTAATTGGAATGGTGAACGACAAAGACCATTCGCAAGTCCTTTCGCTTCTTCCAAAAGAAGCGGAATACTATTTTGTTCAAGCCGACATTCCTCGAGCGCTTCCGAAGGAAGAACTTCAAACAAAAGCTTTAGAATTTATGTTGAAGGGAAACTGCTACCCGAACGTTCATTCGGGTTTAGATGCTGCGAAAGCCGCAAGTTCGAAAGACGATTTAATCCTAGTCACCGGCTCAATTTTTACCGTGGCTGAAATACTTCCTGAAGAAGATTAATCCAACACATTCGACTGAATGTGCTGCAATCCCGCTCGCATAAGGGGTGTCTTTCCAAATACAGCATGAAAGGTTTCCGCAGTCATTTCCTTCCATTCATTTTTCGAAAGATTCAAGCGCTCTGATTCAGCAAAAAAACGAGGTTCATTGTGATGAATTGAAAAGCGATTCCATGGACAAACATCTTGACAGACGTCGCATCCAAACGCCCAGCCATCGAGTTTTTCCTTCCATTCACTTGGCACATTCTCTTTCAATTCAATAGTGAAATAAGAAATGCATTTGCTTCCATCTACAATCTTATCTCCAACAATAGCACCTGTCGGACAAGCGTCTATACAGGCTGTGCACGTTCCACAATGATCCGTAACAAGAGTGTCCGCATCTAAATTCAAATCGAGAATTAACTCAGCTAAAAAGAAAAAAGAGCCTTTCTGTTTTGAAATCAAATTGCTGTTTTTTCCAACCCAACCTAATCCAGATTTAGCGGCCCAAGCCTTTTCCAACACAGGCGCACTATCCACGAATACCCTTCCTCCTACTTCACCAATTCGTTCGCGAATGAGTTCAACAAATTGAAACAGTTTGTCTTTCACTACAACATGATAATCTTCACCCCACGCGTACTTCGAAATTTTAGGAGCATCGTTCGATTGAATTCCCTTAGGGAAATAATTGAACATAAGCGACACCACGCTCTTCGCGCCAGGAACCAACAAAGATGGATCTAAGCGTTTATCGAAGTGGCCTTCCATATAACGCATTTCACCATGCATGTTCTGCTTCAGCCATTGTTCTAAGCGTGGAGCTTCTTCCTCTAAAAACTCAGCCTTCGAAATACCGCAATGCGCAAACCCTAATTGACTTGCAATTTCTTTAATGACACGTGTATGTTCTGACTGGATAGACACTAGAACAGTTCGCCAGGATTATTTCTAATCTTGCCCAAATGCTTGTAGGTAAGATCTGTCAATTGTCTACCCCGAGGTGTGCGCGTTAAGAAACCTTCTTGAATGAGGAACGGTTCGTACACTTCTTCAATGGTTCCCGCATCTTCTCCAACTGCCGTAGCAATTGTTGTAAGACCAACAGGCCCTCCATTGAACTTATTCATCATGGTCATCAAAATCTTGTTGTCCATTTCATCGAGTCCAAGCGTATCTACATTCAGCGCATTCAATGCGGTTTGTGTAATGTTTATCTCAATGGTTCCATCGCCTTTAATCTGCGCGAAGTCACGAACACGACGAAGCAGTGCATTCGCAATACGAGGCGTACCACGACTTCTGCGGGCGATCTCGTAAGCCGCATCCGGTGTAATTGGAATTTTCAAGATAGCAGAACTACGCTCTACAATGTCTGTTAATGTCTTCGAATCGTAATAAGAAAGTCTTGCATTAATTCCGAAACGCGCGCGCAAAGGAGCGGTAAGTAAACCGCTTCGGGTAGTTGCTCCGACAAGAGTAAACGGATTCAAATTAATCTGAACCGAACGAGCATTCGGTCCTGTGTCTATCACCAAGTCAATACAAAAATCTTCCATCGCGCTATAGAGGTATTCCTCTACAACAGGACTCAATCGGTGAATTTCATCTATAAATAAAACATCGTTCGTTTCGAGGTTCGTAAGCAAGCCGGCCAAATCAGCGGGCTTATCTAACACCGGGCCTGAAGTGGTTTTAATACCAACTCCCATTTCAAGCGAAACAATGTAGGCTAAGGTTGTTTTACCCAAACCCGGGGGACCATGAAGCAACACATGATCCAACGACTCTCCACGTAACTTGGCTGCTTGAACAAAAATCTGCAAGTTGTCAAGCACTTGTTTTTGACCCGTAAAATCTTCGAATGATTTGGGTCTGAGAACTCTTTCTAAATCCTTATCAGTCCCTGGTTCAGCTTCGTCTCTTATATCGAAATCTTCACTCATAATTTACCTTGTTTTATTATCAAACGCGTTTAAACGAAACAATTTCAACCAGCCCTGCGGATTAACACTTAATCTAACAACAAAGTTGGGTGACGTTAACGGCTGGTTAATATCGTTATTATTCTTCAGCATTATTCTATAGCCGAACCCTGCACCAACCTCAAACAAATCGGCGATATTATAACTTAAACTCATCGCTGGCTCATAAAGCACTACATGCCCAGTGTTAATTTTATATCTATTTCCTTCAGAGTCTGCGTATTGTAAAAAACTTTTCCCAAAGCCCAATTGCACAGGAAGAGTGCCTTTCCAACGTCCGCTTTTAAAAAAATCCAATTCAGCATAAGGTCCAAAATATCTCAGTTCGAATTCACACAGCTTAGGGATGCCTTCTATATTAACTCTTGAATATACCCCGTTAGACAACCAATTGTAACCAATTCCAAGTACCAGCGTTTCATTAAACTCAGCACCTACTTTCAGCGCTTGGGTATTAAATGTTCTTCCTCCTATTAAGGTGCCCCAATTATCCCACTTCGCGGTAGCAGAAATTTTTCCATCAAAGACACCTTTAAATGAATCTTGAAGATTAACCGGCTGCCCTGTTGAGATTAATGTCAGGGCGAAAAACTGAATAACAAAAAAAATCCGCATCGTTCTAAGATACGGATTTTTAATTTGATAGATGAAATTCATTAATGAGCGTGTTCTCCAGGTTTCATTGGCACAACCTGAGGTACAAAATCTTCATCGTGTTCTGGATTTGAATAATCATAAGCCCAACGGTGAACTTCTGGAAGCGCACCAGGCCAGTTTCCGTGAATGTGTTGAACTGGAGTCGTCCACTCTAACGTGTTCGATTGCCATGGATTCTGTGAAGCCTTCTGTCCGTAAAATATACTGTGGAAGAAATTCACGATGAACAATATCTGGGCAGCACCGCCAACAAGAGCGAAAATACTGATGTACGGATTTAAATCCATAACCCAATCTAAAAATTCAAATTCTGAGAAACTGTAGTAACGACGAGGAGCACCGGCCATACCAATGAAGTGCATCGGGAAGAATACTCCGAAACCACAAACCAAGGTTAACCAGAAGTGAGCATAGCCCAACTTCGTATTTAACATTCTTCCGTACATTTTAGGGAACCAATGGTAAACACCGGCGAACATTCCAAAAATCGCAGACATACCCATTACAATGTGGAAGTGAGCCACTACAAAATACGTGTCGTGAACGTTCACGTCTAAGGCAGAGTCAGCCAAGATAATTCCTGTCAAACCACCTGTAACGAACGTACTTACCAAACCAATACTGAATAACATAGCAGGTGTGAAACGTACATTTCCTTGCCAAAGCGTAGTTATGTAGTTGAACGCCTTCACTGCCGATGGAATCGCAATTAACAATGTCGTGAACACGAATACAGATCCTAAAAACGGGTTCATACCTGTGATGTACATGTGGTGACCCCATACGATGAACGATAAGAAGCCAATCGCCAAGATTGATCCAATCATAGCCTTGTAACCAAAGATTGGCTTGCGTGAATTAGTAGCAATTACCTCAGAAGAAATTCCTAATGCCGGAAGCAATACGATATATACCTCAGGGTGACCTAAGAACCAGAACAAGTGTTGGAACAACAACGGCGATCCGCCAGTTACATCCAACGCCTCTCCTTGAATGAATATATCAGACAAATAGAATGCAGTTCCCATACTTCTGTCCATCAATAGAAGAACAACAGCAGAAACCAATACAGGGAATGAAAGAACTCCTAAAATTGCAGTAACAAAAATGGCCCATATCGTCAATGGAAGACGAGTCATCTTCATTCCTTTAGCACGAAGGTTAATGATGGTTACAACGTAGTTCAAACCACCCAAAAGTGAAGAGGCTACGAACAACACCATTGAAATTAACCAAAGCGTCATACCCATACCTGAACCCGGCATAGCTTGAGGCAGTGCAGAAAGTGGTGGGTAAATTGTCCAACCTCCCGATGCCGCTCCACCCTCAACGAACAATGACGCCAACATGATTATGCTAGAAATAGCAAAGAACCAATAGGATAGCATGTTCAAAAATCCAGATGCCATATCCCGAGCTCCAATCTGAAGTGGAATAAGTAAGTTCGCAAACGTTCCCGATAATCCTCCGGTTAATACGAAGAATACCATGATTGTTCCGTGGATCGTTACCATCGCTAAATAAGCGTTACGATCTAAGATTCCGTCTGGTGCCCATTTGTCGCCAAGAAAAGCATTTAAAATTTGAAACTTCTCTCCTGGCCATCCTAGTTGAAGACGGAAAAAGATAGATAACATTACAGCTACAACTCCCATTACGATAGCCGTAATTAAGAACTGCTTAGATATCATTTTGTGATCCATCGAGAACACATACTTCGATATGAAGCTCTCCTTGTGATGGTGATGACCGTGGTCTTGTGCGTGTGTGTTTTCAGTTGCTTCCATGATTATCTATTATTATTTAGCGCCCATTGCTGTGGCTACAGTGTCTTTTTTAGGTTCGTTTGCCAAGGTGGTATCGGCAGCTTCTTTCAATTCAGGAGCTTTAAACATTTTTTGTTTTGCAACCCACGCGTTATAATCTTCTTCGCTTTCAACAACAACTTTCATTTGCATATTGAAGTGAGCTGCACCACATACTTTATTACAAAGAAGTATATAATTAAACCCATCGTTACCCGTGATTTTACGCATTTCTGCAGTCGTCACAGTTGGAGTCATTTTCAAACGTGTCGCAACACCTGGAACACAATTCATTTGCGCACGGAAGTGGGGCAAGTACGCCGAGTGAATTACGTCTTGTGAACGGAAAATTAACTCAACTTCTTTGTTTACTGGAACGTGCATTTCGCCTTTCACTAAACGGTCATCGTTTCCTGCTTCCCAAGAGCTAATGCCATTGACACTGTTTTCATCAATATCTGCAACGCGTTGCTTGTGACGTTTCAATCGGCTAATCTTATCTTCCAAAGTTGCAACATAGCTCTCTGGCAACAAAGGCATTAACTTATTTTCTTCCAATTGGTGCTCAACGTTTTCAATCTGAGCGTCCAACTCATCCATTTTCGCACGGATTCCCTCTGCAGTAACCAATCCCAAAGGGTTAGATGTGCTAATCAAATTGAAGCTCGCTGAACCGAACGTTTTGTTTTCACCCGGATAGCGCGCAGTCCAATCGAATTGTCTGCTGTACAATTCAATTTGAATCGCATCGGCAGAAGCAGGACCTGTGATCTTGTTCCATGTGATTAATCCGTAAACAATAATGAACGCTAGAAGCACTCCAGGAACCAATGTCCAAAGCATCTCCAATCGATTGTCATGAGCAAAGAATCTTGCTTTTCTGCCTTTTTTGAATTGGTATTTCCAAGCAAAATAGAAAAGGAAAAAGTTCACAACAAAGAAAGCTATGGTGATCATCCAAATGTTCACCTTCATTAATTGATCAACATCAACACCGTGAGCAGATGCAGATACAGGAAGATAATCACCATATCTAACATACAGATAGACCGTTCCTATAAAGAATAAAAACATCCAGACTAACATCAAGTTAGCATTCAATTTATTGTCGGCCGCAGAGATCTCCTCCTCTTTGTTCTTTCTTAACGAACGGCTCAATTCATATACTTTAGTCAATTGCGCTATGGCAATGATTGCAAGTACTATAACTAAAAGAATCAGTAGTTTCATTTGACTATCTTTTTATCTTACGCTTCAATTAAATGTGATGATTTTCGCTTTCTTGCAGGAAAGGATGGTTCTTCGGGATCAGAGGAGCCTTGGTTAATGTGGTTAACACCACACGCAAGAACAACCCTAAAAATCCGAGTAACATTCCAATTTCAAACCACCATCCGAAGTTTGCATGATGACCCTCGCCGAATCCCCACAACAAATGACCGTGAATGGTTCCTGGTATAACAGCTAAATACAAATCTGCAAAGTGACCAATCAAAATTATAACACCCACTCTTGTTAAGTACTTCGTGTTACGTTTTGCATCACGAGAAATCAAGGTGTAAAAAGGAACAACAAAGTTCACTGCGAAAATCGTCCACATAAGAATCATGTAGTGATCATAACGCTCTTTGAAGTACGTAATTTCTTCTGGAATATTCGAATACCAAATCAACATGTATTGGCAAAACCACAAGTAGCTCCACAACATTGAAATGGCGAACATCCATTTTCCCATATCATGGATATGAGACTCATTCATCATTGCATAATAACCCTTACCGCGCAACCAAACTAGGATTAAGGTAGCCATTGTCATAGCAGTTACCCACATTCCTGCGAATATGTACCAGCCGTACATGGTGCTGTACCAGTGGGTGTCAATTGACATTAACCAGTCCCAAGCCATTGTTGAAGAAAATACTGCGAACAACACTAAAAATATCGCACCCTTCTTGTACATCTTGAAGTGAATTTCAGTTCCACCAACAGCGTCCTCTTGCAAAGACCACTTGCGGAAATAACGAGCAAATCCAACAAAAACAGCACCATATGCTATAACTCTCAACCAAAAGAACCCCGGTGTAAAATAGGCCTGCTTTCCGGCTATAATCTCGTCGTAGTTTTCACTTGCAGGATCATAAACAGATGAATCCATCCAATGGTATAAGTGATGTCCGTGAAATTGCCCAACCAATAAAACCAAAACAATCACAGCCAAACCATAAGGGATGTATGAGAAAATTGCTTCGAATAATCGTTTCAACAAGGCAGACCAAGCCACCTCTGCAGCATACTGTAACGAGTAGAAGAACAAGATTCCCAATGCAATAGCAAAGAAGAAAAATCCACTGATCAATAACATTGCCCACCAATATTGATGATGATCTGTTTTATCAGCAAACCATCCTAGTAGAGCAGAAACCCCACCAATGGCCATCAACGCCGTCGTCCACATTTTTGTTTGCGACGGAAGTTGGAATTGTAATTTATCCTGTGACATACGTTATTCCTTCTAGTTCTTATTTTTTTGTTGAATCTGCTGCTGCTTCAGCGGCAGCAACCTTTATCATTCCCTTCGCATCAAACTCCGGAGAAGCATTGCCATTTTGAAGACATTTCACCCATTCCAAAATCTGCCAGCGTTCTTTTTGATTCAATTGAGATGCATGAGATCCCATCAATCCTTTTCCATATTGAAGGGTATGGAACATCTTTCCTTCTTCCAAATCTTTCAATTTAGTAGCATAATCAGGAATACCAGCGATCAAACCATTTTTTGAAATAGCACCGTCACCGTGCCCTTCTTTACCATGACAATGCTGACAGAAAATCAAATACAATCGCTTTCCTTCCTCAATATTCACCTTGCTAGCAAGAAGGGGCGAGTGAATCTCACGAGCAGCTCTTGAATAACCTGTTGTGTCGTTTGGCAATGCATATGGCATTCCGAACAAAGCTTCTTCTCCAGCATAGGCAATGCTGCCTTTTGCAGGTATCCGAGACAACACGGCTTGAACTCCTGCTTCGTCTTTCTGACTCTGCGTCCAATCCATGTGTTTGTTTGATCCGTAATCAACGTAGGCTTCCAAAGCTGGAGAGCGATACATATCTGGCATGTACTCCACACCAGGAGAATTCGTGTCTACACCACAAGAAGCAAATGCTAATGCTACTGTGATAGCCGAAAATGTGTTTAATAGGGGACGCTTCATCTTAACAGTCCTTTATGCTTAATTCAAAA